>Ga0164313_10001125_pt1 | contig 23299 bp, 21 predicted proteins | sample GuaBasSedimGuay4_FD_113735 | JGI IMG/M metagenome (GOLD analysis project Ga0164313, IMG submission 113735) | Subseafloor sediment microbial communities from Guaymas Basin, Gulf of California, Mexico - Guay4, Core 4569-4, 0-3 cm | ecosystem: Environmental > Aquatic > Marine > Hydrothermal vents... | reverse complement strand
GGCTCCGCAGCGACGGCTTCCGCCGCCTGGTCGAATGGAGGCGGCTCCACCTCGGCGGCAGGGCTTGGCTCCACGGGCCCTTGCGCCGGCGTGGTTCGCAAGAGCTGCAGTACCAAGAAGCCGGCGTACAAGAAGACGACCACGGCAAGAACCATCACGAACCACTTCAGCGCATGGGAGTCGGGTGTCGCCGTTCGTACTACAACCGGTGTGCCGTCGCTGAGGACTCCGGAGGCGCTCCCGTGCACATGTGACTCCGTGCCGGCATCTTGATCGTAGGCCTGGCTTCCGGACGGCATACGTTCACGCGGCATCGGGACTTTCGATAACGCGATCTCAGCGCACCCAAGCAACTCGATGGAGTCGCGCACCCGCTGACGTTCATCCTGCAGCTTGTCGGCGTCCAAGGAGCGAACCACTTCGGCGACGTCACGCGTCTTGGCCACACCGGTGCGCCCGGCCGCATCGTCGAGTGCTTCGCCGAACTCGTCGGCGCTTTGGAATCGGCCGTCGGGATTTCGGCTCAAGGCTTTCATCACCACATCGTCGAACGGCTCGACGTCGGGCCAGAGGTCCGATGGCTTCGCGATCGTGTCGTTGAGCAGCTTGTTGAGTGTCGCAGCATTGGATTCGCCCTTGAAAAGGCGCCTTCCGGTCAACGACTCCCAAAGGATAATTCCTACGCTGAAAAGATCGGAGCGCTGGTCGGTTTCGTTCGAAGACGCCTGCTCGGGCGCCATGTACGACAGCTTGCCCTTGAACTGGCCGGCCCTCGTCGATGCCATGCGCACGTCGGCCTTCGCAACGCCAAAGTCTGTGAGCCGGGCGATGCCGTCGGTTCCAATGAGGATGTTGTGCGGTGAGACGTCTCGATGGACGAGCTTCAGTGGTGTGCCATGTTCATCCGTGAGGCGATGCGCAGCGCTGAGACCCTGCAGCGTATCGACGAGCACCCGACACACGAACGGCTGCGGCAACCGCTCGCCTTTGTTGGCCGCGCGACCGAGGAGGGCTCCCAGGTGATCGCCCTCGATGTACTCCATCACGAGGAAGTACCCGTCGCCCGGACTGTCGCTGATGTCGAGCGTCGGCACGACGTTCATGTGACGGATCCTGGCGGCAAGGCGTGCCTCGTCGAGGAACATGGAAATGAACTCCTGCTCGTACGCGAGGTGAGGATGCAACACCTTGATTGCGACGAGTCTCTCGAAGCCCGCAACGCCTTGCGCGCGCGCGACGTACACGGAGGCCATTCCGCCCGAGGCCAGCTGCGTCAGGATTTCGTACCGTCCGAGTTGGCGACCTGCCATCGGTCGGGACAGCCGCGCGCCGGCGGATGAGTTCATCAGAAGCGTCCCTTGATCGTCAAGGCGCCGCCGTTTCTGCTTACCCCGATCGAGGGTTCGATGCGTTTGGAAGCGGCGTCGCGAGACTCTCCCTTCCAATTGGTGAACACACCTAAAACGGCAGTGGTTGCGGCCATTCCAACGGTCACACCGATCAGAATGTTGGTCCGACGCTCCTTCTCCCGACCCTCATCGAGCAGTGATTGCGCCTGCTCTGCGGGAGTCGGGGAGGCGCCATTGTTGATGCCCGGGGAGCTGGCGCTCCGCGCGGCCGACTCGTACGCGCTCACGCCATTATTGGCATCGATTCCCGACCACACCGTGACCGCGCCCAATGCAACGGTCGCCCCAAGCGACGAGAAGAAAGCCCATCGCGGAATCGGCGGAGCGGAGGGCGATGCAGGTGCGGTCAGCGTCACCTTTTTCGTGGATCCCGCCGCGCCCTGCACGAACGTCGATGTCTCACCCTTGTCGAAGGCAGCCTTGAGCGAGTGTTCCACCTCGGGCGTTACGAAAAAGCTCGGATGTCGAACCAGGGCGCCGTCCAGCTCGAGCGTGCATGCTTTTTCGCATTCGGCTTGGACCAACACGTGTGTTGGCTGCACTGCGCCGAGCACCGCCTCGGTGATTGGCTTCGAGCGCTCATCCGTCGGATATTCGTCTCGCACTTGCAGCGCGAGGTTGGCGGCTCGAATCGAGTTGCCGGCCTTGTGGTGCGCGCGAACGGCTTGCAGCAGTGCTGTTGACGTCGGCACCAAGCGATAGGCTCGCTCGAACCAATGGGCCGCGAGCTCGTAGCGTTCCGAGAGGTACGCCGAGGTTCCTTGGTCGTATGCATCGGCGGCTTCCGCGCGCTCCTCGACCGAAATGTTCCCTGGGTCTGCCGGCGACCCATCAGCTGCCGCCACAACGGAAAATAGCAGGCAAAATGTGAAAGCGAGCCGCGGCGCCCAGCGCCGGCGTTTGGTTGTGGTTCCCATCACCTAGATCCCGCTGTTAACAATAGTAAGAAACTGGCGGGAAGCCGAATCAGCCGCCCCCGCGAATCGCCTGCTGATAACCCTTTTGGTCTAAATGAACCAACATTTGGCGGAATTCGTCGGGCTCCGGAGAGCGGATCTCGGCCAGCTCGCGGTCGAGGGCCCCATGGGCAACCAGGTGTAGCAGCGACTGGTTCATCGTCTGCATGCCCGACGTACCCTGGCCGGTCTGCATGATGCCGTACATCTGATGGACCTTGTCCTCGCGAATCAGGTTTCGAATGGCGGCGTTCGGAACGAGCGCTTCGCACGCCATGGCGCGGCCCGGTCCGTCGGCACGGGGCAGCAACATCTGACTCAATATCCCTTGAAGAACAAACGACAACTGAGCTCGGATCTGACTCTGCTGTCCGGCGGGGAACACGTCGATGATTCGGTTGATGGACTGCACAGCGGTGTTGGTGTGAAGCGTCGCAAACACCAAGTGTCCGGTTTCAGAAATCGTCAGCGCTGCCTCGATCGTTTCCAGGTCCCGCATCTCGCCGATGAGAACGACGTCAGGGTCCTGACGTAGAGCGTATTTGAGCGCGTCCTTGAAGCTGGAAGTGTCGGAACCAACCTCTCGTTGGTTCACGACGCAAAGCTTGTTCGAATGAAGGAACTCGATCGGATCCTCGACCGTCACGATGTGATGACGGTTTTCAGAGTTGATCTTGTCTATCATCGACGCGAGGGTGGTCGATTTGCCGGAGCCCGTCGGGCCCGTGACCAACACCAGCCCGCGAGGCCGCGTACAGAGCTCTGTGACGACAGGCGGGACGCCGAGCTCGGACAGCGGTCGAATCTCGAACGGAATTGCACGGAAAGCGCCCGCGACTGCACCTCGCTGCAGGAAGACGTTGGATCGGAAGCGTGATAGCGACTTGACGCCGAAGGAGAAGTCGATCTCATGCCCTTTTTCAAAGCGCAGACGCTGGTCCTCGGTCATGACCTCGTAGCAAAGCGTCTTGCTTTCGCGCGGTTTCAGAGGCGGTGTGCGCAGAGGGACCAGAGCGCCGTCGATACGCAGTTGCGGCGGCGACCCCGTGGTGATGTGCAAATCGGAAGCGCCGCGTTCGACCATCAGCCGGAGCAACTGTCGAAGGGTGAGTCTCGGTGCCTCCTGAGGTGCTGCCATGGGCTAGAGCATACCAGAGGCCTCGGCGATATGCCCTAAACGCTACGGCGCGCCCAAGGACCTCGCCGCAACCAGTCTTGTCTGCGGTACTGCGATCCGATGATCTTCGCGACTGACGTCGCGGTGAGAAAAGACCCCTCGAAGCCAAGGCCCGGGGCCACCTGCTCATTGCACAGGAACACTCCCCGCACGGGGGTGCGTGTGGGCAGAGCACACACGCCGAGCGCTCGTCGCGTCGGATACTCGTACACCGGTCTCATCGTGTGGGGACCTCTCGTCCAGGGGTCACTGCACGAAAGCTCCGTGTCGTTGCGGAGCGCGCACGGAGGCAGCCCATCATGCGGGCTGTCGATCCAGATCCCGTGGTCGTCGAAGAAAGGAACGATGCTGCGGATCGCATCCAGTGCTTCCTCGCGCACGAAGCGCAGAGGAGACGACCCCGTGTCGATCAGATGCTCTTCGATCAGGCGGTTCGCTGTGAGTAGGACTCGGTCTTCATCGACATCGCGGCTCCGCAGCAGGAATGCCTTCTCGTGGTTGGTCGCACCGGTACGCACCAAAGCCAGGGGTTCGAGGGCGCTCGGGAGCCCTCGCTTGTCCATGAGGACGTGCACCGAGCTGCGATATGCGCGAGATCGGGGTTCACCCACGCGCTCGAACATGGCGGTCATCGGTCCGCGTTCGGGAAGCAATTGTAAGAGCTCGCCGATCGGCGTGCCGTGTGCGATTTGGGAGCAGCCGATCTCTTCGTCGGTTCGCGCGAGTCGAATCGTGTGCCCGCGTCGCCCTTCGTGGCGAAGCGACTCTGCGCGGTCGCGTGGCCTTACATCGCTCCCCCAAGATCGAATGCGTGCGAACAGCGCCTCGCGGAACCAAGTCCAGCCACCCGTGAGCTCCGTCACGCCCGAAAGTACGTGGCCGTGTAGTCGTGCGCGCGTGGCATCCGAATGCTGCGCTGGGAGCAAACCCGAGACATGTGGAAGGAGTGCTTCGAACGCGGCGCGCAGCGGATGCCCTATTGCGAGCTGATTCCACGATGTCCAGCCTTGTCCCTGCCGGTCGTAGCGTTGCGCCGTGGTCGTCAGGGAGAACTGTTGGCGCTCCAGGAAAGTCTCTGGTGGCCAGACCAGCCCACGTTCCACCACGGCGTCGAGCTCTCCACGCACCTCGCCGAGCGTTCGAGTGATGTCGGCTGCCTGTCGCCTCACGTTCGGAAGCTCGCGAGCCAGCTCGGCCAGCCACTTGTCGGCCTCTGGGTGCACGTCGAGCCGGTGCTCCGAAAGCAGCAACTGAAACACGTTGATGCGGTCCACCATGCGCTGCCGAACGTCTTGCCTGAGCGCCAGCTCGTCCAGCGTGTTCTGAACGATGGGGCTCTGCGCGCCGGTGATTGTCAGTCCGTGCGGCTCGACTTCCACATCCGCCACGGCGTACGAAGGTTCGGGTGCACCTTGCCCGAGTACCAGCACCCGGAGACCCTCGCGTGCGAGCAGCGCGGCGCATAGGAGCGGCTCGATGTGTGTGCCCAGAACGACGACGTCGTAGAAGCTGGTTGGCACGGGTCTAGATGTCCGGCACGGACAGCGAAAGAGTCGGGTCCGCGACCGGGGTGCTCATGGTCAATGGGTCGAGCGTGATTGCGCCGATTGCGATTTGATGAATCACGAGCGGCAAGAGCCGGTGCTCCTGAACCTGGATTCGAGAGTGAAGAGTATCCACGGTGTCGTCTGCGAGCACCGGGACGGCGGCCTGTGCGAGGATTGGACCCGTGTCGACGCCGGTGTCGACGATATGCACCGTGCATCCGCTCACACGAACGCCCCCGTCCAGGGCATCTTGCGGCCCACTGTGCCCGGGAAACGACGGGAGCAGGGCAGGGTGCACGTTGATGATTCGACCCGGAAACCGTTCGAGCAACGGAGCGCCAAGCACGCGCATGAAGCCTGCTAAGACGACCAGGTCGGGCTCGAGCGAGGCCACCTCTGCGGTAAGTGAGTCGTTCCACGCGTTGCGGTCGTCGCCTTTGCGGAGTGACACGACTCGTGTGGGGATTCCGCGCCCCTCAGCGAACTCCAGCGCGGCGGCCTTCTTCCGATCAGAAACGACGCCTACGATGTTGGCATGGCAGGTGCCCGCGTCGATCGCACTGCAGATCGCTCTCAGGTTGGAGCCACGACCAGAAACGAGAACCACTACGTCCATGGGGCGCCCTATGCCGAGAACGAAACACCTTCGCCGTCGGTGACCTCGCCCATGACGAAGGCGTGCTCGCCACTCGCGTTGAGCGCATCGACCAGGCTTGCGGCGCGTTCGGGGGCGACGACCATCGTGAAGCCGACGCCCATATTGAACGTACGCCGCATCTCGGCGACGGAGACGCCCCCTCGTTCCTGGATCAGAGCGAAGATGGGGTCGGGAGTCCAGGAGGTCGTATCGATGGCGATTCCAAGACCCTCGGGTGTAACGCGAGGGAGGTTTTCGGGCAGACCGCCGCCCGTGATGTGACACATCGCGTGCACATGATGCTCGACCGCGATTCGCGCGGCCTTCACATAGATTCTCGTCGGCTGGAGCAGGGCTTCACCGAGAGTTCCTCCCGACTCGAAGGGATCGTCTAGGGAGAGCGGTACATCGCCGTCTAACAGCACGCGCCTTGCTAACGAGAAGCCGTTCGAGTGCAGCCCCGAAGACGCGACCCCGACGACTTGATCGCCCAGCCGAGCTGCCTTGCCATCGATGATGCACTTTCGACTGACGACGCCTACCGCGAAGCCGGCCAAGTCGTACTCGCCCGAAGCGTAGAAGCCCGGCAGTTCCGCCGTTTCGCCTCCGAGAAGCGCGCACTCCGACTGGCGGCACCCCTCGGCGATGCCCTTCACGACCGCTTCTCCTTGGTCGACGTCGAGCTTCGACGTGGCGAAGTAGTCCAGGAAAAACAGCGGTCGGGCACCGACTGTGATGATGTCGTTGACGCACATGGCCACGAGGTCGATGCCGATCGTGTCATGGCGATCAAGCTCGAAGGCCAGCTTCAACTTGGTCCCGACGCCGTCGGTTCCGGAGACGAGCACCGGGTCCTCGATATCGCTCGGTAGCGAGCAAAGGCCTGCGAAGCCGCCGAGCGACCCGAGCACGTGCTCGGAGCGAGTCGATTGCGCGAGCGGTTTGATCCGTTGGACGAATTGCTCGCCCGCTTCGATGTCGACGCCGGCGTCGCGATAGGTCAGGCCCGCCATGCCGCGGAAGCTAGGCGATCGGTTGGGGCGGGTCAACGAGCGGCGCTCCGTTGACGATCGTCGGCTCGTCGCGTAAACACGCTTGGATTCGGGGCTGGACGACGACATCGAAACTCGGTCTGTTTGGGCTGCTGCTACTCGCGGCAGGCTGCCAGGGGGGCTCGCCCCCGAAGCCCAATCAGGCCCTCCCCAAGCCGCTGCCCGAGCTTGCCCAGCGGGTCAAGCCAGGCCACGAGAAAGCCCGTCTCGTTCGAATCGACGTCTACGGCGCTGGAGCCGTTGACGCGGCCGGCACTCGGGTGGTGCTTCTGTTCGAAGGGGCTCCGCTGTTTCACCAGCGACAGCTCCCGCCGCAAGGGATCTTGCCAGCTCGCATTGCGATAGAGCTCGAAGATGCCGAGTGGGGTGAAACCGTCCCTGTTTCCCAGTTGGTCGAGAGAGGCGGCTTGCAGCGCGTCCGGCTTGCGACTCCCAATCCGCGAGTGGTGCTGGACCTTCAACCCGGGGCCAGCGGCCGGGTCTTCTATCTCACTGATCCGTATCGCATCGTCATCGACGTCAGCGTAGCCACTCATTCGCGTCGAAAGCGAAGGCCGCTCGTCGTGCTGGACCCGGGGCATGGCGGTCGCGAGCCGGGTGCGGCGAACGATGCGCTCGGTCTCGTCGAGTCGCAAGTAGCGCTCGATCTGGCCGAGCTCACGGCAAGCCGACTCCGCGCGATCATGCCCCGCACGCGCGTCATGCTCACCCGGTCGACTGACGTCGACCTGTCGCTCGAAGAGCGGTGCGCTCTGGCCAACGCAATGGAGGCGGACGCGTTCGTGTCGATTCATTTGAACGCGAGTTCGGAACCCGTCCGAAAAGGCGGAGTGACTACTTTCGTGCTCGACACGACGAACAACCGGCAGGCGCTCCGACTCGCCGCACGCGAGAACGGAACGCGCGTGGCCGAAGTGACCGGAATCCAGGGCCTGCTTGCGAAGTATCACCGGCAGCACCAAGCGGAAGGCTCCCTGACCCTGGCTGGCAAGATTCAACGCCACACCCTGAAGCGCGGCCGCTCCGTTCTCCCGAAGCTCTCCGATCGTGGTGTGCGGCGCGCCATGTTCTACGTCTTGGTTGGTGCCCGGATGCCCTCGGTTCTCGTGGAGGCCTCCTTTCTGACATACGAGCCCGAGGCTCGCGCGTTGACCCGGCGCAATTATCGCCGTGCCCTTGCCGATGGCATCGCATCTGGGATCGCTTCGTACCTTCTGGCTCGCTAGTCGAATAGGTTGCCCGGTCCGAAGCGGACGGTCATACTCGGTGACCGTTGTCGGAAGGATCCAGTCCGGTCGTCGATCTAGGTGGGCTCGCACCTGCGCTCGGCAAAACCTGTCGCGGGTACCTCGGTGGATACCGCCGAGCGTTCGAGGACGCGGTGCGCCGTGGAGACGCGGGCGTGGCCACGGCTCACTCGCATGCGCGCGCCCTCGATGGTCTGTTGAGCGCCCTATATTGTGCTGCCGACGCGGCTACGCGGGCGCTCGGTCGCGAGCCTCGTGGTCGCGTCGCGCTCGTTGCGGTCGGCGGCTACGGCCGGATGACGCTCGGCTTGAATAGCGACGTGGACGTCGTGTTCCTGTGCGACGACTCGGACGACCCCTTCGTCGGCGCGTTAGCCGAGGGCCTGCTCTACCCCCTGTGGGATCTCGGGGTAGACATCGGACATGCCGTTCGAAGCATCGATGAGACGCTGTGCTTAGCTCGCGAGGACATCCGAACCACGACGACGCTGATCGACTTTCGGCGCGTCGCGGGCAGCGGCCCACTCCTCGACGATCTCGAGCGCGGCGCGCGCGAGCAGGTCTTCGAGCCGCACTTGATCGACTTCCTCGGTGCGCTCGAGCAGGACACCCGGACGCGCCACCGCCGATTCGGAGGCAGCCTCTATCTTCTCGAGCCTGACGTGAAGCAGGGTCGCGGTGGCTTGAGGGACCTGGACGTGGCCGAATGGGCCGCCCGGGCTCGTTGGGGAGCCCGCGATGAGCAGGACTACGTGCGAACGGGCGCCCTCTTGGCGCGTGAGGTTCATGAGCTCGAAGACGCCCGCGAAATGCTCTGGCGAGTCCGCAACCTTCTGCACTTGCGCGCCGGCCGCCAGCAGGACCGGCTGACGTTCGGCGATCAGGAAGACATCGCGCAGGAGCTGGGTTTCGTCGATGGCGTGACCCTCGGGGTCGAACAATTCATGCAGACCTACTACCGGCACGCCCGCATCGTGGCGCTCACCGCCGAGCGGATGCTCGATCGCGCACGCCCGCGCAGTCGCACACGCGCCACAACCTTTCGAAAGCTCGCCCACGGGATCATTCTGGCAGACGGCGTCATCTCGCTAGAGAACCCCCAGCGACTCGAAGCTGATCCTGCTCTAGCGTTTCGATTCTATCGCCAAGCGCTGCGCTATCAGAAGCGGCCTGATCACTCCGCGCTGGACGCAATCGCCCGCATCGCGCCCGACAAGGGATGGCGGCTGCGGTTGCAGGGTTCGGAAGAGGCGACCCAGCTATTCTTGGGGCTGCTGAAGAACGTCGATGAGTCCCCGTTCCGAAGCGGGTCCACCATCGCCGAGTTGCACGAGGTGGGACTGGTCTCCGCGATGATCCCCGAGTTCGGGCCGCTGGTCGGGCGCGTCTACCACGACGTATTTCACGTCTACACCGCCGACATTCACGCGATCAAGGCCCTCGAGCACCTGCAAGCGCTAACCCGGGGCGAGAGCCGCGGGCGCCCGCTATCCGCTCGCCTCGCCGCGGAGGCCCCTAGGCGCCTCCCCTTGTTCTTGGCCGTGCTGCTGCATTCGCTCGGCCGGGCACGTGGGCGCGACCAAGAGGAAGCGGGAGCCCGTCTTGCGGAGAGCGTGGCGCTGCGCCTGGGGCTAACTGCCGTCGACGCGCAGCACGTGGCGTGGCTCGTTCGTGAGCAGAAATCGCTCTACCGATGGGCAACGCAGCGTGACATTCACGATCCCCAGGGCCTGAACGAGGTCGTGAAGATGGCTGAAACACCGGAACGTCTTCGCGACTTGTTCTTATGCACCGTCACGATCATCTCGACGGTCAATCCAAAGGCCATGACCTCGTGGAAGGCTCGCGCGCTCGAGGACCTCTACCTTGCGACCCTGGCTCAGATCGAATCGGGGAGCGCTCCGGCCCAGACCGAGAACCGCGTGTTGGAGGTCAAGCTCCAAGCTGTCGTTGGATTCGCAGGGGACGCCGGCCAGGACGAGCTTCAGAGCTTCATCGACCAAATGCCCGATCGTTATTTCCTCGCGAATCCCGTCGACGTCGTGCGCCGGCATGCGCGAATCTCCCGCGACCGCGCTAGAGGTGTCGTGACGGTGCGGGTGGGCCCGGGTCCGGGCGAAGAAGTGGAAGAGGTGGTGGTCGTGTCACCGGATCGGTCCGGCCTGCTCGCCGACCTCACCGCGGTCTTCGCTGCGCACGACCTCTCGATTCTCACGGCGCAGCTCTACACGCGTGAGAGAAAGGGCGGAGACGAAGTGTTCGACGTGTTCTGGGTCAAGGTGGGAGACAACACCCCAACGCCCACCAGGCTCGCCGAGGCCCTCCGAGAAGATATCGCTCAGCGACTCACAAATCGAGTGTCGGCGCAGGACCTGATCGCCCGGCAGAGCACGCCGCCTCCCTGGTCCGTGCGTCCGGGGCCCGAAGTTCCCACGCACATCAGCGTCGATAACAACGCGTCGGCGCGATACACGGTGATCGATGTCTTCACCCGAGACCGGGTGGGCCTCCTGCACGAAATTGCCCGCACCCTCCACCAGTTGGATCTCACCATTTCCCTGTCCAAGGTCAACACAGAGGGTCAGAGTGTGGCGGACGTGTTCTACGTTGCTGACGCGGACGGGAAGAAAATCCAAGACCCCGACCGCATGAAGCGCCTGCAGCGAGTGCTCTATGATCGCATCCTAGCTCTGCACGCTCGTGCCGAGGAGCCGTGAAGATCGTGGACGGTCCCCTTCGTCGGTGGCCGGCCCCCATCGCGCTCCTGATCGTGCTCTCGGCCGGGTGCGGCTCCGCTCACAACGCGCCGCCCCGACCTCCGCCCGTCGAGGTGGTCAGCCGTCCTGCGGCGAGTCCAGATGTCTTACGCGCAGAGCGTCTGCTCGCCGAAGGCAAGGTGGATGAAGCCAAACGCATCTTGGAGCAGGCGCTCGACGCTGATCCGAACGACGCGCGCGCGTGGCTCGATGTGGGGTTGGCGCACGAGGAGACGGGCGACTTCGCGGCTGCCGAGAAGTCCTACCGCCGCGCTACCGAGATCGACGGCAACTTCGCTGAGGCGTTCAACAATCTCGGTGTGCTCTTGCGTGAAGGCGGCAAGCTCGCCGAGGCGACGACGATGCTCGAGCGCGCTGTCGCCCTGGACCCGCAGCTCACCGCCGCCCGATTCAACCTCGGTCTTGCGTACGAAGAGCAGGGGAAACTCGCAGCGTCCGAGCGAGAATACCTCGCAACGATCGATGGGCTGCCGAGCGATCCGGTCCCCCGCATCAACCTCGCGATGATGCTTCTCGACATGGGACGGCGAGAGGACGCCGCCGTGCAGCTTCGCGCCGCCCGGCCGATGGTGCGGGGTGACGTCTTGCTCTCGATCGCGGTGGGGGAGGGCTTCCGACGGTCTGGCTTGCCGGAGGAGGCCGTCCCGGTGTTGCGCACGGCGCTGAGCCAAGCACCCGAACCACCTCCCACGGAGCTTCTCGCCGAGCTTGCGTTGGCCTACTACGCCAGTGGGGATCTCGATGCGGCGGAAGCAACGATGCGGCGCGCCGTTGGTCAAAACGAGCTCGACCCCGCCCTGCAGTACGCCTACGGCTCGATCCTCGCCAGACAGGGTCAGCTCGGCAAAGCCCGTGCGCATCTGAGGCGCGCTGCGAAGCTGGATCCTGACGGGCCTTACGCGGACCGGGCGCGCGCCCGACTCGAAGTACTCAAGGAGTAGTCGGCTGGAACCCCAAGCCAACTAGGAACACTTCGTAACTTTCGTCTCGGGTGGCCTTGGGGCGGAGGATCCGCACTTTGCCGAACACCTCGCGAACCGCGTTGCGCGCGTCTTCGAACTCGGCGCCCTGGAAGATCTTGGCAACGAAGGTGCCGCCCGGTTTCAGCACGATTTTCGTCAGCTCTAGCGCGCGCATGACGAGCTCGTAGCTCCGATACTGATCGGCGTGACGCTGCCCGCTCGTTTTCGGGGCCATGTCGCTGATGACGAGGTCGAACGGCCCGCCCAACGTTTCGGGGTCGACTTCGAAGGCGTCGAGGGTGAGGATCTCGGCCTGGGGTGGCAGGGCAATTGGGGCATCATTCAGATCGATCCCGAGCACGCGGCCGTTCGGGCCGACTTGCTTCGCGGCGTAGAGCGTCCAAGAGCCGGGGCTCGCGCCGAGATCGAGAACGCGCTGGCCCTTCTTGAAGAGACCCACGCGTCGGTCGATTTCCTGAAGCTTGTAAACCGAGCGGGCAGGATATCCTTCGCGCCGAGCCCGGCGTCCGTGATGATCCTGCGTGCGGCGGGGGGGCAGTTAGCCCTCTTCGGTGGCTTCCGGCGCTTCGCCAGCGGCGGCTTCTTTGGCCGGAGGCTCGGGGAGCGGCACGGTCGCCTTCTTGATGGAGCCCTTCACCGTGACGAAACCGTTGCGCGAACCTGGGACACCACCGTCCACGAGGACGATGTTCTCGTCGCGCAGCACCTTTACGATGCGCAGATTTAGCATGGTGCACTTCTTGTTGCCGTGTTGGCCGGGCATCTTCATACCGCGGTGCGTGCGGGCCGGCGTCATGTTCATGCCGATTGATCCGCCATGGCGCTTGGCTTCGTGCGTACCGTGACCCACTGTGCCGGCGCCCGCGAAGTTGTGGCGCTTCATGACGCCGGTGAAGCCGCGGCCCTTGCTCGTGCCGGAGACATCCACGAACTGACCGTCCTGGAAGATGTCGGCGACGCCGAGACTCTGGCCTACCTCGAAGCGCTCGAGGAGCGACTCATCGATGCGGAACTCGCGAACGACTCGCGGCGGCTCGACGTTGGCCTTCTTGAAGTTGCCGGCTTCGGGCTTACTCACCAGCTTCTCGCGGCGACTGCCGAATCCGAGTTGCAAGGCGGCGTAGCCGTCTTTGTCGGGGGTGCGCTTCCCCACCACGATGCAGGGCCCTGCCTTGATTGCAGTGACGCGTCGTACCTCCCCGTCGTCGAGGAAGATTTGGGTATTGCCAAGCTTGGTGCCGATGAGGCCAGGATTCGTATTCACAGGTATGCTCCCCGGGAAAAGGGCCGCAAAGATAGTGATGGGCGGAGGCGAGTCAAGGCGGACGCGGTCCGCCGCCCCAATGCCCGATTACTCTTGGATTCCGAAGATTCGGAGCGCGTTTTCATAGGTGGCCTGAGCGAGCGCCTCGGGGTCCAGCCCGCGGAGCTCCGCGATTCGAGCGGCCGTATAGGCTATATACGCGGGTTCATTGCGTTTTCCCCGCCTCGGGATCGGGGCCAGATAGGGGGCGTCAGTCTCGATGAGCAGGGCGTCCAAGGGCTGTTTCACTGCAGCTTCTTGGACCGCGATGGCCTTCTTGAAGGTAACGATTCCGCTGAACGAGGAGACGAAACCCAGATCGAGGGCGGCGGCGGCAAAAGGTGCGTCCTCACTGAAGCAATGAATGATGCCGCCAACGTCCTTGGCCTGCTCCTCGCGCAAGATTTGGAGCGTCTGCTTCGGTGCGGACCGCGTGTGGACGACCAGGGGCTTGCCGAGCTCCTTGGCGATCGCGATCTGTCTTCGAAACGCTTCTTCTTGGGCGGTGTGGGGAGAGTGGTCGTAGTGGAAGTCGAGACCGGTTTCACCGATCGCGACCACCGACGGGTCGGCGCCTGCCTCGCGCACCGCCTCGCAGACCGCATCATCCAGGTGCTTGGCGTCATGCGGATGAACACCCACGGTTGCCGAGATGCGGTCCGGATGCTGCCGTGCGAGTTCGACCGCCGACTTCACCGAGGCGACATCGCTCGCGCATCCGATTGCGGTGATGCGCCGCACGCCTGCTTCGCTCGCGCGCTCGAGCACCGCATCGAGCTCTTCGAAAAGGCGCGGGTCGTCCAGGTGGCAATGGGTATCGAAGAGCATCGCTAGCTTCCGTTACACAGACTGATTCGCCTGGCGGAGCGAAGCAAGCAAGGCCTTCGCCTCGGGGCTTTTCGGCTCGAGCTGCTCGAGCGCGGCTTCGTAGACGGGGCGTTCGGCTTTTCGGCTTCTTCGAAACGCGCGGGCCAGGTCGGGCACCAGTGAAGTGAGCCCGAGCTCCCCGACCAGTTGTACAGCGTACTGCCTGGCTTCGATGCGCCAGCTTCGGACGATTCTCCGAATTACGTCGATGCCTGCCGGGTCGCCAAGGCGAACGAGCGCACGCGCGGCGGCTGCGCGCAAGATAGGGGAACGCCACCGATGTCTTGCCAACTGCGTGAGCGCTCCCAATGAGTCACGGTCTTCCAAGTCGCCGAGCGCGATCGCTGCAGGGAAGGCCCGCTCCGGCCAGCCGAGAGACGCGCGCAGCGTGGCCGCCCCCCTGGTATCGCCCAATGCCGCAAGTGACGTTGCCGCCGAGAATCGGACAGTGTCGGATGGATCCTCGAGCAAGCCCGCGATTGCGTCTGCATTGTTGGTGGCGCCGAGCTCACCCAGACACTGCACGGCGAGCAGGCGCACCTCTTCGTCCTGGTCGCCCACGCCCGCCGCGATTCGATCGGTGTGACCCGGGCCGAGGTGTGACAAGGTCCAGATCGCCGAGAAGCGCATCTCGGGGCGAGGATCTTCGAGTAGGGCGGCAATCGCATCGGCTCCCTCTTCAGGAGCGACTCGACCCACGGCCAGCACGGCGGCTTGTCGTGCGCCCATGTGCTGGTCGCCGAAAGAGTCGAGCAATGTGTCGAGTGCCTCGATTGCAGCGAGCACGCCGAGCGCCTCGTACGCCGCCTCGCGTACCGAACCGATATCGTCCCTTGCCAGTACCAGTAATCCCTGCACCGCCTCGTCTCGCCGATCTGAAGGGGGCTCGCCAAGCCGAGCGGCAGCGGCGCCGCGAAAACGCGGTTGTTGAGCTCGCACGTCGCGGAGTGCCGCCTCGAACTTGGGTGCGAGCGGCGGGATCACTTCGCGGACGACCCGGGCTCGACGTCTTTAACCTCGACACCGAGGCGCTCCAACACCGAGCGCTCCTGAATTTCGTCGAACCGCGGGAAGAGTGGGGTGGCGGTCTGCGTTTGGGTGCCTGCCCGGAGCCCGCCCCAGGCGCTCGGCCAGAGGTCGGCCTGCTCCGTCGGCAGCAGCGGACCCATCCCTATCTGCGCACGAAGCTCGTTGCACTTGTTGGGCATCACTGGGAACAACATGACCGATAGCCACCGCAGGGTTTCGAGCACCGTGTAGCAGACCTGCTCCAAGCGCGTCTTGTCGTCTTGCTTGGCGAGCTTCCAGGGCTCGGTCGAATCGACGTACTTGTTGGCCGCCGACACGAGCTCCCAGATGGTGTCGAGAGCGCGGTGGAAAGCGAGCGCCTCGAGGTGCTTCGCGGCCTGCTTCGACGCCGCAGTCGCCTTCTCGATCAGCTCGAGGTCGATGTCCTCGAGGGCATCGAGGTCCACCTTCGGGACGCGGCCGTCCAGGTTTTTCTTCACGATGCCGGCCACAATCCGATTCATGAGATTGCCGAGCCCATTGGCGAGCTCGCCGTTGTAACGATTGATCAGGTTGCGATGACTGAAGTCGCCGTCTTGACCGAAGCCAACCTCTCGCATGAAGTAGTACCGCAACACATCCGCACCGAACGCCTCGACCAATGGGCCCGGCGCGAGGAAGTTGCCTAGCGACTTCGACATCTTCTCGCCGTTGACCGTGAGCCATCCGTGCGCCCAGATCTGAGTGGGCAGCCGGATTCCCGCGCTCATCAAGAACGCGGGCCAGTAGATCGTGTGAAAACGCAGAATGTCTTTGCCAACGATGTGCGTGATCGTCCCGGACGACTGCCAGAACTCGTCATAGAGCGGGGCTTCGCCTTCCTCGGCCGGTCCGCCGAGCCCGCTCACGTAGTTCATCAACGCGTCGAGCCAGACGTACACGACGTGTTCTGGGTCTTCGGGTACTGGGACGCCCCACCGGAAGCTCGTCCGCGAGATCGATAAATCACGCAACCCCTCTTTGACGAATGCCTTCACTTCGTTGAAGCGCGCTTCGGGTCGCACGAACTCGGGATGCGCTTCGTAATAATCGAGCAGCGGCTGTGTGTAGTTGCTCAATCGGAAGAAGTAGCTGCGCTCCTTGATGCGCTCGACGGGTGTCTGATGAATCGGGCAGAGGTTGCCTTCCAGCAGCTCCTTCTCGGTCTTGAACGACTCGCACCCAACGCAGTACCAATCTTCGTAGTCGTCGAGATAGATGTCGCCCCTGTCTTGCATCAGCTTCCACAGCGCCTGAACGTTCTCGCGGTGCTGGACCGACGTCGTGCGGATGAAGCCGTCGTGGGCGCAGCCAAGCTCTTCCCACGTCGACCGGAATGGGGCGGCCATCCGGTCGACGAAGTCTTGCGGAGCAAGGCCCTCTTCCTTCGCGCGTCGCTCGATCTTCAATCCATGCTCATCGAGACCGGTCAGGAAGTACGTGGGCTTTCCGCGAAGGCGCGCATACCGTGACACCACGTCCGCGGCCACCGTGGAGTACGCGTGTCCGATGTGGGGCCGATCGTTGACGTAATAGATCGGCGTGGTGACGTAGAAGGGGCGAGCCATTGCGCGCCCGAGACTAGCCAAAATCGGCCAAGACGCCAGTTAGACCGCTTCGTGCTTGACCTGATCGGCCCTCGCGGCCCCAAAGCGCCGATCCGTCCACCGCTCATCCTCGAATATGCGGTGCATGTCCTTCGTCTTCTCGGCGGCCGCCTCGACGCTCTGGACCCGCGATCATCCGATCACGTCAAGCACGAACCGGTCTAGCGCAGGTTTCGCAGACCAAACAGCAGTGAGTCCAGCGCAACCTGCTTATTCGCGTTGCGCTGCATGGATTGCACGCACTCGTGAATCAGAGAGACTCGAGCGGCCGCAGCGCTCGAAGAGACCGAGGTGGCCCGCTCCTCGAGGTCTTGTTCCCGCTCGGAGAATCCGAGCGCCTCCGATGGAAGACCAAGGGAGGTTACCGAGAGGTCTCGGTAGAAGGTCTGGAGCGTGAGAAGCGCAAGCTCCAGGTCATCCCTCCGTGCCAGCTGCTCGGAAAGCTCGACCAACACCCCGGGACCAGAGCCGCGAACTGCGTCGTCGACCGATATCACCAGCTCGATCAGAGCGTCCACTGCGCCATCCCTCGCAAGCGCCAGTGCGACGTCGGCCCGTCCCGCGCTTAGCGCGATCGCGGGCGCGATCGACTCCTGTGGAGCGCCCTCGGACTGCAGGATGTCGCGCAGAACCGAATGGGGCAGACGGGCAAAGCGAATCCGTTGGCATCGAGAACGAATGGTGGGCAGCAACGAATCGGGGCGCTCCGAGGTGAGAATGAAGTGTACGTTCGGGCGTGGTTCCTCGAGCGTCTTGAGCAAGGCGTTGGCCGCCTCCGGCTGAAAGACCGGGAAGGAGACATCCGCCTCTGGAAAGATGAAGAAAGTCGAAGCGGCCTCGAACGGCGCGAACTGTGCAAGTGGCAGGATTTCGCTGCGCAATACCTCGACTTGGATGTTGCGCTTGCCTTCGTCCCGCGGCCGAAACACCCGCACGTCGGGATGCGACCCTGATTTGATGCGGTCGGCTACGTGTAGATCTCCGCCCGCCACGACGTCGGTCGCAAACGCAACGGCGGTGCGTTCCTTCCCGACCCCACTAGGCCCGTCGAACAGATAGGCAGAGGCGACACGGCCGTGCTCGCGCGCCCTGCGGAGTGCTCGAATAGCGCCATCCTGAGCCCGCACCGAATCCAGCGCGCTCACCGGTCCGAGCCTCCCGTGAAGATCGAAATCGCGATCGTCTGCACGGCATCTACCACTTCGTCGGGCGAGAATGCATCCGGGTCGACGAACGCCTGCATCACCAGCCCGTCGAGTAAGCCGATGACGATTCGGGGCAAGAGGTCGAGCGAGATCCGAGGCTCCAGGCCCAGCGACACCAGGTTCTCTTGCAGGTAGTCACGGATTTGCTGGGCGCCCAACTCGTAGAACTCCGCCAGCTTCGGCCGGAGCGATTCGTCGTACAAGCTCAGCGCGATCAGGTCCGCGACGACCAGCGCCTCGTCGGTGCGCTCGGCTCGTGCCGCCCACAGCTCCTCCAGCGACTTCCGGAGCGCCTCGAATGGATTGTCCGACGGGGACCACGCCTGGACCGTGCGTGCCTGGACGACATTGCAGGCGGTCTCGAGGACAGCGTGAATGAGCGCCTCTTTGGTCGGGTAGTGATAGTGCAGCGCGCCTTTGCTCATGCCGGCTTCTTTGGCGATTTCGAGCAGGCTGGTCCGGGCGTACCCCTGGCGCGCGAGGACGCGGATCGCCGCGCTGATGATCTGCTGGGAGCTGACCGCGCTCTTTGCGTACGCCATGAATGGAGACAATGACGCGTGCTCCTGGGGCTCGTCAACCGCTTGTGCTAGAGCCGCCCCGTGAGTGAACAAGGTCAGTCGCTAACGCGCCTCGTCGAGCTGATGCGCACATTGCTTGGCCCTGACGGCTGCCCCTGGGATCGCGAACAGACGCTCGAGACCCTCCGGCAGTACGTGATCGAAGAGGCGCATGAGGTCGTCGATGCGATCGACCACGGAACACCGGAGATGCTCCGGGAAGAGCTGGGCGACCTTCTATTACAAGTGGTTTTCCAGGCCGCGCTCACGGACCAAAAGGGATGGTTCGACATCGATGGCGTGGTCGATGCGATATGCGAGAAGCTGGTGCGCCGGCACCCATGGGTTTTCGGCGACGAAGAGGTTGACGACGCGAGCGGCGCAATCAACAGCTGGGAAGCGATCAAGGCCAAGGAGAAGAAGGAGCGAGGCGCGCTGAGCGGCGTGCCGGTGGCGTTGCCGAGTCTTCTGCGCGCGGTGCGGATCGGGGAAAAGGCCAGCGCCGTTGGCTACGACTGGCCCGACGCCGGCGGTCCGCGTGACAAGGTCGATGAAGAGCTGAAAGAGCTCGACGAGGCCGCCGCGGACCAAGACATGACCGCCCTCGAGCACGAGCTCGGTGATCTCTTGTTCGCCCTCGCGACCTATGGCCGTAAGCAAGGGCTGGACCCCGAGGCTGCGCTTCGCGGTTCGCTCCATCGTTTCTCTTCCCGATTCCGGCATTGCGAGGTCGCCGCCCACGCCGAGGGCAAGAGCCTTCGCGACTACGACGAGCCGGAGCTCGATGAGATGTGGGAGCGCGCGAAAGCCGCCGAACGCAAGCGGTAGCGCTAGGGCCATTCTACGTTCCAAGCACGACTACAGTCGTTCTTCGGGAAACGGCATAACGGCCTGAATTGAGTCGGCGCCGAGCAGTAGCATCAACAACCGGTCGACGCCGAGCGCGTTGCCACCGCTTTCCGGCATGCCCCGCTCCAAGTCGTCCAGAAACCGCTCGTCGATCGGATAGACCGGCGCGCCTGCGGCCTGGCGGTCGGCCTGGTCCCGTTCAAAGCGTCGTCGCTGTTCCGCCGCGTCGGTCAGTTCGCCAAAGCCATTGCAGAGCTCCACGCCCCGGAAGAATGCTTCGAACCGGTCCGCCATTCCGTTTGGTTTGAGCCTCGCAAGCGACGCCATCGAGGACGGCCAATCCGTCACGATAACAGGTCGCTCATTGCCGAGCCGCGGCTGAACCTCCTCGGCCCACACGCGAAAGAATCGCTCCTCGTCGCGCATCACCGCGTCGAGCGCAACGTCGCCATGAACCTGCAGCGCCTCATCCACCGTCAGCCGTTGCCAAGGCACAGAAAAAGGGGACAGTTCCCCTTTTTCTGTGAGCGCGTTGGCCACGAATGCGACCAACTCCTCGGTGTCACGAATCACGTCGTCCGATGTCGAGTCGGCGCGGTACCACTCGAGCATCGTGAACTCTCGCTCGTGATGTCGGCCGTGCTCGTCCGCGCGGTAGCTTCGGCCCAGCTGAAAGATACGTTCGGCGCCGGCGCTCAGCAGACGCTTCATCTGGTACTCGGGGCTCGTCGCGAGCCATCCGGCCGGTTCCCCCTTCGGGTTTCTCACCTCGAATGCTGCCAGATGCACATCGAGACCGGGGGAAGGCACGATCGCCGGCGTCTCTACCTCGACGAAATCACGTTCTTCGAAGAAGCGCCGAATAGAGCGGTGCACCACGGCCCGCAGCGCCAAGACCTGCAGGACAGCGGGATCGGCTGGTGCCGCCATTGCTGTACTCAGCGTTTGACGCGTTCCACGTAGTCGCCCGTGCGCGTGTCGATTTTCAGCTTGTCGCCGGCATTGACGAAGAGCGGCACGTTGACCACTAGACCGGTCTCGCAAGTTGCGGGCTTGGTGGTGTTGCTGCTGGTGTCGCCCTTGAACCCAGGTTCCGTCTCGGTGACCAGCAACTCCACGAAGGTGGGGGGAGTCACGCCGATGGGGCGCCCCTCAAAGAGCATTATGTCCACCTCCGTCCCATCGAGGAGATAGTGCACATTGTCCCCGAGTTGCTCGTTCGAGAGCGAGATCTGCTCGTAGCTCCGGGTGTCCATGAAAACGCGAGCATCGCCCTCAGGGTAGAGATACTGCATCGTGCGTTCTTCGGTGTCGGCTTTCTCTAGCTTCTCGCCGCTCTTGAACGTCCGGTCGATCACGGCGCCGGTCATCATGTTCTTGATGCGAGTGCGGACGAAAGCCTGGCCTTTACCTGGCTTCACGAACTGGTGGTCGACGACCGCGAAGGGAACGCCGTCGATGAGCATCTTGAAGCCTTTTTTGATGTCTGAGGTATCTGCCATGGGATCAGTTCTCGCGAATTTTCTGAGAGGCGACGAGAAGGTCGCTCGGTTGATTGGGAGTCTCGGTGTTCTCGGCCGTGACCTGAACCTCGAACTCGCGCAGCGAGGTCGGAATCGATGCCCGGCCCGTCTGAAGCTCGGGATCATAGTCGAGCGCAGTTTGGTACACCGGATATTCGCCCATTGAGGAGAACCAAACGATGTAGTGCGTCAGGCCGAGCTCGATCTTCTGGGGTGGGACGAGATGATCTAGCGTGACGGTGATGAGGATTTCTTCCCTGTCGATCTTCTCGACGTCGACCTGCCCTTGCGCCGCCGGCACATAGGCGCTGCCAACCAGTGCGTAGTCGCCCGGTGGATGGCAGCTGGCGATCATCGAAATCGTGATTAGTAAGATAAGGCGCAGCCCCACGAAGTCCTCCACGTCTCGGCTTGTAGGCGGCCCGTCAAGCGACGTCAAGCGCCTGCCCTTGCCTAGCGCCCAGGTCGGTTGTACTCCGGGTTTCATGCGAGACATCGACGACGAGGTGCGCCAGATCAAGAAGGAGATCGTCGAGAGCCGTGGCCTGATCATCAAGACCAACAACCTGGTCAACGCTCTCGGCGCCGACATCAAATCGATCGCCAAGCGCCAGGCGGGGTACGAGCGGCGGCTGAACTGGAATAGCGGAGTCGCGATCGCGGTGATTGGCGCGATCTCGTTCGCCGGGCTGAAGCTCTATTTCGACGCGCAGACGGGAGGCATGCGGTCCGAAATGAGCGCGGCCGAAACCAGCGTCGAAGAGCTCCGCAACGACCTGAGCGACGAGGTCCGCCGAGCTTCGGATCGGGCGACGGCCGCCGCCAAGGCCACGAGGTACTACGATCTGATTCGGGCCCGGAAGCGTGTGGAGGTCGTTCGTGAGTATCCGGCGATGTCCAAGGAGGCGCTGTCGCCTGCGGAGGCCGCGGTGTTCCGGGACTTCGAGCAGCGGTTCCGACAGGATCTGTCCCTCGAGGCGTATCAGAAGGGCCTCGCGCTAGTGGAGGGAAAAAAGTACGCCGAGGCGATCAAGCGCTTTGAAGAGGCGACCGAGCTGCACCCGGACGGTTCACACATTCCGGCCGTCAAGCACAGCCTCGCGCTTTCGCTACGCAAGGAGAAGCGTTCCGCGGAAGCCCTCATACTGGCGCAGCAAGTCGCGGACCAAACCACCGATAGCGCTCTGCAACCGGATGGCTGGTGGCTCGTCGCGTTGTGCGCGCGTGATGACGACGATCTGGACACGGCTCGTGACGCGCTCAAAATTCTAATCAAGAAGTGGCCGCGGTCGGCCTTGTCGCGCGACGCGAGGCCTCTACTTCGCGAGGTGACGCGCGAGGCTTATCTCGGGAAGAAGGCCACGATGGCCGTTCCGCCTAGCGCTCCCTAGTAGGCTGCGGGGTAACAAGTGTGCATCGACTCTGCCCGTGACGTGTGCCACGTTGTCTATTGATGGCCCGGCCGCGTGTTGCATTCGTAGGTTCCGGCGGCGCTGCAAAAGGCGTAGCCCACATCGGTGTGCTGCGCGCGATGGAGGAGCTCGGCATCGAGGCTGATATCTGCGTGGGCGCGTCAGCCGGCGCGATTGCCGGCGCGTTCTACGCCGAGGGCTACACGCCAGCGCAGATGATCGACTGGTTTCGCCCGTTCTGGCAGCGAGGTCTCGAAGCCCCACCGCTCAAGGCTCGCTATTTCCTCGGCCTCCCCAATCAAGAGCAGCGGCGAAGCTGGGGATATCTCTCCAGCGGCCTTCTCTCTATCGACCGATTCGAGCGCTTCGTCGCCGCCCAGCTGCCGACGGACGATTTTCGCAACCTAGAGAAGCGCCTGCTGATCACCGCCGCTGACATCGACGGCCGCGGCCGCGTGGTATTCGGCCGCGGGTACCGTGACGACGTCCCGATCAGCAAGGCCTTGGCCGCGTCGACGTGCATGCCAGGGCTCTTCCGCCCGCACCGCATTGGTGACCGTTTCTACATCGACGGCGAGGTCGTCCGCACTCTGAGCATCGACTTGGCAGTCGAGGCCGGCGCCGACGTCGTCATCGTATCCAACGTGTACCGCCCTCATGTTGGCCGTGCCGGAAGTCGCTCACTGGTGTACCAAGGCGGTCTCGCAGTAGTCCGCCAATCGTTGAACATCATTCTCAACGAAAAGGAAAAGCGAGGCATCGACTTGATCCACAAGATGTATCCTCAGGTGCAAGTCCTAGTGGTCTCACCGGATCTCGGCCGCTTGCCATTTACGTCGCGGTTGCACGCGCGGACCATGCTCCGGCGCGGCTACCGCGACGCGTTGCGCATTCTGGCGAAGGCGAAGCGGCGCGGAGTATTCGAAGTCGCGCCGAACGTCCGCAGTATAGGCGAAGCTTAGGGATCAAAGAGGATCGAGTCACCGGGGCCCGGCGCGACGCGATCCGCCAGTGCCAGTGACCGGGATCAGCTCGTCTGCTCGACTGCCCAGGTGAGGTATTCCTCGCTCACCCGTTCCGCGGGTATCGCCACGATCTCGGGCACTTCATACGGATGATTCGCCTTGATCCACGCCGCCAG
>Ga0164313_10001124_pt1 | contig 23300 bp, 23 predicted proteins | sample GuaBasSedimGuay4_FD_113735 | JGI IMG/M metagenome (GOLD analysis project Ga0164313, IMG submission 113735) | Subseafloor sediment microbial communities from Guaymas Basin, Gulf of California, Mexico - Guay4, Core 4569-4, 0-3 cm | ecosystem: Environmental > Aquatic > Marine > Hydrothermal vents... | reverse complement strand
CCTTTGGAACTCGTTCACTGAGTTGAAATTGAGCGAAAAGCTTTTCTTGATAGGCTTTCTTTCCTTGCATACAACAAGATACGAATTTTATACCTATTTTTGAGTTGTTGTGCAACAGGCACACTGTATAAGCAGTATCTCATAAACTGTGTAAGTTTATGAGATACTGCTGGAGGTTTGTTCACCATTTATACATTTATCAATCATCCACAATTATTTTCCAACTATTTAGCCATAGATCCAAGTCTTGATTGGGATGACCAAAAATTATTAACCGAATTGCAAGAAAAACTCTCCAGTAAGAACTATAAGGGAAAATCCTTATTTCTTTCTTCATGTGTAAATAAAATTTAAAATTAATAATAATAAAATCGGGGTTTTAAAACCCCGCTATTTTCTATTTACACACTTAATAGGTTACTCCCATTTTAATCCCCATCATCAATTTCACCATCTTTAAATAGCCCTACATATTGCTGCGCCATTCTGTCTTCTCCGTAACCTATACCATGATATTCTCCTTCTTTCCAAAATCCTTCATATTTTATTTCATATTCATTTACATAGTCTCTATAGGCATCTTTCCAGCCTGGCTCAAAGGTTTTTACATAAATACCAAAACCATCAATGCAGTTGCCTAAAGTACATTTTTCATCTTTAGAGTATGTTTTTTCAATTGATAAGTTTTCTAAAAAAGTACCATTAGACCATGTTCCTTGCCTAATTAATTTTTTTTCTTTATCATACTCTTTTCCGTATCCATTACTCTTACCTTCGTTAAATTCTCCAATATATTTTCCTTCTGCCCAAGTAAAAGCACCTTGACCATGCTGCGTACCATTTTTATATTCACCAATATACTTTGTACCATCTTCCCATAGATAATGCCCAAAGCCATTTTCACAATCTCCTTTAACACAGCCAACATCTACTTTGTTATCAGACAGGCTTGCCATAGGTTTACCTTCTTTAACATTTAAAATCCCCAATAACTCATTGTCAAAATTAAATATTTTAATTTTATTCTCAGCTATTTTATCATTCGACCAGTTCGTAGCATAATACATTCCTCTCTTTGGAGTTAAAAAAACGCCAAAACCATCTTTTTTACCATTTTTATGCTCACCAATATATCTGTTTTTTTTAGGGTCCATAAATACTCCATAGCCATTATTACAATCACCAGCAATACAGCCTAAGGTCTTGTTAGGTATTCCATTTTTAATATCTCCTTCATACACTAACTCACCATATCTATAATCTTTACCAGTCCCACTTGGTTTATGAGTGTTCTCATCCCAAGTCCAATTTCCCACCATCTTTCTCTCTTCTTTACCTGCATAATCATATTCAATAAAGGTGCCTTCCCCTTTTTTCACTCCATTTTCCCAATTGCCTATATATTTAGACTGTGTGTAGTCTAATAAATTGTTATGTATGACAAATGTTCCTTGCCCATTTTGACAATCTCCTGAAATACATCCCTCTTTCTGAGCTAGAATACTATTTGATATAAATAATATTAGTAATAGTAAAATAGTGTCTTTAATTGTTTTCATCGTTTTATTCTTTTATCTCCCCGTTTTCGTATTCACCATCAAATAATAAATTATTATTTGCATCGAATATTTTTGCTTTCCCATGCTCTTTGTCATTTTTCCAATACCCTTCATACCTACCTTTACTTGGAACAGATTCTATACCATAGCCATCACGTTTTCCTTCTTTAAACATACCTTCATAAGTAACAATTGCTTCATTAACTTCAAATATTTGCAAGGTGCCTTTTCCATGGTAAACACCATTTTGAAAATTCCCTTTATAATCTTTTGTGAAATTAAAAGTGCCAATTAAGACATCTAGTTGAGTGCCTTTACCATTTAGTTTTCCATTAATAAAATTCCCTTCAAATAATTTTGGCCCCCAGCCTCCTTTATATTTCATACCATAACCATTCTCACACTCCCCAGATAAACAACCAGTTGCAAGTTCCAGATCTTCTCCATTTTTCTGCAAAAAGAATTCTGGAAGCATATCTCTTTCGTCATAAAATTTCCATATTCCCTCTGATTTATTGTCTTTAAACGTCCCTGTATGTTCTATTTTTCCACTTTCAAAATATTGAATTTTTGATCCATGTCTTTTTCCATTAACATAATCTAAAAGATATTCTAATTCACCCGATTCATAAAATTTCTTCCAGGTTCCAGTATGTTTTCCATTAGAATTATATTGCCCATCTATTTTTAATTTACCACTATCATAATATTCTTTATGTTCATATTCTTGACCTTCATATTCACCAAAAATATCAACTTCTAAAGAGACCTGTTCATCATCAACAAATTTTAATGTTTCTTTTATTTCACCCGATTTATAATAAATTTTCTTTAATCCATCTTTTTTTCCTCTATTATAATTCATTTTAAAATGCAATTCTCCAGAGTTATAGTATTCTTTATAAACTCCGTGTAAAATATTATATTTATAATTTACAACAGCAAATAGTTCCCCAGATTCAAGGTAGAACATCCATTCTCCTATTCCCTCTCCTTTGGCATCTCTTTGCCCAACACCTTTTAGTTTACCGCTATCATAGTATATTTCGCTTTTTTCTTGAGCATTGCTTATAATTGTAACAAATGCTAATAGTAAAATTGTAAGTATTTTTTTATTTCTTTTCATCATAAAGCTTTTATTATTCTATAGTGTATTCAATATAATAACCTCCACCATCTTCATAAAGGACTTTTTTAATTATTACACTAAAACCATCCCTATTATCAACCCATTCACTATTAGATCTTTTATAATAATTTTCATCCAAAAAAGCCATTATACCTGGTAAATCTTTCTGGTCCTTTGGGTCAACTTTTTTTTAAGAAACATTTGTTGTTTTTATTAAAATAAAAATCACCAATATTATCATGGTATGCTAAAAAGAAATAGCCATCACTGGTGCGATCTGATAAAAAAGGTTTTGTATTATATTTTGCTTTTATTTCACTTATTGATCCACCTAATTGGGCATAACTTAAATTACAAACAAATAGTATTAAAATTGATATGAGTATTTTTTTCATTGTCTTCGACTTTACAAGATTTAATTTTTTCTTTTCGATTTTTTAATTGCCATCATCTTATCTACATCCCACAAATCATCATTTTCTTGGATAAAGTTATTTTCAATAGCATAGGCCATCTCATTTTCTCTAAAGTTTGCAAGACCCTTAGTATTGATGATTTTCCAATCTCCATCAAATTTCTTTAATTTCAATAATAAAGTACTTGAGTTGCCCACTTCTTCTGGATCTCTAGAGTCAATAGTTGCTGTTACAATTACCGCATCATCTACTTGATCGACACCTTCAACAGCATGTCCATCAATACCCCAAACCATAAAACGAGGCATATCAAGATACATTTCTTTCATTTTATTAAAATTGATTTTACCGTGAACAAGCTCTAAAAATTGATTTGCTACAGCTTTAATTTCATCTTCATTGATACTTTCTGTTATTGCTTCTTGCTGTTTATTGTTAGAATTATCTTCCGTATTTTTACAGGAAACAAGAAGTGTTAGAACGATAATTAATAAGCTTAGTTTTTTCATTTTTATAATTTAAATATTTTTATACAATAAAGCCAATAATTTAGATTAGCACAATAGGGCATTTGTCGTATAAATAAGGGTAACTCTTAAGGCAAATGAAAATTAATAATTAGATTAGAAATAGAAAAATTAAAGCAAATAATGAAATTAATAAACACTAAACCTTTTTAGAAACATGTCCCAACTAATAAGACTAATTGAAAGAAATATATCAAGTAAAAAAGTCTTGATACTTTTTATCCTAACCAATATTGTCTACGCACTTATGCTGGCTATAACGATTCCAAGAACAATGCAATACAGCAATGGAATAAAATTATTGGATATGATGCCTACTGGCTATGATTCAGAATATATTATGACTCTTTTTAATACACTTGGAGAAAAAGGGCGGGAAGTCTATTTATTCAATCAAATTCCAATTGATATGATCTACCCTTTTCTATTCGGAATAAGTTATTGTTTATTGATTGCATTTTTTCTAAAGAAGCTGAATAAATTAGACTCTATCTATTGGTATTTATGCTTGTTACCTATAATTGGTGGGGTGGCAGACTATTTTGAGAATTTTGGAATAATTATCATGTTGAACAATTACCCTGATCTATCCAAGATAACAATGAGTGCTACCAATATTTTTTCCATATTGAAAAGTATAGCTACTACAATCTATTTTATATCATTAATTATTATACTGATCATTTTGGGTATTAAAAAGGTTAAAAATTGAAGCTTACCTACTGATGAATATCATAAAAAAAAGACTTGATTGTTAATACCTTTATTGGTTGAACGGATAACCGCTTGAAAAACAGATCTAGAAATATAAAAAGAACAATTAAATTGAGCTTTTTATTTAAGAAATAATGAATAAACCAAAAAATAAAAAACAAGACGCCAAAAGTATTTTTAGAAAATGTGGTACATGCTCTCAAACATTTGCTCACTTATTAAATCATGATTTCAATCATCCAAATGAAATTGAAGAAAGGGCATTAGACCCATTAGCTGGAGGGATCATGAATATGGGGTATCAATGTGGAATGATTTGGGGAGCAACATTGGCTGTAGGTTCTGAATCTTTTAACAGGTATAAAAAAACAAATGAAGCTAAAGCAGTTAGTATTTTGGCAACTCAAAAATTAATAGAATCATTTTCAAAAAGAACAAAAACTGTTAATTGTAAGGAGATAACAGGCTATGATTTTAGTAATGTTTTTGGATTGATGAAGTTTACTTTAGCAACCATGATCAAGGGAATTAATAACAGTCCTTGTTTTAATCTCGCAGAACAGTGGGCTCCAGAGGCAATCCAATCTGCTAGAGAGGGCTTGTCACAAAAGCAAATAAATTTTAATCAAAACCTTAAAAGTTGTTCTTCTGAATTAGTAAAAAAAATGGGCGCTAGTGAGGAAGAAACAATAATGGTTGCTGGATTTGCAGGTGGATTGGGTTTAAGTGGAAATGCTTGTGGAGCTCTGAGTGCTACAATATGGAAAAAATCGCTTGACTGGTGTAGAGAAAACCCTGGAAAAACACTACCAGTTCTAAAGAATCCATTCAAAAAGGAGTTGTTAAAAGTATTCTTTAAGGAAACTAATTCAGAAATACAATGCAATAAAATTTCAGGTTGTGAATTTAAAACAGTAGATGAACATTCAGAATATATTCAAAATGGTGGCTGCGAAAAACTAATTATCGCTTTATCTCAAACTTAGTATAATTTTTATAAAACAAAGTGCAATGGATTTATATAAAAAGATTGGTTTTCGGTTTTTAATTGCATTCAGTTGTTTGTTATTAATATTTTTAATAATTGGGCAATCCTATTCTTTAATAGATTATCAATATGCTGTTTCTATAGGATTACAAGAATCTTCAGAAGAAGTTACAAAAGTAGGAATTGCTTGGCTAAAAGCCTTTGCAATCGGTGACACTATTGTTTACATCCCCTTATTATTTGCAGGTATAATAGGAATGATTAAAAAAAGAAAATGGGGATACTTTTCCATGTTTGCTAGTCTTGCAATATCAATTTATTGGCCAATTGTAAATCTTTCCGCTATTTATTTAGCCAAAAATGATATTAATTTAAATCCCGATAAATATGTTTCATTTACAATAATTCTTCCCATCATTTCAATCTACGGCCTTTGGGGAATATGGTATATATATAAAAATCATTCTTTATTAAAAATTTGATGAAAAAAAAGTGTGCAAATTTTAAACAATTCTTTTACTTATTTTTATTGGCTTGAGTGAACTAGACAAGAAAATTCTCACATTGGAAAATAATACAATTATACATAATAAACAAGCCCCCTATTGGGCAATTACTCTTGCTATCCTTTGTGCAACAGGATTAGCTACACTAAATTTTGATCTGGGAGGTATTTGGAAAGGTTATGTACTGGATATGATTGGCCCTGCATGGAACTATATATTATTTAGAGGACTTTTTACCGCCAAAGCAAATAATGCTTGGACCCGTTTTTTTACGCCCAATAAAACATTGATCATTTTTATTTTTGTTTGCTTTGCTATTGAAGCATTTCAGTATTTCAAGCTATATGATGCCACATTTGATCCTTGGGATCTTCTTGCCTATATCTCTATTCTTGTTCCATTATATTTGATCGATTCCAGATTAGGAAGCTGATATAAGTCAGTTTGTGAACCAAGGCTAATGGTTACCTTTATACTCCTCAATTAAAAAAATAAAAAATGTATTTAGACAAAGAGAATAGTATCGCAAAAAGCAGTTATAATAGATGGTTTGTGCCTATCGCAGCATTAAGCATCCATTTGTGCATCGGTCAGATATATGCGTTTAGTGTATTTAATAAACCCCTTACAAAAATCATCGGAATTACAGAACAAGTTCCAGATGATTGGAAACTCACCGAGCTAGGGTGGATTTTTACCATTGCTATATTCTTTTTAGGAGCCTCTGCTGCCGTTTTAGGAAAGTGGGTAGAACGAGTGGGTCCCAGAAAAACGATGTTGTATGCTGCAATTTGTTTTAGTAGTGGATTTTTGATTTCTGCAATTGGGATTTACTCCCATCAACTATGGTTGCTGTATTTGGGCTCTGGAGTTTTAGGTGGCATCGGATTGGGATTGGGCTATATTTCGCCCGTAAGTACCTTGATAAAATGGTTTCCCGACAGACCCGGAATGGCAACAGGTATGGCCATTATGGGCTTTGGTGGCGGAGCAATGATCGCTTCCCCATTAAGTGTTCATCTTATGGAATTCTATGCAAGTGATACTTCTGCTGGTGTCTATGAAACATTTATCACCATGGGATTAATCTATCTGGTCATGATGCTTTTTGGGTCCTTTATTGTACGTATTCCAAGCGATGACTGGAAGCCAAAGGGTTTTGATCCACAAAAAACAAAGAGGAATAAACTAATAACCAATAATAATGTTCTGGTAGATAAAGCCGTAAAAACTCCGCAATTCTGGTTGCTTTTTATGGTATTGGGTTTGAATGTTAGTGCTGGAATTGGCGTTCTTAGTCAGGCAAGTGTTATGATACAGGAAATGTTTAGTGCAGAAAACATTGGTTCAGAATTGGCAGTTACCGCAAGAGATGCTGCAATTTTTGTGGGCCTGTTAAGCCTATTCAACATGATAGGAAGATTTGTTTGGTCTTCTTTAAGCGATTATCTGGGACGTAAAACAACCTATGCGATCTTTTTTATATTAGGAATCGTACTCTATGTATTAATCCCTTTCACTGGAAAAATGGGCAGTGTATTATTATTCACAATCTCTTTTTCTATCATCATTAGTATGTACGGGGGTGGATTTGCAACGATTCCAGCCTACTTAAAAGATATGTTCGGAAATAAACAAATTGGAGCCATTCATGGTAGGTTATTATTAGCCTGGAGTATGGCTGCAATTATAGGCCCAGTAACGATTAATTATTTACGAGAATATCAGATCGAAGTACTTCAAATGCCAACTACTGAAGTTTATAATTTAACAATGTACTTAATGGCAGGACTTTTATTTATTGGACTATTATGCAATCTGTTTATTAAACCTGTAGATTCTAAATACCATTTGGAATCATCTTCAGATTAGTGTTTATAAAAAAAAGGCTGCCTAAATTAGACAGCCTTTTTTACATATTCAGGAATGCAACTTACAATAATTCTTTTTCAATAACATTTTTCAAAGCTTCTTTTGGCATAGCACCTGCTTGCATCATAGGCTGTTTATCTTTAGGGATAAAAAGCATTGATGGGATCGATCTAATTTGAAATACACCGGATAATTCCTGTTCTACTTCGGTATCCACTTTATAAATGGTTACTTGGTCTTTATAATCATCTGATAATTCTTCCAATATAGGCGCTACCGTTTTACATGGGCCACACCAATCTGCATAGAAATCGATGATTGAAGGCTTATCTCCTTTATATTTCCATTCTTTTTCTGTTGTATAATCAAAAATATCCTTTTTGAATTGCTCTGCTGTTAATTTAACTGTTGGCATAATTTTATATTTTAAATTTGAAGCAAAAATAAATGATTAGATTCGTTCTGTAAGTAACTTTTGTAACCGAAGGGAAAGATTTCCTTTTGATGTTTATTTTGAACATTTTATCTTAATTATTCTACCTTTGCGGGGCAATGAGTGAATGAGGTTTATTAGAACTTATTCTCACATTAACGCATTAAAGCATTCTCTCATTAAATTATTATAGCATTACTAAATGAAAAGGACCTACAGCCAACATTGGAAAGATTATGAGCTAATTGATGCTGGTAATAATAGAAAGCTAGAACGTTGGGGCAAGGTCATAACCATCAGGCCCGATAGAAATGCCTACTTCTCTCCTAACCTACCCCTTCTTGAGTGGCAGCAAAAAGCACATGTTGAGTTTATAGAAAAAACTACAAATACAGGGATATGGAAATCGCTAAAAAAGAATTTTTCAATTTCAGAAAGTGGTGAATTGGATAATTGGCAGATCACCTATAAAAATTGCACATTCAATCTGCATCTTACAAAATTTAAACATATTGGGGTTTTTCCGGAACAGCAGACCAATTGGGATTTCATTAAAGATCACCTTCAAAAAGGAAGTAAATTTTTAAACCTATTTGCATATACTGGAGCTGCTTCTTTAATTGCTAATGCTGCTGGGGCCGATGTTTATCATTGTGATTCAGTAAAACAAGTGATTACTTGGGCTAAGAATAATATGGAAAGTTCCAATCAAAAAGATATACATTGGGTATTGGATGATGCCTTAAAATTTGCTTCAAAAGAAGTGAAACGAGGAAAAAAATATGATGGTATTATTATGGATCCTCCTGCTTTTGGTATTGGTGCCAAAAAAGAACGCTGGAAGATTGAAACTAAATTCACCGATTTAGTTAAATTAGCTAGTGAGCTATTAAGTGACACCGGTTTTTTAATCATTAATACCTACTCCCCAAAACTGAAAGAATCATTAATTCAAAGCACTGTTCAGCAATATTTTCCTTCAAAAAAAATAGAAATCAAAAAACTTTCCATCAAATCAACTAGCAATAAAATTTTAGAGTATGGGGAGTTAACAAGAGTTTATTAAAATTATAATTAATCGGTATTGCTATCTTATTATTTACTAATTTTCGCATTATTATCATTCTATGAAAGCTGCCTCTCTAAAAGAAGTAAAAACAGAACTCAACCATAAATCACATGTTGAGTTGATGGAACTTTGTTTGCGTTTATTGAGATTTAAGAAAGAGAATAAGGAACTATTAACCTATTTATTATTTGAGATTTCTGATGAAGATGGCTATGTGGAAGGAATAAAAACAGCAATGGACATTGAATTTGAAAAAATTAATACAAACAGTTATTTCTACATAAGAAAAAGTATTAGAAAGATTCTTCGACTCATTAAAAAATATATTCGCTATTCTCAAAATAAAGAAACAGAGGTCGAACTACTACTCTATTTCTGCCAGCAATTAAAAGAGTTCTCCCCTTCCATTAATAAAAGTAAAGCCCTAGTAAATCTGTATAATAGAAATTTAGATTTTATCAAAAATAAAGTAGCTTTGCTTCATGAAGACCTTCAGTATGATTATCAATTGGAGATAGAAAAACTGACTGAAGAAGGATTGTGAAACAATCAAGAATCCATTTTAAAAGAAATTTATAAAAATTAAACATAAACAAATGATCACTATATACCACAATCCACGTTGCAGCAAATCCAGAGGATGTAATTTAATGTTAGAAGAATTAGGAAAAGACGTGAAAATAATCAATTATACAAAAGAGTTGTTCACTGAAACTACCTTAAAAGAAGTCATCGATCTGTTAAAGATAAAACCAATTGACTTAGTTAGAAAAAACGAACAAGAATGGAAAGATCATTTTAAAAACAAAGAAATGAGTGATGGGGATGTGATTAAAGCTATGGTGAAATATCCTAAGCTTATTCAAAGACCAATAGTTGTAAACGGTAATAAGGCTGCTATTGGCAGACCTTTGGAAGCTGTGCAGGCTATTTTATAATAAATAAATTTTTAATAAAAAAAGGGATGCGTTTTTAAACACATCCCTTTTTTTATTAAATATCGGTATAGAAGATTATTCCTCTTCGTTTTTCTTAGCCTCTCGGTTTAATTTCCAACTCTCATATAAATTACCACCAATCCAATAAGGAAGAATGGAAATTAAAAAGATCAATAACCAAAAACCAATAGTTATAATGGTCATAAAAGCTAAAAATCCTAAATATTGACTGAAATCAAACATGATAGTAGGTGTTTTTAATTAATGCTTCAAATATACTATGCTTTTTTCAGAAAAAACAAAATATTTTATTATTTATTAACATGAAATAAACAGTTGTAGGGGTGAGAAAAATTGGTGTTTTCATTATCTTTGTAATTCTTCAGAAACAAAAATTATGGACTACAGAATAGAAAAAGATACATTGGGCGAGGTAAAAGTACCAGCCAACAAACTTTGGGGTGCTCAAACAGAACGCTCTCGAAATAATTTTAAAATTGGATCACCAGCCTCTATGCCTTTAGAAATAGTGTATGGCTTTGCATATCTTAAAAAATCTGCTGCTTATACGAATTGTGAATTAGGAGTGCTAACAGAAGATAAAAGAGACCTTATTGCGGCTGTTTGTGATGAAATATTAGATGGAATACATGACGATCAATTTCCTTTAGTGATCTGGCAAACTGGTAGTGGTACTCAAAGCAATATGAATTTAAATGAAGTAATTGCCAACAGAGCCCATCAATTGGCTGGAAAAACCATTGGTGAAGGAGAAAAGACTTTACTTCCAAATGATGATGTAAATAAATCGCAATCATCTAATGATACCTTTCCTACAGGAATGCACATCGCTGCTTATAAAAAATTGATTGAGCTTACGATCCCAGGAGTAAAACAATTACAAACGACTTTAGAGCGTAAGTCAACGGAGTTCAAAGATGTAGTGAAAATTGGACGTACACACCTTATGGATGCTACTCCATTAACACTCGGACAAGAATTTAGTGGTTATGCATCACAATTAAAACACGGTGTAAAGGCCTTGGAGAATACCTTAAGTCATTTATCAGAATTAGCTTTAGGAGGAACTGCTGTAGGTACTGGTATTAATACTCCTAAGGGTTATTCAGTGAATGTTGCGGGTCAAATAGCTAAGTTTACTGGACTCCCATTTATTACTGCTGAAAATAAATTCGAAGCATTGGCAGCTCATGATGCAATTGTTGAATCCCATGGTGCTCTAAAACAATTAGCTGTCTCTCTTAATAAAATTGCAAATGATATACGGTTACTGGCAAGTGGCCCTCGTAGTGGCATTGGAGAGATAACAATACCAGCAAACGAACCAGGGTCTTCTATTATGCCTGGGAAAGTAAATCCAACCCAATGTGAAGCATTAACAATGGTATGTGCTCAAGTTATGGGAAATGATACTGCAATAGCTGTTGGAGGCATGCAGGGCCATTATGAATTGAATGTTTTTAAACCTGTTATGGCTGCAAACTTTTTATCCTCAGCACAATTAATTGGAGACGCATGTGTCTCATTTGATGTTAATTGTGTTAGTGGCATTGAACCAAACCTTGAAGTTATTAAAACGCAATTAAACAACTCATTAATGCTAGTTACTGCATTAAATACTAAGATTGGTTATTATAAAGCTGCTGAAATTGCAAATACTGCACATAAAAACGGAACTACGCTTAAAACAGAAGCGGTAAGACTGGGTTACCTCACTGAAAATGAATTTGATGAATGGGTGAAACCTGAAGAAATGGTAGGCGAAAAGTAATCGTCTTTCTAGCACATACTAATATCTAAACAATTCAAAACCGTAGATATTCTTCTATAATCCTCGTACGCCTTCACTTCGGTGGACGAGAAGGTATGCTTTAATCTGCCTACCGGAAGATGGATTTCCCAACCCAAAGATCGGAAAATCAAGATGTTTAGCTAATAAATGCATAATAATACTTCATATACCTGCTTCTAGGTAGCTTATTTGTGATTTTAATCCTACAAATCGTCTAAATTAATATTTCCTAAAATTAACATTTATTAATCATTTTATCGATTAAATGCGTTTTTATTGGTTGAAGTGTAATTTTTATCTATATTAGTAGTACCCAAATGATTAAAACTTACTTATTATGAGACATCAATTATTGCCCCTGATTATGTGCCTTTTCACTGTTTTTTCAGTGTTTAGCCACGCTTCTGCAAATAGCATAGAAGCACAACAATACCCTTTAGAAAGCGCTAATTATAAGCTCTTTACAAATTTTACTGCTAATGAATTTAGCATGAATTTTGATTCTAGCTATATCAATGAAAATACTATTGATATAACACCATTTACAGGACTTTTTTACTATTATTCTAACAATTTAAATACTGGTGGTATTTCAGTGAATGAAGAAAATTCCTACAAATCAACAAGTGATATTCCACCATCTGTAGCAAATTTATCAGCAATTCACATCGAAACAAATCTATTTAATAAAGGCTTGTTTTATGGTTTTGCATTTACGATAATCTTATTGAATTTAGTTTGCTTCTTTATATTCGATGAAAAGTTATTTGCTTACTTCTCTGCTACCGTAGCAGCTTTGTCTTCAATTTTCTTTTTTACCGATGGTCTTTTTCCATTGATTGGAATTGATTCTATGAGTCAAACAGACATGATAGAATCAACTTTATTACTTGTAGTTATAGGAATAAGTACTTTTTTCGCATCGAATTACCTTTCGATTAAAGAGTATTACCCAAAACTATATAAGCTTACTATACCCATTTATAGTATAGCAGCATTCTTAGTGAGTACTTCATGGATTCTTAACGATTCATTTATTGCCAATCTTGCAAATTCATTACTATTTGGTCTTATTACCATTTATTTTATTGCAGGTGTGTTGTTATTCAGCAAAAAGAACTATGCTAAATTTTATGTGATCGGAACTTTTATACCCCTACTCTTCTCTATAGACTTTTTTGTATTTAGAAATTTTGGTGTAGAATTTCTCTTTACGGAAACTGTTCACTTAAAAGTAGCTATTTTATTTGAAGTATTACTCTTGTCTTATGCCATATTATTTAGAATGCAAGCAGTAAAAGAAGAATGTGAATTAAGACAAACCAAAATGAGAATTTACCTAAAAAGACAAGATGCCATGAGTAGAACACAAGTAGAACAACTAGTAGAAGATGTCTACTTAGAGAACTTGATTATGCAATACGATTTAGACGGACTTGAAATTAAGTTACTACAATACATTTCCGAAGGCAAACCAAATAATAAGATTGCCCGTAAACTAAAACTTACGGAAAATGAAGTCGTTGAATACACCAAGGAGTTATACCAAAAACTTGAAATCAACGAACAAATTAAAGAAGATCAAAGAATGGTTGCGAATCAGCCAGATTTCATCTACAACTAAAAGTAAGTATATAAATCTAGAAAAGGATTCGTTTTTAAACGGATCCTTTTTTGTTATAATACTTTCTCATACTAAAATAGCCTTGCAAAAAAAAGAAAAATGATTATTCATTATTATAATCTTTTCTTAAGATTTAAGTCTAGGCCTCTCGATTTTTGAAAACTATTTTATTATTGAACTTAGCCTGAAGGGTTTTAATAATTAAATATAGGTACTAACAATGAGGATAAACATTCAGCTAAAAACACTATTTCTTTCAACCCTTCAGGCTGTGTTTTTATTCTTTTGATCCTAATTGGGATGATATCCCAATTTGGAATAATAAAGGCTTTAAGCTTAATTATTAATAAATGTTATTTTATTGTTGAGCTTAGCCTGAAAGGCTTTAAGAAAAACATCTTGGGGTTCTTCCCCAAGATATTTACAGTCCGTTAATCAAAAGCCTGTAAGGCTTTAATAAAAAAACACTTTTGTATTCAAATTTTCCGAGATTTTAAACGGATCCTTTTTTATTATAATACTTTCTGTACTTGATTAATGCAAGGGTGCTGATTACTAGTATGAATACAACCGAATACTTTACAAACGAAGGAGTTAAAGGCGCATCTCCACTTGCATAAGAGTGTAATCCCGATAGATAGAAGTTTACTCCAAAATATGTCATCATTATAGAGAAGTATGCTATAACAGCGGCGAAATTAAAGCTCCATCTACCTCTTAAGCCTGGCACTAACCTCATATGCACAACAAATGCATAGACCATTATACTAATCAAGGCCCAAGTTTCTTTAGGATCCCAACCCCAGTAACGCCCCCAGCTTTCATTAGCCCATTGTCCTCCTAAAAAGTTTCCAATGGCAAGTAAAACCAGTCCTACTGTAAGAGCCATTTCGGTAATGATGGTCAATTCCTTGATATTTAAGTCCATCTTTTTCTGGTTCTTGCTATTCGTCAAAATCATTAATAATAAAGAAGTAAGTCCGAGAATCATTCCCAAAGTAAAAGGTCCATAACTTCCTACAATCACTGCTACATGAATCATTAACCAATAACTATCCAAAACTGGTTGTAAATTAGCAATGGAGGGATCGATCCAATTTTCATGTGCAACCCATAGGATAATTGCTGCTACAAATGCTGTAGAAGCTATAGTAAGATAACTCTTCCTTCCCAAGGTTAAGCCAAAAAGAACAGTTGCCCAGCCTACATAAATAATAGATTCATAGGCATCACTCCAAGGCGCATGACCACTTACATACCAACGTGCTGCAAGTCCTAATGTTAATAAAATAAAGAATAGCCATATCGCATATTTACAAAACTTGATTAAAGCATTTATAACCTTACCTTCTCTAAAAATTTGAACAATAATAAACACAAACATGATCATCCCGAACATGGCGAAATATTTATACATCCTATTAAATATATCTGCTCTGTTATAGGCTATTTCTGTTTTTACTTTTTCTTCTGAAAGCATGACGTTTCCACCAAATTTTTTCTGAAAATTAGTAATCCCCTCCAGCAATTCTTCTGCAGCTGAATAATCTCCTGTTTTTCTGGACTCCATCAATGTTTCAAAATAATATGGAAGGATATTCCTAACAAAAGCAGAATCGGCTTTTTTGTAATTTACTTCAGCTAATTCGGGATAAGAAACCCAACGGTTATTAGGGTCTTCTGGTATTGGGAATATTTTAAAAATACTGCCACTAAGCACTTTATTCAGCAGATAAAAATTCTCATAGGCCTTCATAAAATCTTTCTGAAACTGATTCTTATTTGAAGTTTTACTTGCTTCAGCAATATAAGGCCTTAGTTTATTGTCTCCATTTTCATCGATAAGATCCATTAATGAAAAATGCTTGGCTTCCTTAGATACACCAATAATCTCACGAATACTATCGTTACCGCGCTTTAATGAGAGCAAGGGAGCCTCCATCCAAAGCCTTGGAAATTCAATCATAGAAACAAAAACCTGATCTGCATTCAAACCCTCATAATTATTCTTTCTGCTTATTTTCCGAAGTAATTCACTTGCAAAGGTATTTACAGGCTTCATCCTACCATTATCTTGAATAACCAGATGAGCAAACTTTGCAGCATGTTCCTTAGAAACACTATGCACTAAAATTATAGAGTCTATTTTCTCCTTTGAAAATTTAATATGACTTTTATCTTCCTGTGCAAAACCTGAAAAGGAAAGCGTTAAAATAAGAATTAAGGATAGTGCAGCTTTTTTCTTCTTCACCTTTTTCAGCATATTCTTTAAAGCAGCAAAACGAGTATTCTTGTCAAATAAAATAGCTAGCAAGCCTAGATATAGAAGAGAATATCCAATATAAGTTATCCAAGTTCCCCAAAAATCATGATTCACAGAAAGTACTGTTCCTTTTTCATCTCTATCAAAAGAGGCTTGAAAAAAACGATAGCCTTGTTCATCTAGAATATTATTCATAAAAATATCATAATCATAAAATTCCGTTTCACTTTTATTGACTGTCACTTTACTTTTATAAGCAGAGTAACTTCGTTCTGTACCTGGATATTTATCAGCAATGAAATCATTTAGAGTAATACTAAAAGGAAGTTCATATTCTTTGGATCCATAGGTAAAATAAACCTGCAGACCCCCTACTTCAGCTTTTACTGGGCTTTTTACAAGACCCCTACCTCCTAATATTTCAACTGTTTTTGTTTCTCCTTTTGAAGACACTTCTAAAATTAAAGCATCCTGATTTGTAGGTTCATTTTTAGGAGCTTTAATAATGCCGTATGTTCCTTTCATAGCCTCTCCTGGAATAACAAAATCCATATTAGCAACTTGGTAAAGAGAGCGCAACTGAAAAGTTTGCACACTATCTCTAATCAATATCCCTCTCATTTGGTCTGCCATCCGAAAATAATTTCCTTCATAGGGAGAAGAAATAGTGTATAAACCGTCTTTGAAAACTAAATTAATAGCTCCTTCGGTAGGATTATTAAATGCAAATAAGATATTATGTATATTAATAACTTCTCCTGCCCCTATCCAATGTTCGTGGCGACTACCATCACTTGCTTCAACAATTTTCAGATATTCATTCCCTTCGGCATCGCTACTGGAATCCATCTCAATAATTCCTTCCTTGGCATTAGAAATGAAGTCTTTAAATTTAATAGTTACTTCCTGACTGGTATAATCGGTATCAATCGTAAAATCTGTATTTAAGCGTTCGGATAAGCGAAGTTGTTTAGGCGGAATTCTCCTTCGTTGTGGAACTCCATCAATCTCATAATCACCATCAATAAATGTAGTTAGATAGGTTTCTGAAGACAGCATCGTGTTTTCAGTAGCTCCTTCACGGATGTGCATCATCCCTTCAAAACTAACATAACGTGTAATAAAAGCACCAAGGATAATAAGTATAAATGAAAGGTGCAATAGTAGGGTTGCCCATTTTTCTTTTCGGAACAACCTGTATCTTGAAATATTCCCTATAAAATTGATGACAAACAAGCCCATAATCGCTTCAAACCACCAGGCATTATAAATCAGTTCTCTTGTAAAAGGTGTTGGAGAAGTATCTGATGAAGCATCTAGAAAAGTACCCATTGCCATTGCTATAGCAAATACAACAAATAAAACAGCTGTTAATCGGGTAGAGAATAATATATCGAAAAATTTCTTTTGCATTGGAAATAAATTAGCTGCAAATTTAAGTAATTCATTTCTTATTGTAATGCTTGAATGATTGAATGTTTCTTTCATTCCCTCATTCTATCATTCATTCATTCATTCATTATTTCCCCTATCTACTCTTAAAGATCTCCATATTCATAAAAGTACTCATATTCCTTGCTCTGTTCTTTGCTAATTGAGCAACTTCTCCTTCAAATAGATCGTCTATAGTCTGATGCCACATATTAATCCAGGTACCAAAATGGAGTTCGTTAATCGTATTGTTATAGTATTTGTCAACTTCAACATGTTTCTCTAAAGGGTTTCCTGTATACTTTTTTACAAAGAAAAGGTTGGTTTCCCAGAAATCTGTTAAGAGTTCTAAATGCGTTTCCCAATCTTTTATCATGGTATTAAAAATAGGACCTAAAAGTTCATTTTCTCTCACTTTTGGGTAAAAGGTGTTTACCAATAAAGCTACGTCTTCTCTTGATTGTATGTCTTTTTTCATGGTTTAATGCGTCAATGATTGAATGAAAGAATGAAGGAATGAGAGACTGGTTCATTCCTTCATTGCCACTACAAATGTATCGATTAGCAATCAATCCAAGGGTATAAATTCAATTTTTACTATCTTCGTTATATGATAAAAATTATCATCTTAGGGGCAGGAAATGTAGCTTCACACTTGTGTAAAGCTTTTATAGCTTCAGAGGAGTTGTCTGTCGTTCAGGTTTATAGTCGCAGTGCATACTCCCTGCAATTACTGCCAGATTCTATCGCTACAACTTCAAAGCTTTCAGAACTAAAAGAAGCGGATATCTATATCATTGCAATACCTGATGATATTATTGCAGGATTTTCAGAAACACTGTCAATTCAAGATAAATTGGTAGTACATACTTCGGGAAGTGTTTCTATAGATAAACTTTCAGAAAAAAACAGAAAGGGTGTTTTTTATCCATTGCAAACATTTTCAAAAGATCGAGTAGTACATTTTTCTGAAATTCCAATTTGTGTGGAAGCAGAAAATAGTTCAGATAGTGCTTTGTTAGAACAATTGGGGAAGACAATTTCAAAAAATGTGCAAGTAATTAATTCTGAGGAACGGTTAAAAATACATTTGGCCGCCGTTTTTGTAAATAATTTTGTAAATTTTTTATACCAAGCTGGAAGTGATCTGCTTTCAGAAAATAAGTTATCATTCGATCTCCTGAAGCCATTGATAAAAGAAACCGCCAATAAAATTGAAAAACTTAATCCTGCTGAAGCCCAAACGGGGCCGGCGAAAAGAAACGATTTACAAACAATTGAAAAACAGTTACATTTGCTAAAGGATAGTCCTTATAAGGGTTTGTATGAGGAATTGACTAAAGCTATACAGAATAAACACAAAAACTAAAATAATAAGATTCCCGCATTCGCGGGAATGACATAATTGACAGGCATTATTATGGAGAGAAATTATAAAGAGTATTTGAATCAGATTAGCACTTTTATTTTTGATGTGGATGGTGTGCTTACCGATGGCACTATCATCATAACAAGCAGCGGAGATATGCATCGCACCATGCATACAAAAGATGGCTTTGCGCTTAAAACTGCTGTAGATAAAGGTTTTCATGTATGTATTATATCTGGCGGAACCGACGAGGGAGTGAGAATGCGATTAAAAGGACTTGGAATAAAGGATGTTTATTTAGGAACACACCATAAAACGGAAACGATGAACACTTATTTAAATGATAATAAGATTGACAGAGAGCATGTTTTATATATGGGAGATGATATCCCTGACCTTTATGTTATGCAAGAAGTTGGTTTGCCCTGTTGTCCGCAAGATGCTGTTCCCGAAATTAAAGCAGTATCCAAATATGTCTCACATAAAAAAGGAGGTAAAGGCTGTGTGCGTGATGTGATCGAGCAAGTTCTTAAGGTCCAAGGAAAATGGTTGGATGATGAGACTGTTAGTGCTAAATATGATTGATTCAAGTAAAGAGTCGAGATCCAAAAACTAAAACTGATAGCCTGGAGTCTGTTGTCCCGATTTTTTTATCGGTCCCGAGAATTCGGGAGTATCGAAGACGGAGGATCTAGTTCTTAAATTAAATTAATCTAAATGAATTACTTAAAGTTAGTCCGTTTTCAAAACCTTATCATGATTGCCTTAATACAGCTTTTTATAAGGTATGGTTTATTAGTCCCTCTAGGTGTTGATATCACCTTAAGTGATTTCGATTTTTTACTGTTAGTGCTTGCCACAATTTTCATAGCTGCTGCCGGAAATATTATTAATGATATTTACGATGTTGTTATCGATGCTATCAATAAACCAAGTGAGGTGATCATAGACAGAAAGATAACCGAAAAGAATGCTTATAACCTATACATAACACTTACCATAATTGGTGTAGCAATTGGCTTTTATCTTTCCACGCAAATTGACAGGCCAATGTTTTCTGGCTTGTTTATTATCATCTCTGCTTTGCTTTATTTATATGCCTCACAGTTAAAGTCTATTCTTTTAGTTGGCAATATCATCATTTCCACATTAGTAGCCTTAAGCCTTATCATTATTGGATTATTTGATTTGTTACCCGCCATAAACTTTCTAAATCAGGAGGAGCAATTCATTGCTTTTCGAATAATTCTCGATTATGCTTTATTTGCATTTTTCATCAATTTAATCCGGGAAATTATAAAAGATATTCAGGATATAGATGGCGATAAGAATGGGGGTATGAATTCACTCCCCATAGTATTAGGAAGAAAAAGGGCATCTTACATTGCATTTAGTTTAGGAATTATTGCACTATTTGGTATTGTGTATTATATCTATATGCATTTGTATCACATTCAAATAATGGTAATCTATTTTTTAATTTGCATTGTTGCCCCCCTACTCTATTTTTGTGTGAAAGTTTGGGATGCAAAAACTGAAAGTGATTATGCATTTTTATCAAAACTGCTCAAAATTATTATGTTTTTAGGCATGTGTTCTATTTTGTTATATTCAATTACTATTCAATAATATTTTTTCTTTGTGTAACTTTGCGTCTTCTTTGTGTAACTTTGTGGAATAGCCCAACCAATTCAGCCAGGTAGGCATTTTACAGAGTATCACAAAATATACTCAAAAGCACTCAAATTATATAAATATTATCCTGAATATGCTTTCAGAAAAACTAAAAAACTACAACATTATCCTCGCTTCAGGTTCACCTAGAAGACATCACTTTTTTAAAGAAATGGGGATCAATTTTACCATTGAAGTAAAAGAGATTGAGGAAATATATCCCAAACATTTAAAAAAAACTGATATAACCGATTATCTAGCAAAATTAAAAGCTTCCGCATTCACTGACCTTTCTGAAAAAGATATCCTGATTACCAGTGACACCATAGTTTGGCAACATGATAAGCCTATCGGAAAACCAAAAGATTCGGAGGATGCATTTAATATGATCCAATCATTTAGTGGTACTATGCATGAAGTATTTACATCGGTAACTTTTACTGGAAAGAACTTTCAGGAAACAATACACGATACTACTAGAGTTTGGTTTAATGAACTCAACAAAGAAGAAATTTCTTTCTATTTAAATACCTACAAACCCTTTGATAAAGCTGGAGGATATGGGATCCAAGATTGGATTGGTTATATTGGAATCGCTAAAATTGAAGGCTCTTATAATAATGTGATGGGGCTTCCCACTCATTTGGTATACAAATTCCTGTGCAGACAGGAATCTCTTGCTTAGAAAATAAAGAATGTGTCGCAAAGTTACACAGAGATAATATAGTTCATCCTAACTACTGGCAGGCTGGTTCCTCAATCCAAGGGTCGGAAAATCAAGATAATTGCACAGCAAACTCATTTTAATACCTCCTATGCTTGCATTGAGGTTTTTATTAGTAATTTCGCCAATTATCATTTTAAAAGAAGTGAAATATATGTTCCCTAATAAAATACTCACCCTTGTAGCTATTGCATTCATACTGTTTTCAGCTTGCAGTAATCCAGAAAAAGAACCAGCTTCAAAAAATGATTCCCACACAAATGAAATTCCCGTCAGGCACCTAAATCAAGATTTCAAAGATTATTGGTATTCAGGAAAAGCAGAAATCACTACCTATCAACTTTCCCAAGTACGCTATGGGGAATTACGGGAAGGGACCGCAGTAAATATTTTTGTAACGGAAGATTTTCTTCCAAACGAACAGGTAAAAGCAAATAACTTTTCAGAAAACAATATCCCTGTTTTAAAATTGAATAATACTAAGAAATTCATCACCGGCATTTACCCCTATTCTATTATGAATAGCACTTTTAGTCCTTTAACGACCAAGCAACACCCATTAAAAATAAGTACTTCTTCTCAAGAATGGTGTGGCCAAGTATATATGCAATTGAATAATGCAGATGAATTTAATATAATTTCTCATTCCTATTTTGAAGGAGAGGCAGATCAAAATATTAGCTTGGAAAAAGAGCTTCTAGAAAATGAAATCTGGAACCTTATTCGTATCGATCCTAATGAATTGCCTACTGGTGATTTTATGATGATCCCCTCTTTTGAATATATTCGATTGAATCATAAGGAGGCTAAGCCGTACAAGGCTATTGCCACACTTACATCAACAGATTCTTTACAGGTTTATACGATTCATTACCCCGACTTACCCAGACAACTAACCATTTTTTTTAATAGTTCTTTTCCCTATGAAATTGAAAGATGGGAAGAATCTTCCTTTACTTCACCTAGTGATACCTTGGGCTTAAAAACAATAGCAACTAAGATTAATAGAATTCGGACTAACTATTGGGCTCAAAATAGCAATGATGATAAATTGCTACGAAGTTCTATGGGGCTATAAGTTGCTTGATCTCTTTATTCTGTTAAAGATTCATTAATATACTTTTTGCTATTTTTCAATTTGAGTATATTTGGGAGATTTCAAAAACACTAATCGATGCGAAAATTTACTGTAGTACTTTTTAGTACCTTACTTTGCCTATCCTCTTTACTAGCACAGCAACCTGAAAAACCAACTGCTTCAGAGATATACCATAACTTACAAAAGTTAAACTTTCTAGGTTCTGCTATGTATATTGCTGCACATCCCGATGATGAAAATCAGCGATTAATTTCTTATTTATCGAATGAAGTTCATGCAAGAACGGCTTATTTATCGATTACAAGAGGTGATGGTGGGCAAAATCTAGTGGGTCCAGAAATAAGAGAACTGCTAGGGGTTATCAGAACTCAGGAACTTATCGCTGCCAGAGAAACCGATGGTGGGCAACAATTTTTTACACGTGCAAACGATTTTGGCTATTCAAAGCATCCAGACGAAACCCTAGCTATTTGGAATAAAGAAGAAGTATTGAGCGATGTAGTTTTAAACATTCGAAGGTTTAAACCCGATGTAATTATCAATCGTTTCGATTATAAGAATCCAGGGAGTACACATGGACATCATACCTCTTCTGCAATGTTGAGTGTAGAGGCTTATGACTTAGTTGGTGATGCTACAAAATATCCCGAGTCAGCAAAAAAACAGGGTGTTTGGAATCCTAAGCGTTTATTTTTTAATACCTCCTGGTGGTTCTATGGTTCTAGAGAGAATTTTGAAAAAGCAGATAAATCTAATTTAGTTGTTGTCGAAACTGGAAGCTACTATCCATATCTAGGACTTTCAAATGGGGAAATTGCAGCATTGAGCAGAAGCATGCACAAATCGCAAGGATTTGGAAATACCGGAACCAGAGGGAGTCAGATAGAATATTTAGAATTTTTAAAAGGTGATTTTCCTAAGGATAAGTCTGATTTATTCGATGGCATCAACACAACCTGGTCAAGATTGAACGGCGGAAAAGAAATTGGAGATATTTTATATACTTTGGAAAGTAACTTCAATTTTAAGGATCCTTCAGCGAATATTCCAGCTTTATTGGAAGCCTATAAATTAATTAAAAATTTACCCGCTGGTCATTGGAAAGCAATTAAGATTGAAGAAATAAAGAGTCTAATTATAGATTGCGCTGGG
>Ga0164313_10001123_pt1 | contig 23303 bp, 16 predicted proteins | sample GuaBasSedimGuay4_FD_113735 | JGI IMG/M metagenome (GOLD analysis project Ga0164313, IMG submission 113735) | Subseafloor sediment microbial communities from Guaymas Basin, Gulf of California, Mexico - Guay4, Core 4569-4, 0-3 cm | ecosystem: Environmental > Aquatic > Marine > Hydrothermal vents... | reverse complement strand
TCATTCACCACGACCTGCCCAAGAACCTGGAGGGCTACTACCAGGAAACCGGCCGTGCCGGTCGGGACGGCCTGCCGAGCGAGTGCCTGCTGCTTTATTCTGCCGGCGATGCGGCCAAGCAGACGCATTTCATCAAGGAGATGTCGGATCCGACCGAGCAGCAGATTGCAAGGCGCCAACTCCAGACAATGCTCAATTATGCTGAAAGCGCTGCCTGCCGGCGGACCGTGGTCCTGGCCTACTTCGGTGAGAAAACCTCCGATGCCAATTGCGGCGCCTGCGACAACTGCCAGAACCCCCGCGAAAGTTACGATGGAACCCTGCCCGCCCAGAAACTGCTCTCATGCGTTTACCGGGTTTCCCGGAACCGGGGGTTTGAAGTGGGCATGAACCACCTGATCGAGGTTCTCACCGGAGCAGACACCGAGAAGATCCGGCGCTGGGGGCACGACCAGCTTTCAACCTTCGGAATCGGAAAGGACCTGGCCCGGCCCGAATGGTCGGCGGTCGGTCGCGACCTCCTCCGCCAGGGTTTCCTCGAAGTAGCCGAGGGACGCTTTGCCACCGTCCGACTGACGGACCGGGGATTCGAGGTTCTCCGTACCCGTACACCAATCACATTGACCAAGCCAATGGCCAGGCCCGCCAGGAAGCCAAAACGACGCCGGGAAGGTGCGATCGAGTGCGACGAAATCCTCTTCGAGCACCTTCGTCGGGTCAGGAAGCGGATGGCCGACGAACGACATGTCCCGGCCTATGTCATCTGCGGGGATGTGACTCTCCGGGAGATGGCACGCGATACCCCCACCAGCCTTTCAATGATGGAGCCGATCACCGGTCTGGGAACGAAAAAACTGGCCGAATTCGGACAGCTTTTCGCCGATGTGATAACCGAATATTTCGAGACCAACAGTCGCATCGCCCTCAACGACTGATCGCCGTGGTTGGGTGAAGCGCCCGGTCAGGCGACCACACTGCCTTCGAGACTCTCCGCGTAGGCGTTCGCCCAGTCCTGGTAGTGATCCTTCAATCCGACCGAGTCCAGGTAGGCTTCATCCACGCGGGTCGAACCGGAAGTCCGGACCTCTTCATGCTGCCGGGTCACGATGGCGTTGGCCGCGTGAACCAGGGTCAAAGTCGAGACCTCCCTCTGACCGCTCTTTGATGGATCATGGTGAAACTCAACTGCGTCGACGATCGAACCCGGCAAACCCCAGAGCGCGAAAAGATACCCGCCGAGGTCGGCATGGTTTACTCCAAAGACCTCTTCCTCCGCGGCGGCGATCCCGATCTCAACCGATTCCTGATTTGCCAGCTGATATCTCTCGGGATCATTCGAAGCCATGATGAGTCTGCCGATGTTGTGCAGCATCCCGGCCACAAAAGAGTCATCCTTCATGTGTCCCCTGTAGCCCTCGTGATCTGCGATCAGCTTGCAACAGACCGCCGTGAGCATGCTGTGATTCCAGACCGCTTCAAGAGCGAGACCGCCAAGCAGATTGGCATCAAACTGGGCGAATGCATGCAATGAAAGGACCAGTCCCTTGACCGTATCCAGGCCGAGGTAATTCGCCGCCTCGATCGGACTCGAGATCTGGCGCCGCAATCCGAAAAAGGCGGAATTTACGAGCTTCAGAATCTTCGCCGTCATCGCGATGTCCCGGCTGATGATCTCACCGACATCCTCAAGGGAAACTTCGGGGTCCTTCAGTTTTTCGACCACCTCGATATAGAGTGATGGCAGGGCCGGCAGGCGATCCATCTTCTCGACCATCTTCATGATCCGCTCACGCCGTATGGACGCCTCGAGATCACCCGCCCGGTCGACCGATGCTCTCAGAATGTCGATCTCGCAGGGTTTGGGTATATACTGATGAACGACACCAGCCTTTTCCATGGTCAGGTTCTGGTCAGTCGCATCAGCCATGATCAGCCGCACAACCTTCGGGTGCCGGACCATGACTTCGGATAGAAACTCACCGCCATCCATTCCCGGCATCCGAAGATCCGACACCGTTATGTCGAACGGTTCCTTCCCAAGAATGGTCAGCGCGTCTTCCGGAGACTGACAATATTTCACCTCCCACCCGCAATCCGAGGATGCGACCAGATGCTTCAAGGCCTTCAGTTCCACGTCATCGTCATCGACGAAGAGAATTCGTTTCTGTGCGCTCATCGGGCGTTCGGGTCGTCCTGCGTAAGGGGGCTCCCGCGGCTCAGGAAACCGGCGCAAGGTAGGCATAACGCCGACCCACCAGATCCCTCGATCGCTCAAAAGTCTCGCGCGCCGCGTCCAACAGACGCCCGATTTCCTCCGGCGTGAGTTCGAGCACCCGTGTTTCCACCGTCTCGAGAATGGAGGCGAACTGCGCAAAGCCAAAACTGAGGGCCGCCCCGCGGATCTTGTGTGCTTCGTGCGCCACGCCATCCGGATCACTGACTGGATCCAGCGAACTCAGCTGCACCAGTCGCTGGGCAGCATCGTCAACAAAATCACGGAACAGGTCGGCGAGTTCCTCGTCGACCGGTTCCCCTTCCTCCCCCAGGATCATGCTGAGCTGGTCCCAATTTATGGACTCTTGGTTTATCATGATTCAATAGTCTCCCCTTGCTTGGCTCGATGCGCCTGCACGAGCGATTCCTGCAATTCATTAATTCGGATCGGTTTGCTCAGGTATAAGTCCATTCCTGCTTTTAGGCACCGATCGCGGTCGCCTTCCATCGCATTGGCCGTCATCGCAATGATGATTGGCCTGGTCTCGGCCGTCCACTCCCTGCGGATCCTGCCGGTCGCTTCCAAACCATCCATTTCCGGCATCTGCACGTCCATAAGGACCACGTCGTAGTGCTCCCTCCGGAGAGTTTCGAGCACCTCGATTCCATTACTGGCCACATCGGCCCGATAACCCATCTGACGAAGGATTCTGAGGGCCACTTTCTGGTTAACAATATGATCTTCGGCCAGAAGAATTCGAAGCGGATGGTTTTCACCCAGCAACCCGTCAATCTTCGGAACTGTGGTTGCCTCATCCGGGCTTCGTCGTTTCTGCCGATTCAGAACATCGCCCAACAATGTGCGCAGTTGGGAATGGTGGATCGGCTTCGAAAGCACGCCGTTAAAAAGCGGGCGAGCCTCCCGGACCTGATCATCCGAGCGCGAAATCGATGGGAGAAAAACCAGCGACATCTCGTCCGGCTTGCGCAATTTGCGGAGAGCCTTCGCCACCTCGACTCCGTCCATCACCGGCATGTGATAGTCCAGAAAGGCAACATCGAAGGCCGAACCTTTACCCACCAACTCGAGCGCCTCCGATCCACTTTCCGCTTCGATCGCGGTCAACCCAAGGCGTTCCAACTGGAGCCGTAAAACCCTCCGGTTGGTCGCATTGTCGTCGACCACCAGTGCCCGGCGGCCTTCAAGCAGCTTGCGGCCACCTTCGATCCCGACCTCGCTTTCAGCGACGCCGAGTTTCATGGTGAAGTGGAAGGTCGATCCCAGGCCCTCGATGCTCTCAACCCAGATATTGCCTCCCATGACGGCGGTGAGTTTTCGACAGATGGCAAGTCCAAGACCGGTGCCGCCGTAATTTCGGGTGGTCGACGCATCCACCTGGGTGAAGGGCTGGAACAACCGTTCCACTTTGTCCACGGGGATACCGATGCCCGTATCGCGCACGGTAAAGTGAAGCATGATCCGCTCCGAGATCGGAAGATTCTCCGGTTCCCGGCGCACTTCCACGAAGACCTCGCCTTCGTGGGTGAATTTGACCGCATTGCCCACCAGATTGACGATTATCTGGCGCAGTCGGGTGACATCGCCAACCACACGGGTCGGCACTTCGTCCTGGATGAAATACGCGAGTTCCAACGCCTTCCTGGCCGCTGAGGGCGCCATCAGATCGAGGGCCTCCTCAATGCAGTCGACCAGCGCGAAGGGTTCCTGCTCGAGATCAATCTTGCCCGACTCGATCTTTGAGAAGTCGAGGATGTCGTTGATGATCGACAGCAGGCTTTCACTGCTGACCCGAATCGTCTCGGCAAACTCCCGCTGGTCCGAACTGAGATCCGTGTCCATCATCAACCCGGTCATCCCGATGATTCCGTTCATCGGGGTCCGGATTTCATGGCTCATGGTGGCAAGGAAGTCCGACTTGGCCCGATTGGCGGACTCCGCCGTCGCCTTCGCGTCCCGGATCTCGTCCTCGGCCCGCTTGCGATCCGAAATATCTGTATGGAAACCCAGGGTGCGAACCGTCCGCCCTCCGGTATCCCGGATCTCGATACCAGTCGAGCGGATCCATCGGATACCGCCTTCCTTGTGCATCATTCGAAACTCAATATTGAAGGGATGGGTGCCGGCCGGAAGTGTGCGCTCCAGCGAGGAGCGGACGATCTGCAGGTCATCTTTGTGCAACAACCGCTCGAAGGTTTCCTGAGTATTGGACAATTCGTGGTCGGCATAACCGAGAATCGCTTTCCATCTCGGCGCATAATAGATGGAGTCGGCACCGTAGTTCGCGTCCCAGAATCCGTCCTCGCTGGAATCAACCAGAAGCTTGAATCGCTCCTCGCTGGCCCTGAGGGCGGACTCGCTTTCCTTGCGCGAGGTGATATCCAGACCCGCACCGTGGAAACTTGTCACCTTTCCCGTGTCATCCTTCACCGGTACTCCGCTCAGGCTCAACCAGATCATTCGGCCGTCCTTGGTGCGACCAAGGTGCTCGACATTGCTGAAGGTAACCCCGTTCTCGGCCGAATTGCGGAAACGGTTCCTGAATTCGTCGGCATCACCAGGGGAAAGCAATTCAAATATCGAACGTGTCCGCAGTTCGCCGGGTGCGTATTCGAGGACGTCGGACACGCGATCGCTGACATAGACAAAACGGCCCTCGGGATCGACTTCGAAGATGAATTCGCCGGCCGCGTGACTGACGTCACGAAAACGCTGCTCGCTCAGGGCCAGAGCCTGTTCGGTTTCCTTTCGATCGGTGATATCCTCAACAAAGGTCCAGATCTGGCGCCTGCCCTCCGGGCCTTTCACAATCATACCATTGACCAGGACCGGGACCCGACACCCGCTCTTGTGGAAATACTCCTTCTCGTAAGGGCCGAATTTTCCCGTTCGTTCAAGTTTCTCCAGCTGATCCTGCTCCTGCTGGAAAAAGTCGGGCGGGGTTATCTGCCAGAGACTCAGGTTTTCCGTCTCCACGGCGCGAAAGCCGATGATATTGAGAAAGGCCTGGTTGGCATCGACAAAGGCTCCGTCCAGTTCGCTCAACACCATTCCAAGCGGAGAGGTCACAAACATGACCCGGAATTTCTCTTCCGATTCTCTCAACTTCTGCTCCGAATTCTTGCGCTCGGTGACATCGGTCAGGGTGCCCGACAGACCTATAACTTCGTCCTTGGGTCCGACCGATACACGGGCAAAAATCTCAAGCCACCTGAACTGACCTCCTTTGGTCAGACATCGAAATTCGTGGTGGCAGAATCCGACCGTCTTTTCGAGCAGTGGTCGCAGGAGGTCTTCATTCCGCGAGCGATCGTCCGGGTGTACGTAGTTGACGAGAAGTGACCCAATCGTCTCGCTGAGCGGGAACCCGGTGATATCCTCCCAGGCCGGGTTCAGGAAAGTCCACCGACCGGCGGTGTCAGTCTGGAAGACGACTTCCTTGATACTGTCGATGACGGACCTGTAGCGCTGCTCGCTCTCGCGCAGAGCTTCACTCACGCGGCGGTGCTCGGAGATGTCCTGTTGGACCGCGACCCAATGGGTTACCCGACCGTGGCCGTCGCGAAGAGGCTTGAGCGAAACCCGAACGGGAATTTCCGACCCGTCCTTGTGGTAATTGACAAGCTCACCCACGAAGGATTCGCCATTGAGCATTGCCTCGCTGAGGCAATGCAGGACATCCCGATCGCTCTTGGGACCCTGAAGGATTCGGGGTGATCTGCCGACCACCTCTTCCCGAGTGTAGCCGGTCAACCGGGTGAATGCCTGATTGACATAAAGAACACTCGGGCCGGGTCGCTCGAGGTTCCCATCGGTCACAATCACACTCTCATAGGTGTGCTGGAGGACTTCGTCCAGCAACTGCCGGTTGGGGTCATCAGACTCCGGATCCAGATCGGAGGGAAAATTTTGGGAGGCCGATCCGGTTTCCGCGGTCGCCGATTCCGCGTCTTCCGTATAGGCTTGGTCAATCACCTCGAGCAGCCGCTGAAAAGTCGTGTCGACCGGCATTTCATGACCATAGACCGACTCCAACTGACGACGAAGCCGAGGGTGCAGCTCTCTCATGGACTTGGTGACCCGTCGGTTCACGTTGATGATTGCCCCCTTAAGTATCTGTTGATAAGCGTCTTGCAGATCATCTGCCGAGATGCATCCAAGACGGATGGGGCCAACCCCGATCGGGTATGGCATACGGGGGTCGAATTCGGATCGATTCCGGTCATTGGGCCAAGGGGAAATGCGCTCGCCCACTACCATCGGCCCCACCGGTCAAAGATGAAATACTCAGAGCGGTTTTAGGTGATTTTACCCAAGGCGAGCGGACGGCCCGGCGGTCCGTTCCTACCTTCTGACATCAGGTTAGATTCCGTCAGGAATCGAAAATACTCTTTTTCAGCGCTTCGACATCCTCGGGCCGGCCCAGGACAAGCAAAAGGTCTCCCGCATGAATCACCTCGCCGCCCGTCGGCCCGATGATCTTGTGGTCGCCCCGCTGGATGCCCACCACCGTCACACCGCTTTGGCTGCGAAGATCGGCCTCCAGTAGCGAGGTTCCGACCAGATCGGCAGTCGGCCCCACCAGGATCTTGTCAAAATGCCTGAATCTCGGCTCCCGCACCTCCGACTCAGGCAACGGCCGGTTCATGAACGCTTCGGCCGCCTCAATCTGCCCCGCCTCGCCGAGAAGATGGACTCGATCCTCGGGTGAAAGGGGCATGTCCGGGCCCACGTCATAATATACCCGTCCACCCCTCTCAATCGCCACAATAGTGGCCCCGGTCTCGTCTCGAAGACCGAGTTCGTGTACACGCCGTCCGCAGGCCCAGGTCTGCTTCTTGATCGACATCTCGTGGATCCTTACGGGCCAGGGGTTGGCTGCCGATACCCGACGAATCGATTCCTCCATCGACGGTTTCACCAGTTGGCGGACCGCTCCCTCCATGCCCTGGATCAGCGCATATTCAAACCGGCTGTGAACCTTGACCACCCTTCGCCAGAACAGAATAGCCAGCGCCAGGCACACCAGGATAAACCCGAACAATGCGGCAGCTGTCGGAAAATAACGGCCGCACGCCGCCAGGAACACGAGGCTGAAAACGAGCAGGACAAGGGTGAAGAAAACCCCCTGGATCAATTCCCGCATGAACCGGCCGACTGCACCACCCGGCCGGCGCGACAGAGCGATCTCCGAAATAAGAGTCACCAGGACGTTCAGGTTCCTGACGATGTCGACCAGGAAAGGCAGGCAGAGCAGAGCCGCCACACCCCAGGCCCCTCGCTGGATCAACACTTCATAGTTCGCCATGCGATCCGGGAGCGGAATGTACCCGATAAGGACCGAGGCCAGAATGACGACCGCGTTCACCAGCAGGAAACTGATGATTATTCGGCTGAATGGGCGCACCGCCACCTTCAGAGCGCCGCTCTGCCCGGCCGCAAGACGCACGGTTTCGATCCAGTTCAGGTAAACCCCAATCCCGCGCTTGAGCCCGCCGGGCACCCGCTCTTCAGCGTAGGCGTTTATCTTTGATTGGAGCAGATTGACGGCTGGCGTAAGCGATATGCTCAGGATGGCCACGCCGTACGCAGTCGCCTTGAGCCCTTCATCAACCACCCCGTAGCTGAGACCCAGAGTCGCGATGACGAAACCAAATTCACCGATCTGAACCTTGGCCAGAGACGCCCGGGTGGAAACCTCCGGTTTCTGCCCCGCCAGCACCATGCCCAGCCAGCACGAAATAAATTTACCGCCCATCATCAGAAGCGTGAGCAGCACGATCGGAAGCCAGTAGACCGCCAACTCTCTGAGGTCGACGAAGGTGCCCACCGAGACAAAAAACAGAGCCGAGAAGAAATTTCGCAGCGGTTCCGTCAACGTTTCGATTTCGTGCGCCAATGAGGTCTTCGAAAGGATGGCGCCCGCGACAAATCCGCCCAGGGCCAGGGAGAATTCCATCTGTGCGGCCAGCAGGCTGACCCCAAGAATCAGGCCGATGGTAAACAGGACGATCGTCTCGTCGGTGCCGAATCGATGCAGCATGCCCAGAACCCGTGGCGCCAGAAGCTTGCCCACCACGTAGACGGCCACCACGAAAATTCCCACCAGGAAGGTCACTTTGCCGACCGCATTCCACTCGAAGGTCCCACTGACCGCCACGCCGGTCAGCACCACAAGGACGATGATCGCGAGAATATCCTCAAAAATGAGGATACCCACCGTAAGCTCCGCATAGGGTCGATTCAGCTGCCCCTTCTCACGGATCAGCTTGATCGTAACCATCGACGAACTGATCGAGAGGATACCGCCGAAGAAGAGACTCTGGACCGGGCCCCAGCCCAGCCACTGCCCGGCCTGCATGGCGACGAACATCATCAGTGCAGTCTGCAGAATCAACGCGAGCAGAGCCGGGGCAAAGACCGAACGCAGGCGCTCCGGATTGAACTCCAGCCCGATATAAAACATCAGGAAGAGCACCCCGAGTTCGGCCAGCGCATTTATGTTCCCCAGCTCCTGGAGCGGCGACGGAAAGAAGGATCCAGGACCCAGAAGAATCCCGGCCAGAATATACCCGAGGATGACGGGCTGCCTGAGACGCTGAAAAATGATCGCGGCGAGCGCCGCCGAAACCATCAACCAGCCGAGATCCTGAAGTAGCCCCAGATGCGCCATCAGATACCTCCCAACCGGCTGACGCCGGAGCGATTATTTTCAGTGAACAGCACCATCTCAGGATTCGGGATCCAGCCGACGCACCCAGATATTTCGATACCGGACAGGGTTCTTGTGATCCTGAAGATGGATCGGTCCGATGGGCGCGTGGGGACTGTAGGCCGGTGCCTTCTTGTGATGGCCCTTCCCGGGAAGGACATAGTGGTCATGGATGAGCACCCCGTTGTGGAAGACGGTGACGACTGCCGGCCGGACCAGACGATCACCCTCAAAAAGAGGTGTCCTCCAGATGATATCAAATGTCTGCCACTCACCGGGCGGACGCGAAGCGTTCACCAGAGGTGGTTTGCAGCCATACACCGCTCCAGCCGAACCGTCCGCATAGGTGGGATTCTCGTAGCTGTCCAAGACCTGGATCTCATAGCGGTCCATCAGGAATACACCGCTGTTGCCCCGGCCCTGGCTCTTGCCTGAAACCTCGGTCGGCGTGGCCCACTCAAGGTGGAACTGCATGTCCCCAAATGACTCCTTGGTCTTTATGTCACCGGCCTTGGAAATCACTTCCATCGTGCCGTTTTCCACCTTCCACGGGCCGCCTGTCCAGGCCCCCAGATCCGTGCCGTCAAACAGAACGATCGCGTCCGAGGGCGGACGGGCCAGAATTGCGGCATTCTCGGGTCCCGGATTCACCACCGCAGGCTGCGGTCGTTCGGGGTCATGGACCCGGTAGGGTGCATCTGGTAAAAAAGGAGTATCCGTGTAGCCCTCCGCAGCAACAAGTCCGGGAGAGAGCGATGGAGCAACCGCCAACCCCAGGATTGCAGTCAGACGATTAATGAGAAGTCGAATGTGCTCGCGTCGCATGAGTCGATCAGAAAATAACGATGACAGTGCTTACCCAATCCGCTATGCCGCGGAACGATCCATCTTTCCAGCACGAATCGCAACCGTGCCGCAGCTATCCTGCCCACACCGGGATTTCACCTCAACCACCGTTTTCATGACCGCCCTCAACCGACCCACCCAATCAGATCTGGAAGCCCTCGGTGACCAATTCGCCCGCGACGGTTACGTCATCGCCCGCCGACTTTTCGGACCCGAGGATCTCGAAACCATCCGGTCGGAATTCGGAAAACTCCATCAGGCGGGCGGTCAACCCGGGTATTTTGAACCGGTCCCAGCTGAGGAATCCGGCGGAGACCCGCTCAAGGAATTCCCCAGAATCATGCACCCTCATCGGTTCAACGATGTCGGTCGACGTTACCTTCTGGACGAAAGGGTCCGCGATTGCCTGACCGCAATCCTGGGAAATCCACCCTATGCCGTGCAGTCCATGTTCTATTTCAAACCCCCCGGATCACGGGGCCAGGCGCTCCACCAGGATAATTTCTACCTGCTGGCCGAACCAGGCACCTGTGTTGCCGCCTGGACCGCAGTCGACGACTGCGACACCGGGAACGGGGCCCTGCACGTGGTTCCGGGCTCCCAGGACGCCGCCATCATCTGTCCGGAAACCGCCGACAACAAGGAGTCCTTCACCACCCACTTCGTACCCGTCCCGGACGGCCTGAAAGCCATTCCCGTCGAGATGAAGGCCGGTGACACCCTCTTTTTCAACGGCAGCCTGATTCACGGTTCCGGACCCAATCGCTCGAAAACGCGATTTCGCCGCTCGTTTATCTGCCATTACGTCACCCACGAAACCGAGAAACTGCATCAGGGTTATTTCCCGGTTCTCCGCTTCGACGGCAGCCAAGTCGCCCTGACGCCCAACGAAAGCGGCGGTCCCTGCGGCGAGGAATGGAAAGAAGTGAAGGCCTGAAGGCGAGCCGCTCAGCGGCAAGTAAGCCCCTCCTCCCTTGCCACTCCGATGATTTGCCCGAAACAATGGAGTAAGTGAGAAAGAAGACAAAAAGGGAAACCCCTCCTTCCGGGGCCCTGACTGACAGGGAACGACGATATGGACAGCACTACGCGCTGCTCCACAACCTGTTCCTGCAGACGATCAACTTCATCGTCGTCGGCCAGTACCTGCAACTTTACGCCTCCGACGTGCTGGGGTTCGAACCGACCCGGATCGCCGCCATCATCGGCGTGATCCCTCTGGTCGCCTTCCTCCGGTTCTTCATCCTGGGCTGGGTCCGGAATTTCGGACGCGGGCGACTCCTGACCGCGACCGCGATTGCCAGGTTGATCGTGCTGGTGGTGATGCTGGCTCTGCCGGTCGAGTTGATGTCCTTTGGAGTTCTTCTGACCCTGCTTCTCATCTTCACCGTCGCCCAGCAGTTCGGAACCGGTACCGTCTGGGGATCTCTCATGCGGGACATCACGACCGAAAGCGACCGCGGTCAGTTCTTCGCACGCATGCGGTTTTCTTTTACCGCCGTCAACGCCGCCACCCTGTTGGTGTTTTCCCTGGTCATCACCACCGAAATGACCCCGAACACCTACAAGGCGCTCCTCGGATTGGCCATCATCGGACAGCTCAACACACTCATCTGGGCATCGAAGATCCCGGACAAGCCGGATGACGGCATCTCGCCGGAACGCCGGCCGATCGGAGGCTATAAGCGCTTCATCATTACACTGCGCACCTCGCCCCTGCTCCGACTCCCATTGGTCATTTCAGTCCTGATCCAGCTCTCGCTCATGCCGCTCATGGCGGTCTATCTGCGAACCATGCTGAACGTGCCCGCCCAACTGGTCTCGTTCTACCTGCTCAGCACGACACTCGGGGCCGCCCTGGGCTTCCTGATCTGGGGCCGCATCGCCGATACCCTGGGATTCCGGCCCATGCTTTCCGGGCTCCTCGTCCTGAGCGTCGCGGTCGCTCCGGTCTACCTGCTGCTTTCGCCTTTCGATCAAGCCTCCACTTTCAGTTTCACGGATATCGACCTCTCACAGGCCGTGACGACGATCGCATTGATCATCATCGGCTTCATCACCGGCGGCCTCTCATCAGGTACCGGCATCGCCACCACCACCATCGAGCAGCACCACGTTCGACGGCGCGACGCACTCGAATCGCTCAATATCTACGGCGTGTTCATCGGCCTGGTCGCCTCGGGCGTCACCCTCTTCAGCGGGTTCTATCTGGAGAGCATTGCCCTGCCGCGCGGGGTGACCGAGTTCGGCAACGGCATCTTTTATTTCGATTGGGTCAAGGCCTGGTTGGTGGTCATGGTCCCGTTCTTCCAACTGGTGATCCTGGCTGTCGTTCACCGCCTGCCCAATACCCATCCGAATTTTGAGATGGACGATTTCTTCGGGTCACTCTGGAACAACCCGGTCAGGACCATCTTCGCTCAACGGAAACTCTACGATGAGGATGAGAAACGGCGGGCCAACCTCGCCCGCTGGCTCGGCCAGTCCGACAATCCGCTCGCAATCAAGACCCTGACCGAATTGAGCACCGACCCATCCTACGACGTCAAAGCCGAGGCCATCCGAAGCCTCGGGCTGAGCCAGTCCAACGACGCCGGGGCCGCCCTCCTTGAGATCCTGGTCGACAAGGAGCGTATTCACCTCGTTGACCACGTTGCCTGGGCACTCGGCGAGCTTCGTTACAAGCCCGCCGTTCCCGCCATCCGCAAAGGGCTCGCACCCGGGGTCCCGAACCGGATCCGGGCCATGGCGGCGCGCGCGCTCGGCCGCATCGGCGATCCAGTGGCCATACCGGACCTGTTCTCCGTGCTTGGGGAGCCCGAGGCCTCCCTCCATATCAAGTCATCCTGCGTGAGAGCCCTCATTTCGCTCAACGCTCGGGACCACGCCCCCATACTCTTCCAGGAACTCGACAACCTGGGTACCCGCAACGAACGATTTGAACTCGTCGCCGCCTTTGGCGAGTGGATGAAGACACCCATCGAGTGGGTCCTGCGCGCCAACACCAAGATCACCCTCACCCAAGCCTTGGAAATACGCGCCGAGGAGATGCCCTCGATCTGGGCGAAGACCCGCGGCGCACTTCTCGACTCGATCTCAGCTCACGATCTCGAAGCCCTTCACCGCGCGGTGCGAGTCGAAATCGACCTTCGCCCGGACCGGGACCGGGATCTCTATGAATCCCTCGCCGGCGTCGTCGGCAAACGAACGAAGTGGGCCGCCACCTGCAGCCTGGCCGCCGGGATCGCCCTCTTCGCTCCCATTCGCAAACCATCCAAATCCGATCAATGAAGACACTGCTCACTCTGTTCACTTCCGTGATCGTCGGCCTGCCGGTCGTCTTCGGGTCCGATCCGGCACCGACCCCGCCCGCAGAGTCGCCCGACCTGCCCGATGGTCTCTACGCCCGTCTGGACACACCCCGCGGAACGATCACCGTCCGCCTCTTCGACCACCGCGCACCCCTTGCCGTATCGAATTTCGTCGGCCTGGCTGAAGGATCCCTCAACCATGAATCCCCCGGCACGCCCTTTTACAATGGGCTCATTTTTCATCGGGTCGTACCCGGTTTTGTAATACAGGGCGGCGATCCGAAAGGCGACGGAAGCGGAGGACCCGGCTACCGTTTCCAGGACGAGTTTCTACCGGCTCTTCGCCACGATCGGAAGGGTATCCTCTCCATGGCCAATTCCGGCCCCAATACCAACGGGTCCCAGTTCTTCATCACCCTCGGGCCGACCCCGCATCTCGACTACCTTCATTCCGTTTTCGGAGGTGTTGTGGAAGGCATGGACGCGGTCGAGGCAATCGAGATGGGGGATGCCATCGAGAAGGTGGAGATCATTCGCAAAGGTGCCGAGGCCGAGGCATTTACCGTGAACCTTGATTCCTTCGCCGGCCTTGAATCGTCCACTCCTGTCGTACCCAGGGCCCAGTATCTGATCAATCAGTCCGACCTGGACCTGCCCGACTCACGGGTGGCCTGGATCAACCAGAAGCTTTTTTCCCACGCCACCGTTACCGGTCGACCCGTTCTCGCAGTGATCATGGAGGATCTCGGAACGGACGAAGAGGCCGCCTCGAACTGGAACAGCCTGATCGACGACTATGGGGTCAGGGACGACGGCGCCCTTCTTCTGCTCACCCTCACACCTCGAACACTGAAACTCTGGATCGGCCGGAATCAAGTCAGCCAACTGCCGGATCCGGAGGTCGATCCGGAGGCGCCCCCGGCCCATTCACCGATCCACAGCGCGAAACAGGCCCTGCTCAAACCGGGTTTCGATATTCTCGACGCAGCCACGCCTCAGAGCGAATTCCGCTCGATCATGGCCGCCCTCAATGTGCTTCTGCCCGTCATCGACGCCGACCTGATTGAGGAGTGATCACAAAGGCCACGTGTCGGGGTGTGCCTTGCGTGCACCCTCGAAAACAACCCGGTTGAAGGCATCAATGCGCGCGAAACAGCAAACTGATCAGGTAGGGCGTGGCCGCCGGAAGCGCCGTCCCACAGGCTGAGTTTTACTCGATTTACCTTCCTTCGACGGCGCGTCCGGCGGCCACGCCCTACCCCGAATACACCAAAACCATACGTAGTGCACTACGTATGGTTTCTACTCCTCTTCCGGCTCACATCCGTTCAATCCCCAGTCAACCGCCCGCTCGGGATCGATCACCTCGGTACCGGGTTCAAGTTTCATCGCCGCACCGGTCGACTTCAGGACCACTGCTCCACTCATGATGTCGACCACCGGGCTGACCCCGTACCGTTCAGTGAATGACAGGCAGAGTTCACTCTCGATCTCCAGATCCTCAGCAAAGGAATCACTCTCATCATCGGGATCCTCAAGCCGCAGACAAATGGTCACCCGGGACTTCAGGTAACAACCTTCAGGAGCCACCCGAACCTGCAGGTCCGGCACTGCAATCATCATCTCGATCGCCTCAAGGACCTCGTCCGGCGGTGGATCGCCCTCAAAAACGAGACCCGGCCAATCAACCCGCTCGGCCAGGATGCCCTCGATCAACCGCTCAAGATTGACCCGCTCAATCAGGATGTCCGGCCACCCTGGCCACGGGAATCCACCGGGCGCGTGATCATCGCCCGCGTTGTATCGCTCAATCCACTCTGCTGATTCATCCATGAGGCGCGAAGGGGTCAGGCCGTTGTTTGTATACGAATCTGATTCGTATACAAACAACGGCCTGACCCCTTCACTATAGGACCTCCAGCGAGTCCCGGTCCGGAAGCTCCGGAAACGAAGCGGTTGGAAGATCTTGGTACCAGAATGCCACCGAGGCGATATCATCCTGCAGTGGAAGGTATCTGCGGTCCTTGCGCCAGCCGAGTGCTTGAATGGTCACCTTCAGGTTCTCCTTGAAACGGATCGGATCCATGATGTGCCAGCGGTAGAGACCGAATCGCTGCTGCGAATCATAGAGGCCGTCCGGCCGGATCACCAATGGCATGCCCGCATACGGGGTGGTGAATTCGCGGTAGCCACCGTTCTCCTTGCCCACGTCAAAATTGTATGACCCGCAGAAATAGTCCTCCGTCCCGGTGCCGCAAATCGTCGGGTACTCATCATCCCCGTCCAGGTAGAACTTGATCTCACCCTCACCCCACCAGCCTTTATTGTTCACGCCCCAGGCCATGGCCGTGCCAACGAACTGACCCTGGCCTTTCACCCCATCGAGGATGGTGTAAACATCCTTGTAGGGCAGCGGATTGACCCGCCTGAACTGGGCATGAAAGTAAGCTGCGTTCCCGGGCACCTCGGTCAGGGTATAATTGATCTGGAAAAAGATCACCATCGAGTCGTCGGCGATATTGGTCACCGTGATCCGACACCGCTTCCGAAAAGGCATTTCCCAGTAGCAATTGAATGCGCTGCCGGGATTGACGCATACGGCTTGCGACGAGATCTGCGCATACCGTCCCCAACCGGAGGCAAAAAAGTCTCCCACCGGGCACTCGACCGATGGCAGCTCCTGGTCGTCCCAGAATATCCGCAGGATGGTGTGTCGCCATTGTCCCGTCGGGGTCATCCAGATCTGCTGAATCGCCCCGCTTCCTTCAATATCGGCCAAGGTCAGGGTCTCGCCCGCCTCAATACGATTGCAGGGGGAGACCTTCCACCCTTTCCCGAGATCACGGGCCGCCTCAGCGCCGGAGCCTTCCGTTGCGCGACCGCCGCCGCCCTTGGCGCCGGTCGTATTTTCCGAGCTGATCGATCGGGTCTCAGCCGCGGATAAACGACTGAGATTTCCCATGTTCATTCCAAGTCCGTTGAATGGTTCTGTCATCGCAGGTGGGATCGGGTACCAGGTTGGAGGCTTTTAAGGCAGTCTCTTAGTTATGAATGGCTCGCCAGGGTTGAGTCTCTGATGCCACTCAACATTTCCTATCCGGTCGTTCAACTCAACCCCAGCGAACGCGCTCGGGCAAAAAAAACGCAAATGCTCCCGCCCATCGGTCGCTTGACGCGTTCCCGAGTGAGCGCACCCTTCGACCGGTGGACATCATTTCCCAGACCTTCCCCGAATTCGCCCCGGAAACCGTGGCCCGTTTCACCCAATGGGAAGCGCTGATGAGAGACTGGAACCAGCGGATGAACCTTGTTTCCCGACCGGACATCGACCATCTGGTGGACCGGCACCTTGTTCATGCCCTGTGCCTGACAAGATTCCTCACCTTCGAGCCCGGCGCACGAGTCCTGGACGTCGGGACGGGCGGCGGTCTCCCCGGCATCCCGCTCGCCATCGTTTTCCCCGGCGTTCAATTCGCCCTCGTGGATTCGGTGGGCAAGAAAGTCCGCGCCGTCGAATCAATGGCCCGGGAACTCGACCTTGACAATGTCCACGCGCGGCAGGTTCGGGTCGAGTCGATGAGTGATCGCTTCGACTACGTCATCGGTCGCGCCGTCTCCGCCCTGCCCCGTTTCTTCGAATGGACTCAACGCCTTGCACGGCCCGGTCGCGCCGGATCCCTCGACAACGGCTGGCTTTATTTCAAAGGCACGGCCTATCACGAGGAGTTGGAGTCCACCGGCATCCAACCCGACCACGTCTTTTCACTCTCAGAGGTCACTCCGGATCCCTTCTACCAGGAAAAGTACATCCTGCACTTCAAAGCCCCGCTGAAAGCGGAGCAATTCCGTGGATCCTGTTGATTCTTTCCAAAAAACTGATCCAACCTGCTTCTTCCGCATCAGGCGCATCTGCTCCCGATTCCCGCGCTCCGGATAGGCCTGCGTTGGCACCCAGGATTCCAGGGGCTCGAAAAAGGGATGAAACACAGGGTTGGAGCCGACGCACCCCGGGAGACAATCTGGACATTCGGAACCCGGCGGGTTCAAGATGGACCAGGAAATGTTCCACTCCGAAACCATGACCGATCCTGTGGAGGTCGCCCGATCCGGCCCCTCCCTTACGGTTATGGAATGGACCCGGTCAGAAGCACGGCACGAAGAGCGTGTCGACCAGTTGCTTCGGCCACACCTCGAACGACGATCCCGAAACGGGAAGCACCCCGTTTGCGATTTTCTCTTCGATTACTATTCGATCCGCCCGTATCGGCTCAGGCGGTGGCATCCGGGAATTAATGCCGTCCTCCACGGCACCGAGGCACGCCGATTTCTTGACCGAAAAGGTTACCGCGAAACGCCCGAGGGCATTTCGGTCGATCCCAAACCCGCAACATCGAAAAAGCGGGAGGCGGTCCGATGGATCCGTTCCCTGCTCCGGGCGTGCGCCTCACGTCCCCCGCAGTTCGCCTGTTTCGGGCTGCACGAATGGGCCATGGTCTACCGGAGCAGCGAATGGCGCCACCAGGGCCTGCCCCTCAGATTTTCCGAAGACGAAGTTGCCCGGGTGGTCGAAGCGCATACCCTCTGCTGCTCCCACTTCGATGCCTTCCGCTTCTTCACTCAAAAGGCACGTCCGCTCAACCGATTCCAGCTCGGACCCGAAGACCGTCTGCAGCACGAACAGCGAGGCTGCCTGCACGTCAATATGGACCTCTTCAAATGGGCCTGCAAACTGCAGCCATGGACCCCGTCAGTCCTGGTCATCGACTGCCTGGAACTCGCCTTCGCCATTCGCGAGGTCGACATGCGGGCCAGCCCTTATGACCTGGTTGCCCTCGGTTACCCGCCAATCAAGATCGAGACCTTGTCAGGCAAAGACGAATACGAGCACCACCAGCGCCAATTCGCCGAAGAAGCGGCTCCCCTGCGACAACAATTGATCGAGGTTTGCAACAACGTGCTCAGTTCTCAGTCAAGAAGGTAGGGCGTGGCCGCCGGACGCGCCGGTATGTCACGGCGTATCCCACAACCGCGGGAGAAGACAGAAGCTTCATGCGAAAAACCGCCGGGCCGTCCGTCGAAGGAATAGATTTCCGACTAACTCAATCCTACGGGGCGACGCGTCCGTCCCTCCTTCGCTCTACGAGCTACGGCGGTTGAGCCGGCCTCGCCCTGCCTATCCGACCTCGAGGCCGATCTCCGCCGCCGCGGCAAGTTCACGCAGTGCCCTGCCCTCATCCACGATCAGGCGCTCCACTTCGGCCTCGAGCCCCCGAAGCAGCTCCAGCGACTCCTCCTCGTTAAGCGGGAATTCAGCCGTGACCGACTTGTTCAATTCGTTCAGCCTGACCGTACAATCCTGATATTCCTCGCTGGGGCCTTCGCGCTCGTAGGCCTTTCGCCTCTTGCGCAGGAGATTCTTGGTCTCGCGGAAGACTTCGACCCGATCAGGCAGGCAGAATTCAGCCAACGCCCCCCAACCCTCGCCCAGGCCCCGGTAACTCGAGGCAACCGAGGAGAAACCCCTGAGCCCGGTGATGAAACTGGCTTCGTGCATGAATCGTGAGTAGAGAAGCCGGAACAGACCACCGCCGGTCCCGACCGTTTCGATCGAACAGAAGACATCGCGCAGCGGCCCGAACAGATTCCCTCCGGGAAATGCTACCGGCCACCCCTTCTTGCTCTTCCGGGCTGTCATAAATTTCGCCCATTGCGACCACCCTTCAAATGAATAGGTCTTCGTTTTGGGTGTATCTAGTCCGTTCACACACACAGCCACCGACTCGATCACCGCCGGCCCGAGGTCGGTATGCTCCATCGGCTCGATCCGGATGGTGGCGTTCTTCTGACTGCCGATCTGGTTGCGTGCTCTGGCCAGAACCTTGAGCGGCAACTCATGAACCATCCCCGCCCAGTCAGTCACCACGGCCTCGTCTTTGCCGATTTCATGCACCAGCAGGGAGTACATGAAAAGATCACCGCCGTCGGCGGCCTCATGATACCAAGGGAGCGTGTCGCGCCCGCAGAGAACGATGATCGGACCGCCTTTTTCCAGGCCCGCCTTCAAATTCTTCAGGGCCAAACCCGGCGTGGTCGCCCGGGTGACTTCGTATTTCAATCCCAATCGCTTCAGGGCGCCCTCGAACCAGGAGGTGTTGGTCACCTGGGCAAGGTGCCTTCCGGCGATGGCCACCCCATTGCCCTTCCGCGCCTTCACTGTCGGGCAGAACGAATAGCCGGCCCCCACCCCGCCGGCCAGACCGAAAACAAGCGATTCAGTCAATGGTTTGCCCGTGTGCGGGCTCTTAACACCAATCGCTTCAAGCGCTTGGCACAGGACGGCGGAATCCGGGTGCAGTCCCCCTACCGGATACGAGAATTTCTTAGACATAAGTGACGACGATTACCTGGGAGTCTGCGAATACAACGTCGAGCGGCAAGCATCCATTCGACGGATGGAGCTTGATGGTCCGGTTTCCCGTTCCAGCCCGATCGCATTTGTGCTTTGACCCCACCGAACCAGATCCAACCATCACTCCCATGAAAGTCCTCTTCATCGGCGGTACCGGCGTTATCAGCTCCGCCTGCTCAAACCTCGCCCTCGAACGAGGGATCGATCTCTCCCTGCTCAATCGCGGTCAGAGCCATCGGCCAACACCTGACGGCGCCCGGGTCATCACGGCAGATATCCGCGACCCGGACTCGGTCCGGACCGCCCTCGGCGATGAAAGATTCGACGTCATCGTCGATTGGATCGCCTTCACCCCCGATCACATCGAGACCGACCTCGCGCTCTTCCGTAATCGCACCGCCCAATTCATCTTCATCAGCTCGGCCTCCGCCTACCAGACACCGCCGGCCCGGCTTCCCGTCACCGAAGAAACACCGCTTGCCAATCCATTCTGGCGCTATTCCCAGGAGAAGATTGCCTGCGAAGAACGCCTGATGAGCGCCCATCAGAGTGAAGGCTTTCCGGTCACCATCGTCCGACCTTCCCACACCTACGACCGCACCATGGTCCCGCTCAGCGGTCGTTACACTCCGATCGCGCGGATGAAAGCGGGCAAACCGATTATCATCCACGGGGATGGATCCTCACTCTGGACCCTGACTCATAATACAGATTTCGCTCGCGGGTTCATTGGTCTGCTCGGACACGAAAAGGCGATCGGGCAAGCTTTTCACATCACAGCCGATTTTTTCCAGACCTGGGATCAGATTGCCCTGGAACTGGCCGCCGCCGCCGCGGTCGAAGCCCACATCATCCACGTTCCCTCCGATACCATCGCCGCCTACGATCAGAAGCACGGCGAGGGTCTGCTCGGCGACAAAGCGCACAGCATGATCTTCGACAACTCGAAGGTGAAATCGCTGGTGCCCGATTTCGAATGCCGGATTCCCTTCTCGCAAGGCGCTCGAGAGATCATCGCCTGGTTCGATGACGACCCGGCCCGGCAGCAAATCGATGAACACTACGATGTCCTCTGTGATCGTATCATAGAAGCCCAACGATCCGCGTTACCGTAAACGACCCTCCATCGCTCAACCCACCGTGGAGGGCTGTCCTTCCGTCTTCACCATGTTACGCCGGGACATGCCCGGGCTGCCGCACAACCCAGACCTTCTGTTCACAGTCCCGATCAGAAGGTAACTCGTCCCCGCCCAACAATCATCGGGAATAGATCGCCTCGATCACCTTCGAGGTGAAGGCTTCCGTCCCGAGACCACCACCAAGATCCGGGGTGAGAGCGCCCGAGTTCAGAACCGTTTCAACCGCCTCCGAAATTTCCAATCCGGCATCGCCCTCGCCCAGCCAATCGAGCATCATGCCGGCAGCCAGAATCGCCCCGGCCGGATTTGCGATTCCTTTCCCGGCAATATCAGGAGCAGGGCCGTGAACCGGTTCGAAGAGTGACGGTGTGTTTCGCTCGGGATTCAGGTTGGCCGAGGGATTGAGACCCAGGCTCCCGGTGATGGCTCCTGACAGGTCGGTGAGTATGTCACCGAACAGATTGGAGGCCACCACGACGTCGAAGAATTCCGGACGGCGCACAAAATTCATCGATATCGCGTCGATATGCTGCTTGTCCGTTTCGATATCCGCATACTCGGGCGTGAGTTCCTCGAGAATATCATCCCAGAGCGTGAAGGAATACCGCTGGGCGTTCGACTTGGTCACCATGGTCAGTCGCTTGCGGCGTTTACGGGCGAGGTCGAAACCGAAACGCAGGGCACGTTCGATCCCCCGGCGCGTATGCAGGGCCGTCTGGACCGCGAACTCGTCCGGAAAGCCCCGGCGAAAACGCCCACCGTTGTTCACATACTCGCCTTCCGAGTTTTCACGCACCACGACCAGGTCGATCGATTCCGTCGTCTTGAGCAGGGTAGATACTCCGCTGAAGGTGCGGGCCGGGCGGACACAGGCCCACTGATCAAAGGTCTGCCGCATGGTGATCAGCGGCTGCAACGTGATATTGTCCGGCAGCTTCGCCGGCCAGCCAACCGCGCCGAGGAAGATCGCATCAAATCCACGAAGCGTATCCAGATAATCGTGCGGCGCGACGTACCCGTGTTTCTCATGGAACGAAACACCCCATTCGTAGCGGGTGAACCCGAGGTCAAAGTTCCCTCGCTTTTTGCTTACGACGTCCAGGACGGCAACGGCCGCTTCGGTGACATCGACGCCGATGCCATCACCGGGATAGAGAGCAATCTGATACGTATTCAATGATCTTGAATAGAGATTGAATTTTTCGAAATTGCGAGAGTTCGGTGATTCGGAACTCTCTCCCAAGTTCGTCGAACACCCTATCGGCTTCAGTAATACCCGTGGCGCTCGACCAGCTCGACGATGAACTGATAGGTCTCCCAACTGACCCCGGGAGGCACCGAGTGGTCGGAGTGGTAGAGGTAGCCTCTGGTGGACATACCGGCCTCCAGTTTCGAGCGCACCTCATGCTCGACCCGTTCGCGGTCATTGGTGTTGGCCACGGTCATATCAATATTGCCGAAGAACGACAATCGATCGCCGTATTGCGGAACCAGTTCGCGGATATCCATGCCCGCCTTGGCTTCGAGCGGTTGAAGACAATCGGCGCCCGTATCGATCAGCGAGGGTATCAACGGCCTAACATCACCATCGGTGTGATAGATAAACTTCATCCCGTGGGCATGCGCCCAATCTCCCATGCGCTTGTGATCCGGCCAGATGAGTTCGCGGTACATCTGCGGCGAAAAGAACGGGCCGCGGCTGTAACCGATGTCCCCGAATACCCAGATACCGTCCGGCTCGGCACCCGCCTCGAGCACGGCATCAAAGTCACGCAAGACCAGGTCCGTGTAGGTAATCGACAGATCGCGGATCCATTCCGGATCTTCCGCCATCGACATCAGCGTAACTTCGTCACCCATCAGCTGGCGGATTGCCTCAAACGATTCGATGCTGGCCAGGTGGGTCCACTTGTCCTGACTCCGGGCGAGATCGTAGGACTTCCTGGCCTCGGTCACATCAAGATGCACTTGATGTGACAACAGCCCCGGCTTGTACACCTGCTCCCACTTTTCCTGGCTGTCGCAATCGAACGAAATGTGTTCGGGCGTCCCGAATTTGTTCTTCCAGGTGCGCTGGGTCTTGCCCATCGCATCGCGCACCACCCGCGTCTCATCATCCTCGCTGATAATCTCTTCCTGCCCGGGAAATGGCTTGGGCCAACTCCAGCAGACATTCCTGAGATCGCTGCCCAGCCACTGATCAAAGTCACCGTCGAACCCCTCGCCTTTCCAACGCTCGAGCGTTTCCGGCCAGGGCCCGTCCTGCCGCGGCACCCGGTCATGATCCTGTCGGGAAAGCGCCCGGTTGACCCGCTCCCGACTCGTCAGCGTCGTCTTGTTTGCACTCATACGAAGGTTTCACCTTTCACGGTGAAACAAGCAGGCAAGGACAGTCGAATTTGACGAGCCTATTCGATCGTATCACCGCCCCGCGTCCAACTGAAGCCAAGGAAATGAGCTGGGGCCGGTACGCCTGCCCGGCCGGAGGGCTGATTTCCGCAAAAAGCAGGGGTCAAAGCTCACACCTCGCATTGGCATGCAAGATGTCGAGCAATGACCCCGCCGTTCGCACCAATCTCGAGCAATGACCCCGTCCCGCATTCCCCGTCCCGCATTCTGCATTCCGAAATCCGCATTCCGCAATCCGCAATCC
>Ga0164313_10001122_pt1 | contig 23339 bp, 15 predicted proteins | sample GuaBasSedimGuay4_FD_113735 | JGI IMG/M metagenome (GOLD analysis project Ga0164313, IMG submission 113735) | Subseafloor sediment microbial communities from Guaymas Basin, Gulf of California, Mexico - Guay4, Core 4569-4, 0-3 cm | ecosystem: Environmental > Aquatic > Marine > Hydrothermal vents... | reverse complement strand
GGGGGTGGTGGTCGGCGGACATTCCGAGATGGTGTAAAGATCCACGCCTCCCGGGCCCTCGGTGAGCGGGAGCTCGACCTCGAGGCCGTGGACGCCGAGTCGGACCAAAGGCGGGTGTTCGAGGGCGAAGCCGTTGGGGAGCCGAACCTCGAGGACGCAGGTTGCGAGACCATCTCCGTTTCTGCTCTGCGCCACCCCGTCGGGCCCTCCCTGTCGGACCAGAAAGCCGGTGATCTCGGCGTCGCGGTGGGAAAGCCAGCTGACGTCCAGTTCACGACCGCCACCGTCACCGGTCGGCATGGCGGAACGCCCGAGCGCTTCGGTGAGCTCACCGGGCCGAACCGAGGTCACCCTCCCGATGTGCTGGTAGCTGCCTTCGGTGGCATAGGCGAGAGATCGGAAGAAGTCCACGCCGTTCTCGGAGAGGGAGCGGCAGCCGATGGCGTTGATGACGATCCGCGATCGTCGGGCTTCGGCAACGAGCTCTTCAGGCTCGGGGTCGTCGGAGTAGTCGAGGTGGGGCGGGGCATCGCCGATGAGAAAGATCTGACGATCGACGCCATCGCTTCGGTCCCAGGACATCTCGAAAAGGGCCGCCTCCACCGCCGCCACCACCGACTCCGGACCATCACCGCCACCGTCTGCCCTCAACGAAGCGAGGAATCGCTCGGCGGCGCCGATGTCTTCGGTCAGATCGAAGGGTCGAGTGACGTACTCGTCACCGCGGTCCCTGAAGGCGACGATGCCGTAGCGAAGGCGTTCGCCGTCGCGGGCCAGGGCGAGATCGACCGCGAGTTGCCGGACTCTCTCGGAGACCTCACGGAGTTCCCCGCCCATGGAGCCGGTGGTGTCGAGCACGAAGACCGCGTCGAGATCGGCGCCGGCCGGGACCGCCGCCAGGCAAACGGCGACCACCGGGATCACAAAACGGATGGCGATGGATCGTTGGGTTTGGTTGTGCATGGTCGCTGTCCTCCTGCCTTGAGAATGGAACGCGGAAAGGGAGGCCGTGAGGCGGGGCCGGCCGGATGATGCGGCGAGATGTGGCAATCCGGTGGCGGAGATGACGTTCCCACGCCTGGTGAGCCTCTCCGTCCAACACCCGCGACCGCGACCGTGGTCACAATTTCGGGCGCCACCGCCTATCGACCAGTCGGTGGATCGTCGTAGACTCTGGGAGATCGATCTGAGGAGGCTGTATGAAGAGAAGAACCCGAGGAGTCCTGGTGGTGGGTGCGTTGGTGGTGGCTCTTGTGGCCGCCGGGCCTGCATCGGCCAAGAACGGCTTTTACGTCGGAGGCAGCTTTGGCCAGACCTTCCTCACGATCAACGATCTCGAGATCGATCTGAACGACTTCGACTACAAGGCGGACACCACCTCGTACAAGATCATCGCCGGCTACCGCTTCATGGGTTTTCTCGCGGTGGAGGGCAGCTATGTCTCCTTCGGCACGCTCGAGGACGGATACCAGGGTGAAGGCGACCCCGTCACCCTCGAAACCAAGCTCAAGGGCATTGACGCCTTCGCCCTGGGGATGCTGCCCCTGGGAATCGCCGACATCTTTGTCAAGGTGGGTGTGGTGAGTTGGGACGCCGACATCACGCGGGCCATCGGTGAGATCACAAGCTTCGGCTCCAACAGCGGCACCGACATGGTCTACGGGCTCGGCGCTCAGGTCCGGTTCAAGGGCCTCGCGGTCCGAGGAGAGGTCGAGTTCTTTGATATCCCCGAGGCGGACAGCATCTATCTGATCTCGTTGGGGGCCACGTTCACCTTCTGAGCGCGACGCGGTCGCGAGCGCGGTCCTTTCGGGCGACACCGGCGAGAGCGTGGACACCTCGGAGCACTTTCGGTTGCGAGGTGCTTCCCCAAAGACGTCCCATCAGCCGATCGTTCAAACGAATACGGTTGGTTCATCCGTATAATGCCCGCCATGTCTGATCTCAAGCAGCGACGGCCGGACGGCGGCGATAGGGGACCCTGGCGGATCAGTCCATGGGTTCATCGCGAAGAGGGGCGGTTCTATCGCCCGCTCGAAGGCGACGAGATGCTGCCGGGCCATCCGGACTACGACGAGCTTCGTCGGTTGGCCGACACCGACGCCGTGCTCGACACCCTCGATGTTAACGGTCGACGTTGGCTGGCCGAGGGTTGGCTCGAAGCGATTTCTGACGACCGGTCGCACGAGTATCGCCTGCGCTATGTCTCGCTGGAAACCTGTTCGACCTGCACCCAGGGCTGCTACTTCTGTCCCGTCGGGGTGGCGCCGCGGCCGACAAAGCTCATGCCCACCGAGCTCTTCGAGACCATCGTCGGCCAACTCACGGACCACCGCGACACCATCGAGGGCGTTGGTCTTTCCAACTACAACGAGCCCACGGCCGACCGCCGGTTCGTGGACCAGGTGGCGATGCTCCACCAGCTCAAGCTCCCACCGGCGGTGCTCTCCAACGCCTCGACCTTCACTCCGGACAAGGTCGATGCGGTCATCGAACTCGGTGGGCTGGTCTATCTCGGGATCAACATCTCCACCACCGATCGCGCTCGCTACAAGGCCGATCGCGGCAAGGACCACCTGCCAAGGGTCCTCGAGCACCTCGACTACATGAAGGACAAACCCCTGGCCGAGACCATGGCGCTGGTGGTCCTGGGTCACGACGACGAGGCCCACCACAAAGAGATCGCGATTCTTAAGGAGCGCTTCGCGGGCTCCAACTTCGTCGTCCGCCCCTTCGACATCATGGACCGCGCCGGCTGGCTCGATGTGGGGATCGGTCCCGAGAGACCCCACACACGCCTCCGTGGCTGCGAGAACCTCGGGTCTCGTCCCATCGAACACCTCCACATCACCGCCGAGGGCCACGTGGTCTTCTGCTGCGAGGACTACGACGAGGTCCACACGGTCGGCGATCTCGCGACCGAAACCGTCGGCGAGGTGCTCTCTGGCAACAAGATGGCCGAGCTTCGGCGCCGGGCCTACGGGATCGAAAAGGCGCCGGATGACTTCATCTGCAGGAACTGCCTTTTTGCGATCACCGAGTGAACGGGTGCCGATCACACCTCAGCCTCCTGTAAAAACTTACAAGACGACGAGGTGCGAACCTCACCGAATCAGGCCATCGCAGGCGAGACGCCTGCGCTACAAGGATGCTCGCGGTATTGTAGCGCCCGCGTCCCCGCGGGCGATGGTTAAATGAGTCGATCCCCGCCCCAATCCCGAATATCGCACAAGGCTCTTCTGAGTGCTCCATGAACGCGGTCAGACCACTTCGGCGCCCAAGTGTCAGGCGAATACGGGCATTGTTCAGATACGGGCACTGCAGCCGGATTCGATCATCGGGAGGAGGAGAGGATCATCACGGGAACGGGCACGGACTCGGACTCGGACTCGGACTCGGACCGGCTTACAATCTTCTGACAGATGTTTTCCATCAATCTGACCACCGATATGCCGGTCCGCGTTGTCATGGGATCGAAGAAAGAGAGGACCCCATGATCAAACGCAGCAGAATCACCATGATCGGAATCATCGTCGCCATCATCGCCGCGGCCTGCGCCCCATCGGCCGACGCGTCTCGCGAGGCGGTGAACGTCGCTCTGTCGCAGCCGGTGATCCTTGCCGGGTCGACGCAGACCGTCTATCTCAAAATCGGTCTCCAGGTCGATGGCGAGGGCGACTATCGCGCACCGGTCAATCTCGCCGTCGTCATCGACCGCTCGGGATCCATGCAGGGTGAGAAGCTCGCCCGCGCCAAAGAGGCGGCCAAGGCAGCCATCAACCGCCTCCACCCCGATGACATCGTTTCGGTGGTGGCCTATGACGACACGGTGCGGGTCCTGCTGCCGGCGACCAAGGTGGCCGACCGGGCCGCGGTCCTCGGCGCCATCGACGGCCTCCAGATCGGTGGCAACACCGCCCTCTTCGCCGGGGTCAGCGTCGGCGCCTCGGAGCTGCGAAAGTTCTTCGACCGCGAACGGGTCAACCGCGTCGTTTTGCTCTCCGATGGTCTTGCCAACGTCGGCCCGGCCACACCCGCCGAACTCGGTGCGCTGGGTGCATCGCTCAAGAAAGAAGGCATCTCGGTCAGCACCATCGGTTTGGGTCTCGGCTACAACGAGGACCTCATGGTCCGGCTCGCCGGTCACAGCGACGGCAACCACGCCTTTGTCGAGCACCCGCGCGATCTCGCACGGATCTTCGATCTCGAGTTCGGTGACGCCGTCTCGGTCACGGCCCAGGATATCCTGGTGCGGATAGAGTGCGCCGAAGGGACTCGTCCGGTGCGGGTCCTCGGCCGCGAAGCCGAGATCGCCGGCCGGAGTGTGACTGTTTCGGTCAACCAGCTCTATGACGCCAGGGAGCAGTACATCCTGCTCGAGCTCGAAGCGCCCGCCGGCATGAGCGGTCAAACGCGACGGCTCGCCGGGGTCAGTTGGTCCTTTCTCCGAATGGGTTCGAGCCCAGTCACCGAGCGGGGCACCAGTCGGGTCGAGGCCCGGTACAGCGCCGACGACAAGCTGGTGGGGGCCAACGAAGACTCGACGGTCATGGTGGCGGTGGTCGAACAGATCGCCACCGAGCGGAACCGACTCGCCCTCGATCTCCGCGATCAGGGTCGTATCGATGAAGCCCAGGCACTGCTGCTCAAGAACTGCAACTATGCCAATAACAACGCCGTGAAGTACCAGTCCCAGATCCTCACCGATGTGGCGCTGGAAAACGAGATCGATGCCCAACAGATCGTCAAAGAAGAGGAGTGGACCGTCCAACGCAAGGCGATGACGGAAAAACAGCTCAAACGTTCGAAACAGCAGAAACGGTGAGCCCTTGACTCGTCGACTGACGGTGCTGTTGGTGCTCCTGGTGGTCCTACCCACCGGGCTGCTCGCCTGGCTGGCGATCCGTGGGGTCCGCGATGAGCGGGTCCGGGTCGCCGGTCAGCTCTATGCGGCGGCCGAAAGCCGGTTGACCGATGTCGATGCGCGGATCGAGCGATGGCTCGAGGAGAAATCGGGACGCCTCATGGATCTGACCGCCTCCTCGAATCGCGACGCCGTTTTCTGGCGGGATCTCGTTCGGACGACCCCGGAGATCTCGCAGATCGTGGTGCGGGCAGCCGATGGTCGTCTGGTCCACCCGCCCCTGGGCGACGCGATCAGCGACGCCGAGAGCCAGTTTCTCGTTCGAATCAGGCGGATCCTCGAAAGGGGGTTCCCCTCCGGTCCCGTGGAAACGGCCTCTCCCTATGACCGCTCGCAGCGGAGCCAATCGGCGATCGATCACGGCTGGGTTCCGTGGTACTGGGATGAGGGACTCCACCTGCTTTTCTGGCGGCGGGATCCGGCGGGAAGCATCATCGCCGTCGAGCTCGACCGGACCCGCCTGATGTCGGATCTCGTCGTTGCGCTGCCCATGGAAGGAGATGACTCTCGATCCGGAGTCAACCTGTGGCACATGGCTCTCGAGGACTCGCAGGGGCGGGTGCTGTCCCAGACCGGCTCGCCGATGGCAGATGGCGAGGCTATGGAAACCGTCGAGCGCCGGCTCTCTCCTCCCCTCGGGGCATGGGTTCTCCGCGCCGAGGTCCGGAGCAGTTCGCTGGGCGCCCTCGGAATCTACCTGAGGGTGGCCGGTCTCATACTGGTGGCCGCGGTGCTCGGAGGCCTGGCCTTTGTCTTTCACCGGGAGAGTTCGCGCGAACTCCGCGAGGCGTCCGAGCGGGTCGGTTTTGTCAATCAGGTCTCACACGAGCTTCGGACGCCCCTGACCAATATCCGCCTCTATGCCGAGCTTCTGGAACGCCGGCTCGGAGAGGACGACGAAAATCGGTCGTACCTCGACATCATCGTCGCCGAGTGTTCGCGCCTGAGTCGGCTCATCGGCAATGTCCTGACCTTTGCCCGGCGAAACCGTGGATCCCTGGCCGTCCACCCGGTGGAGGGTTCGGTGGATGAGACCCTGCGCTCGGTGACCGCCCAGTTCGGGCCCTCCCTCGAGGCGAAGGGCATGGAGATCGCTTTCGATCTCGCCGCCACTCAGCCGGTTCCCTTCGACCCCGATGCCCTCGAGCAGATCGTCGGCAATCTGCTGAGCAACGTGGAGAAGTACGCAGCCGCTGGTAAGGTTGCCGAAATCAGCAGCCGCCAGAACGACCGTTCGACTCTCATCCGGGTGGCGGATCACGGACCGGGGATTCCAGAAGACCGCGAAGAGTCGGTCTTCGAGCCCTTTGTCCGACTGTCCGACAGCCTGACCGAGGGGGTCTCGGGAACCGGGATCGGACTCTCCATCGCCCGCGAGCTCGCCCGGCTGCACGGCGGCGAGCTGCGATTGGTAAAGGCCGATCGGGGCGCCTGTTTCGAACTCGAGCTGCCAAAAAAACCCGCGCGGAGGCCGAGATGAAGATTCTCGTGGCCGAGGACGATCAACTGACCCGGAAGGGTCTTATCGAGGTGCTCGAGGCCGAGGGCTACGAGACCGTGGAAGCAGCCGACGGCGCCGAAGCCCTGAAACTCTTCGACGAGGCAGAGCCCGATGTGGTCTGCCTCGACATCATGATGCCGAAGATCGACGGTTACGAGGTCTGCCGGCAACTGCGGGCGCGACCGAGCGAGGTGCCCGTGATCTTCATCAGCGCCAAATCAGAGGAGATCGACAAGGTTGTGGGTCTCGAACTCGGCGCTGATGACTTTCTGACCAAACCCTTCGGCATCAAGGAAGTCATCGCGCGGATCCGCGCCGTGACCCGGCGGTGGTTGGCGACCCGGAGCCGGGCCGATGGTCCTTCGACTGCCGAGCCCTTTCGTATGGCGGATCTCGAGGTGGCGCCGGACGAACTCCGGGCCCGTCGCGGCAACGAGGTCCTGGATCTGAGCCTGCGCGAGATCAAGATCCTGCGTCTGCTCCACACCCACGCCGGCAAGGCGCTGGATCGCAACACCATCTTCAACGCCTGCTGGGGCCTGGATTATCTGCCCTCGAGCCGCACCCTCGATCAGACCGTTTCCCAACTCCGAAAACGGATCGAACTCGATCCCAAGGATCCGAAGATCATCACCACCGTCCACGGGGTCGGCTACCGCTACGACGATCAGTCGATATAGCCCAGGGTACGGAGTCGCTCCTCGGTGGCAGGATCGAGCTCGGTGGTGGAGGCGCCGTCGCCGCCGATGCGCGGTCGCGCCAAACGCCAGAACTCCAATTCGGTGTCGAGCTCGACCGCGAGTTCAGGGCGGTCTCGAGCGAGGTTGCGCCTCTCGTTCGAATCGTTCTCGAGATCGAAGAGTCTGAGTCGGCGACCGGGTCCGCGGATCAGTTTGAACCGCGGCGTGCGGATGCTGTAGAGCACGTCACGATACTGGGCGAAGACCCTCTGATCGGCCCAGGCCACGGGACTGGGGGCGAGGACGTCACGGCCCTCCATGGTCGGGGACGGCCCGATCCCGGCGGCCGCGAGCAGGGTCGGTGGGATGTCGATGGTGCTCACCAGCGTTGGATCGACAACTCCAGATTCGACGCCGCGGCCCCAGACGATGAACGGCACCCGAACAAGCTCGTCGAAGAGAGACCCGCGGTGGAGTAACCCGCCGTGGTCGCCGAACTCCTCACCGTGATCGGCGGTGATGAGGACCACGGCGTTGTCGAGGAAGCCGATCTCGTCGAGTCGGCCGAAGAGCTCGCGCAGAGAGTCATCGAGAAAGGGTGTCGTGTGCCGGTGGTAGCCATGCGAACTCAGGTGATCCGCGCGCAGGGCGTCGAGGGAGATCAGCAAGAGATGGGGGGGTGGAGTCGGAGGAGGTTGGTGTTCGGAACACCCCATAGGAAAGGCTATCAACAGGGCGACGACGACCGCGACTTTGAGGGTTCTCGCCATGACGGTCATTGTGGCATGGCACCAAACGGCGCCAACCACGACGGTCGTTGCGGGTATGATCGCCGGGATGGATCCCAAATCCACCACCGACGCGGGAGTTTCCGACTCCGGCCGTGACTGGCTCCATCTGTGGGGCCTGGCCGATCGCCGTCTCGACCTCTTGTTCACGCTGCTGGCCATCGCGGCGCTCGCGCTCTCCCGCTTTGCTCTGCTCGCCTCGGGTCCCTGGGAGTGGGACGAGACGATCTTCGCCCGCGGAATGCTCGATTTCTCTCTCGCGGCTCATTTTCCCCAACCGCCGGGCTTTCCCGGTCTCTTGGCCCTGGGCCACCTGCTCCTGCCGTTCGCTGGAACACCGTACAAGGCGCTGCAGCTGGTCTCCGCCATCGCCTCGGTGGCCGCGCTCTGGCCGTTGGCGGCCCTGGGCCGCAGGGTAGCCTCGCCCGCGGTGGCCACCGCCGCCGGCCTCCTGGTCCTGTTTCTCCCCGGGCCGTGGCTCTATTCAGTTCGAGGCTTTTCCTCGACGGCCGCGGTTGTTCTGGCCCTTTCGGCGGCCGCTCTCCTCGCAAAGGGTCTGGACGGGGGAAGACTCACCGCCTTCACCCTGCTCCTGACCGCCTCCTTTCTGGTCCGGCCGGTCCTTCTCCCCTCCGTGGCGCTGCTTTGGCTGATCGGTGCTCAGTCGGTCAGGCCGTGGCGCCGGCTTCTGCCAGGGCTCGCCATCGGTGTCGCGGCCGTGGTCGCCGCGGTGGCAGTCATGGCTCATCTGGAAGGCGGGTGGGCGGCCTTCATCGAGCCCTTTGTCACCCACGGCAACTACCACGTCGATCGGCTCCACCGAAACACCCGCATCCTGGCCGATATCGGACTGATCAAGGGTGTCGGCGGCATGGCGGCGGCCGGGATGCTCGCAGCCCTCTCGGCCATCGGTCTGGCGGTCTGGTGGAAACGCGTGGGCGCCAGGGCCGCCCTGGCCTGGATCGCCGTTCTCGGTCTGACCTCGGCCCAGCTCATCATGCTTCAGAACCGCTCCTACGCCCGCTACGCCGTGGGGGTCCAGATGGCGACGGCCCCGCTTCTCGCCGGCGCCGCGTCGCTGGTGGCGCCGCCGGTGGCTCTGACCGGACTGTTGGGAATGGCGGGTTTCGCCGCCTGGACCTCGCATCCGCTCCTTTCCGAACAGCACACCGAGACCTTTGGCGCCTGGCGGGCCACCATCGACGCGACCACCCGGGCCACCGAGAACGACCTCGCCGTCGTGGTGGAGCCAGAGGTCCATGTTTTCTCGTCCTACTGGTGGTCGGTGCTCGAACAAAGAGGTGACCCGAAGCCACCCATGCTCCTCTCGCCGCGCGCACCTGAGCCGTGGCTCGGCATCGACCGCCCGTGGGTCGTCGCCACCGTTCACCCACACCTTTACTGGCCGTCGCTGACCGGCAGAGGCTCGGTCTATGGCGGGGTCTCCAAACAACTCCGGCCCCTGACCCAGGATCGGTTTCTCTCCGCGGCCACGATGGACAACCCACCCCTGCCGGTGGGACGGTGGTGGTCCGTCGAGCACCTCGACGACGGTCGGCCCTTCATGTGGGCCGGACCGGATGCAGAGTTGTGGCTGCCGCCGGTTCCCGCAGGAACCCTCATCGGGCTCGAGCTGCGACCGGCGCAGGGTCCGGCGCGACTCCTGGTTGAGATCGACCATGGCGGCGGCTCATTCGAGATCGACGGTCGGGCGGGTGAAACCCGGGTGTGGACCCGGACCTCGAGTGACGGCAACGACGAACCGGTGATTGTCCGCCTCCGTCGCGCCGAGGGCTACCCACCCGGAAGCGGCGATGACCGCCCGCTGGCGGCCCAGTTGCTCGATGTGGTGGTGCGGCCGCCGGGAGCGGCATGGACCGGGTTGGCGGCGACCGAGGGCGATCGACGGGGCCTGAGACTCGAACTCGAGGGTGGCTATGGCGCCGAGGTCTTTGCCGATCTCGGTCGTGGCGTCTGGCTGGGACCGGAAGCCCGGCTCCGGTTGGATATCGATGAGCCTGGAACAGTGGAGATTCGGATCGCCGCACCGCGGCCGACGGCCGCCAGCCCCAGACTCGTGGTCGATGGCTTAGTGGTCGCGGGTCCCATCGCCGTCGACCACCGGGCAACGGCTCTCACGATCCCCGTGGACGCCTCGGCGGTGACCCGGGGTTTTGTCGAATTCGATCTTGTCAGCAATCCTTACCAGCCCAACATCCATGGAACGAGCGACGATACCCGGTCGCTCGGCGTCGTCCTCCTCGGTCTCGCGTTCCAGCCGGAGAACCCCACCGAGGGCTGGTGGAATCCGCCTGCCTCTGACTGAAGCTGGTCGCTGTCTCTGTCCCTGTCTCTGCTCCTGCCCACTGTCGCTGATTTCTGACGCTGATCGCTGTCCCGGACCCCGACCCGGAGCCCCGGCCTTCTGGCCCTCCGGGCCAGCGTCGCACCATCAGCGCGGTCGCGCGTGGGAAGCGGGGAGGGCTGCGACCGCGCCGATGGCACGCCGGCGGCCTCCCTCATCGCCGGGAAAGGTGCATTGGAGCGTTATTCCGCGAGGGTTGCCCGGTATGGCATTGTGCTGTGCGTGAGGGCAACCGGATGGGCATCGAAGGCACAATGCCAAACCCGGCACGCCCCGAAGAGCGCAATGTTCCGATGGTGTTCGGGATCGAAAAGGACGCGGTTCAATACGGCGCGACGGTGGCCTTGAGCAGCCCCCAGGCGCCACGGGCATACTCGCCAAACTCGTCCATTGAGCGGATGCGGCGAATGAAACCCGCCATGATTCTCGGCCGGAAGTAGAAGGAGAAATTGGCCCGCCGCTGGAGCCGTTTGAGTTCGTCGGAGTCGCGCCCAACTGGCACGTAGAAGAGCTCGTCGGAGCGATAGCCGCCCATGGATGACAGCTGCATCCAATCATCGATCTCGACCGATCCCTCGTTCTTGGCGATCTCCCACAACCTGGTGCCCGGAAAGGGGGTCGCCAGAGCGAAACGAACCTGATCCAGCGGCAGGCGGCGAGAGAAGCGAATGGTCGCCTCGTTGTCTTGTCGATACGAGATTCCCTTGATGGTCTCGAGATCGTCCGACCTTCCGGTATCCACCACTCGAGCGATCTCCACCAGAGTGAGGAGACCTTCACCGCGAACGGCGATATCGACATGATCACCGGTGAGAAGATCATCCGGCCTCACCGTCGGGTGGACGCCGCCGACCACCACGGTGACTCCGGGAAAGCGCTCCTTAGCGATCCGCGCCGCAGCCAGAGTGCTGGCGACCAGCGCCGTGGCGCAGGTGATGCCGACGATGGCGGGCTCGAACTCGGTCAGCGCATCATCGAGGGAGCGTTCATCGACCTGAGCGTCGTAGACCGCCACCTCGATGCCCTCGGCCTCGAGCTGCGCCGCCAGATAGAGCAGCCCCATGGGCGGCATGACCCAACCCATGCGGCCGAAGTGGCGACCCATGTAGCGTTCGATCTCGTAGTCAGGGTTGACCAGCAGGACCCTCATCACAGTCCTCCCCTCGGCCGGGCTCAAGCTCGGTGTGTGTGTCCTGACCATCATACGGCTGCCTCGGTCGGTGTGTTTCGACCGGGTGTGAGATGCTAGGCGCGAGCGACGGGTTTCTGTCCTCAGCAATCCAATATCCGGGGTGATCATGCCGAGCAACGCATCCTCTCTCCTGCCCGAGCTTCGGGCTTATGTCGAGCAGCGTCTGACCGAGATCGATGAGATCTCTGTCGAGCGACAATCCGTTCTCGCGTCGCTCTCGGACTTCATCACCGGGAAGATTGCTTCCGGTCACCCGTCACGATTGATTTTCATCTGCACTCACAACTCGCGTCGCAGCCACATGGCCCAACTCTGGGCGCAAGTTGCGGCCGTTGTCTTTTCGGTGCCCGGCGTCGAAACCTTCTCCGGTGGCACCGAAGCCACCGCTTTCAACCCACGGGCGGTGGGCGCACTCCGACGCGCCGGTTTCCTCATCGATTTCTTCACCGATGGGAAGAACCCCATCTACGAGGTCTCGTACGAGGCCGAGATGGAGCCCATGCACCTCTTTTCCAAGGTCCTTGGCCATGCGCCGAACCCGGAGGAGGACTTTGCCGCCGTCATGACCTGCTCATCGGCAGATGCGGCGTGTCCCATCGTCGAAGGCGCCACAGAACGGATCGTCATCCCCTATGACGATCCCAAGGCCCATGACTGCACCGAGAAAGAGGCTGAGAAGTACGATGAGCGCTGCACCCAGATCGCCCGCGAGATGCTCTGGGTCTTCTCTGAGGTAGCCAGAAAGCACTGAGAGGCTCACCCAACCAGCAACGGTGTTGGAGTCCTCTTCGCACAATGGAACCGCTGAGACGCGGAGTCGCAGAGAAATCGCAGAGCGTCGCAACTGAAACACGAAGCGCACGAAGATCACAAAGGGCCATCGCAAAGACCATCGCAATTGAAACACGGGGAACACTGAGACCCACGGAGTGCCATCGCAGAGACCATCGCATCTTAGAGTGGGTCCCGCGCTTGTGAGCGTCGGTGGTCTACCGCAACGTTGCGGACACCAAGATCGCCCAGCCACTCCTAACTCTCGCGCTGTCGTTCAACTCGCGTCTCTGGCACCGGCGGATCATCGAAGGCGCGAGACTCCGCTTTAGAAATGCGATGGCTCGGTGTCCTTTGCGATGGATGAACTCCGTGTCCTCCGTGGTTCAAACTCACCCTTGCCGAACCACCGTCCCTTCCACGTCAGTCGGAGCGTTCACCCGTAGACCAATGCAGTTGAAACACGGAGAGCACGGAGAACCACGGAGGGTCATCGCAGGGACCATCGCAACTGAAACACGAAGGACACAAAGATCACAAAGGGCCATCGCAAAGACCATCGCATGATTGAGTGGGTCCCGCGCTTGTGAGCGTCGGTGGTTCACCGCAACGGAGCGCAGACGAAGATCTTCCTATAGCCGGAAATGTTCACGCTGCTGTTCGGTTCGCGTCTCTGGCACCGGTGGATCATGGGCCTTACGAGATCCAACTCGAGAAACGTGTTGGCGTTGTGTCCTTTGCGATGCTCCGCGGAAACTCTGCGTCTCTGCGTCTCTGCGGTTTGATTGTGCGATGAAAGACCGCGGACGCTGTTCGGGTATCCTTGTCGGGTTCGTCTCTGGAACGAACAACAGGAGGTTTGATGGATCGCGACGAGTTGACGAAAATCCTCTCAGAGGTGGCCGCAGGATCGACCGATGTCGACGGTGCCATCGAGCAACTGGCCTCGAGCGGGATCGATGATCTCGGCTTCGCCCGGATCGACACCGACCGCGAACGCCGGACGGGGCTTGCCGAGGTGATCTTCGCCCCGGGAAAGACCGACGACCAGCTCGAGGGTCTCGTGGCGCGCTGTCTCGAACTCCACGGTAAGGTGCTCGTCACCCGGCTCGACGCCGATCGCGCTCCGCGGCTGCTCGAGCGATTCTCCGAACTCACCTATCACCAGGCCGCACGGGTCCTCGAAGCAAAACCCGACGGTGGGTCCAAACACCACCCGGTGGCGGTGGTGTCGGCCGGGACCTCGGATCTGCCGGTGGCCGAAGAGGCCGCGGTGGTTCTCGAACACCTCGGCCACCCCGTCGACCGCGTTGTCGATGTCGGGGTTGCTGGCATCCACCGACTCTTTTCACAGCTCGAACGCCTCCGGGCCGCGCGCGCCATCGTGGTCGCGGCGGGAATGGAGGGCGCGCTGCCCTCGGTGGTGGCCGGTCTCGTCGACCGCCCCGTGGTGGCGTTGCCCACCTCCATCGGGTATGGCGCGAGCTTTGGCGGGGTCGCCGCCCTGCTCGGAATGCTCAACTCCTGCGCCGCCGGGATCGGGGTGGTCAACATCGACAACGGGTTTGGCGCCGCAACATTGGTTCACCGAATCGCCCTCAAGGAGGACAATTCGGCGGCCCAGACACACCGAATCGCCCTCAAGGAGGACAATTCGGCGGCCCAGACACACCGAATCGCCCTCAAGGAGGATGATTCGGCGGCCCAGACACACCGAATCGCCCTCAAGGAGGATGATTCGGCGGCCCAGGCACACCGGATCGCACTTGCCTCAGATGATGGGGAGTCCGCATGAGCCGCCGGGTGCTCTATCTCGATTGCGCCGGTGGCGCTGCCGGGGACATGGTGCTGTGCGCGCTGACCGAGGCCGCCGACTGTGTCGCGCTGATCGAGGAGCTGCCGAAGAAACTGGGCTTTGCCGATGTCACCATCGACTGGCCGGCGGGTCGATCCGGTGGCTTTGCCGCCCGCCGGCTCACCGTCGGCTTTGACCACGATGCCCACCCCCACCACCGAAATCTCGCCGATGTGGAAACCATCATCGATCAGGCCGATCTTTCGCCCTCGGTGGCGTTCATGGCCAAGACGGTCTTTCGGACCCTGGCCATGGCCGAGGGCGACGTCCACGGGTCCTCCGCCGAAGAAGTCCACTTCCACGAAGTCGGTGCGGTGGACGCCATCGTCGACATCGTCGGCGCCTGCACCGCGCTGGATCAGCTCGCTGTGAACGAGATCGTCTGCTCCTCGCTGCCCATGGGTTCGGGCACCGTCGACTGCGCCCACGGAACCATGCCGCTGCCCGCGCCCGCCGTGGCTGTGATGCTCCCCGGCGTCCCCGTCCACCCGGCCGGGGTCGAGGGCGAAACCGTGACCCCCACCGGAGCGGCGTTGGTGACCAGCTTCGCTTCGGACTTCGGAGCCATGCCGTCCATGATCGTCGAGACCGTCGGCATCGGGGCCGGCTCAGCCGAACGCTCCGGTCTACCAAACGTATTGCGCGCCTTTGTCGGTGAGCTGACCGAGACTGCCGATGTCGGCTCAACCGATCACGTCATCGTCGAGTGCAACGTCGATGATCTCGACCCGAGGGTCCTGCCGGTCGTCATCGACCGCCTCCTCGAATCGGGCGCCCTCGATGCATCGGTGACCCCCATCGTCATGAAGAAGGGCCGGCCCGGTCATCTCATCACGGCCCTGGCCCCCACCACGGCCCTGGACGCCGTGGTCGAGATCCTGTTGCGGGAAACCACATCTCTGGGTTGTCGTAGTTTTCAGGTGACCAAACACCACCTGGGGCGCCGGATGGAGACCGTCGAGACCCCGTGGGGATCCGTCGGAGTCAAGCTCGCCCTCGCCGGTGAAAAGGTCCTGCGGCGAATCCCCGAGTTCGAGGATTGCGCCGAGCTTTCGCGCGCAACCGGCGTCCCGCTCCGGGACATCCTCGCCGCCGCCGGTGGGATCGTGGAGGACACCGATGGCGAGCTATGACGCCCTGCTCGACTGGTTCCGTGAAGCGGGATCGGCCCTGGTCGCCTATTCGGGTGGGGTCGACAGCACCCTGCTGGCCAAAGCGGCCCACGATGCGCTGGGAGAGAAAGCGGTCGCGCTGACCGCGGTCTCGGCCTCGCTTGCACCCGCGGAGTTCGATGAGTCCAAGGAACTGGCCGTTGGGATCGGGATCGAGCACCTGCTCGAGACCTCGTCGGAGACCGCGTCACCGGCCTATCTCGCCAACGACGGCGAGCGTTGTTACCACTGCAAGTCGGAGCTCTATGGGATCTGCGAACGGGTGGCCGCCGACCGCGACCTGGCGGTCGTCGTCAACGGGCTCAACACCGACGATCTGTCGGACCACCGGCCGGGCAACCGCGCCGCCGACGAGGCCGGCGTCCGCTCACCATTTGTCGAGCTCGGTTTTGACAAAGAGGCGATCCGTGAGCACTCGCGTCGCGTCGGTCTGCCCACCGCGACGAAACCCGAGCTCGCCTGCCTCGCCTCACGCTTCCCGACAGGGACGCCCATCACCATCACCGGTCTCGAACGGGTCGGCGCGGCCGAGCAGGTTGTGGCCGGGCTAGGTTTCACCCAGTACCGGGTGCGCTTCCACGGCGATCTCGCACGGATCGAGGTGCCGGCCGCCGAGATCGGACGTCTCGCCGATAACGAATTGCGCGAAAAGCTGCTCGACGGCATTCGCGGCGCGGGTTTCCGCTTCGTCACCGTTGATCTCTCGGGCTATGCGCGGGGATCGTCGAATGCGCTCTCGATGGCGGAGGCCGTCGAAGGCGATTGAGCGGTTCCCGCCGCGCTACCAGGGGCGCGATGGGAGCGGATGCCAGGCAGCCTCTCGCACGATACACCGCCAGGCACCGATCCCGCGTTCTCATGGGGACACGCGAACAGGGTCAGGGGCTGGGGCAGCGTCCCGAAACGCCGGATTGCATGGTCGCACCCGCTCAAGTAGGCTCATGCGTCGGGGGAACCGTGTCCAAACCAACCACTGATCACGAGATCGAGACCGCGGCCGAGGCGCTTGCGGAGACCCTCGAGGTGAATTTCGCCCCGGACGGTCTGCGCGATGCCGCGGCGAGGGTCGAGGATCTCATCGAGGCCGGCGACGAAGCCGCCCTCGACGAAGTGGTCGCGGGTACCCATCCGGCTGATCTCGCGGCCCTCCTCGGTGTGCTCTCCCACGAACTCTGGCCACCGTTGCTCAAGCGGCTCGATATTGCCAGGATCTCGGATCTCTTGGAGGAACTCCCGGACCACCTCAGGGACGATCTCGCCGAGCATCTGCTGCCCCAACAGCTCTCCGACGCCGTCGAGGAGATGGCGTCGGATGATGCCGCCGACGTCATCGCCGATCTTCCCGAAGATGTCGCTCAGGATGTCATCGAGGCGCTGCCGCAGGAGGATCGCGAGGAAGTCGAGACCCTCCTCGCCTACCCCGAGGACACGGCCGGCGGTCTCATGCAGACCGAGCTGGTCTCGATCAGCGAACACTCAACGGTCGACGAAGCGGTTGGTGTTCTTCGTTCGGCCGAGGAAGACGTCGGCGAGATCTTCTTTGTCTATGTCGTCGATGATGACAATCGACTCGTCGGGGTCCTCAACCTCGGCGCACTGCTGCTCTTCAAGGGTCACCGACCGATCCGCAATCTCATGAAGACCAAGATCCACATGGTCAACCCGGAAGAGGATCAGGAGAGCGTCGCCCGGATCTTCCAGCGCTACGATCTCGTGGCGCTGCCGGTGGTGGACGGAGACGGTACCCTCATCGGCCGGATCCTCCACGACGATGTCGTCGATGTCCTCCAGGAAGAGGCGGACGAGGACATCATGCACATGGCGGGCGCCACGACCGCGGAGCCTGAATTGGTCTACACCGACCAGCTCTTCAGAATTGCCGGGGTCCGGTTGCCGTGGCTCCTGGCCACCCTGGCCGGGCTGGCAGTGCCGGCGGTGCTGATAAGCGGTTTCCAGATCTCCTTCCCCCATATGAAGGAACTGGTGCCTTTTGTCCTGGTCATCGGCGCCATGGGCGGCAACGTCGGGTCGCAATCAGCGACCATCGTTGTCCGTGGTTTTGCCACCGGCCGTGTCGACTATCAGAACCTCGGCCATTTCCTCTTCAAGGAGTTGGTGATCAGCTCGCTGATGGGTCTTGCGTGCGGAGCGATGTCGGGGATCGTGAGCCAGCTCTGGCACGGAAACACCATGTTGTCGTTGACGGTGGCCATCTCGATGTTTGTCGCCATCATCGCGTCAGCCATCCTCGGTGTGCTGGTGCCCTACTTCTTCCGTCTGGTCAACATCGATCCCGCCATCGCCGCCGGCCCTGCGGTGACCACCATCGACGACATCGTCGCTATCGGGATCTACTACCTCGTCGCGATCCTCCTCATCACCGGTTGAGTTTCTTACCGCCAAGACGCAAAGTTCGCCAAGCATCACAGAGTCACTTTGCGACCTTCGCGCCTTCGCGGTTCATCTAAAACACCATCGGTACGGTTGTCGGGTCATTGGTGTGATTGTCGATGACCGAGGCGTAAGCGATGATGCCCTCGCCCGCCTCCACCGTCACGGTGGCATAGGCCTCGTCGAGATCGGTGCGACCGGCGATCCGATCGAAGGGCTCCTGGAGCTGGAGCCTCCCGTGGGCCGGCAACACCCTGAGGGTCTGGGCGAGCCGGACTCCCTCGCCGTCAAAGAACCGGACCCGAACGGTGGCCGGTGCCGCCGCCGTGTTGCAGAGACCGATGTTGCTGCGAAAGTCCGCATTCTGCCGAAGCTGGGGCAACCATGTGGTGTCGCCGACTCCGGCCAGCGCGTCGCTCGGCCGACCGTCGAGATACTGCCCAAAGGTCCCCGCAACGCCCAGGTTGTAGGTTCGTGAACCCACCACGATCGGCCGGTCCGAGACGATTTCGAGGCTTCCGCTTCCGCTCTCCCCGAGTTCGGCCACCACGTCCTCGATCAGCCATTGCTCACCGTCGGAAAGCACCACTGTCATGGTCGAGTTACCGGCTCCGCGGAACCGCAGCTCGGTGGTTGCCGCATCGCCCGATCGGTTGAGCAAAGTGAGATCGGTGCGCCACTGGCTGGCGTGGGCGCCATCGGCGTGGGCCGCGGCCGCCACCCAACTCCGTTTCGCACCGGTACCGTGATTCACCGGGATGGTGGTGGGGTCGTTGGTTGTGTTGTCGATGACTGAAGCGTAGGCAAAGATCTGCTGACCGGCGAGCACCCGGATGACCGCGTACCCGGAAGAGACATCCGTGCGACCACCGATACTGTCAAAGGGCCGGCCGAGCTGGATGGTGGTTTGGGGTGGGATGTTTCGGTTGACCGTGGCGACCAGCGACCCGTCACCGTCATGAAGATCGATGGCGACCCTGGCCGGACGCCTCCATCCGTTGGCCAGACCGATGTTGGAACGGAAGACCGGGTCTTCCCGCAACTGAGCGAGCACCGCTGTTTCACCCATTGAGAGACCCCTGGTGGCGCCCTCACTTCCGAGGAACTGACCAAAGGTGCCATCGGCGCCCAGGTTGTAGGTCCGCGACGTGACGCTGACGGGCTCTGAAGCGAAAACCCGCACCGGACCGGAACCCGTAACACCGAAGAGACCCATGACATCAGCGAGATTCCTGAACGCTCCCGGTTCCAGGACGAGGTGGTGATCCATGGACTCGTCGCCCGAATAGAGCCGCAACCGAAGGTGGTTGTCCAGCGTCGACCGATTCAGTACGCCGAGATCAGTGCGCCAGACGCTCGAACCGACACCATCGGCGTGCGCGACGACCGGGACCCAGGCTTCGGTTTCCGCAGCACCGACGGGTGATTGAGAAACCGCCACCGACGACCAGAGATCGTGATCCGGCCAACTGTCGATCTCCGGGAAGGGGAGGTCGGCGGCGACGGGGTCTTTGTTGCTGAAGATGACCAGAACGATGTTGTCGCTGTGCCAGAAGGCGTAGTTGGCGATCCCGCTGCCGCCACCACTGTGGCCGCGGAGGACAAACTGGTCATCGGGTTCGGAGAGCCAACCGAGGGAGACATCCATCTCGTTGATCAACTCCTCGCCATACCATCCCCGGTAGTAGCCCACCTGGTCGGAAATCGGGAATGGTGACTCGTACATGGCATCGCGAGAGGTGGTGGAGAGCAGACCGCCCACATCATCCTCATCGAAGATCACCGACCAGAGCCGCGCCAGATCGGGCGCCGCCATGACCCACCCGCCGGCAGCCACGGCGGCTTCCAGCGGCGGACTGTAGGAATCTCCCTCGAGGCCGTCATAGTCGACCTCGGTGGGCGCCGCCTCGGAGGCGAGCTGGTGAGCGATCCGGGCCCGGCCGACACCGACGGGGCGGAAGAACTCCTCGTTGACGAAATCGACGAAGTGGCGTCCCGAGATTGTCTTGACCAAGCGGTCGAGCATCATGTAGCCGTAGTTGTTGTAGTCCCACGACGTGCCCGGGTCGAAGATGAACGGGTGCGACATGATGTAGGAGAGGATCTCGTCCCGGCTTGGCGGGAGGTCCTCACCGGTTGCTGCGGCCACCACACCGGCGACAGTGTAGATATTGTCCTGTGAGTACATCCCACCGGTGTGGGTCAGCAGATGATCCACTGTGACCTCGTCGAACCGATCGTCGATGGTATCGCCGGGCAGGGCCTCGAGGCCGAGGATCGGGCGGACCGTCGTGCCGTGAGTCAGAGATCCGTCATCGATCAACCGGTGGATGGCCAATGACGCGATGGCCTTGCCGATGGAACCGATGCGGAAGAGTGCGGTGGGTTCGATGGGATCGACTGCGGCGTCCTCCCAGGTGAAACCTCGGGCATAGACCAATCGACCGTCCTTGGTGATGGCTGCGGTGGTGTTGCGGATGTCGTGCTCCTGCATGAGGTCACGCACCATCTCGTCCACGGCCGCGAGTTCGGGCACCTCGCGGCCCGTGGCGGTGAAGACACGCCGGTCGGTGACCGCGGGGAGGATGGTGTTGACGATGATGTCGAGGACCGCCCGTTCCTGGATGTCGGCCACAGCACCGCTGGCCGTGCTGTTCGAGTGAACCGCCACCACGAGATCGAGGGCCGGGACGCAGAAGATGAACTGGCCGGCCCAGCCCCAGGCCGTGTGGATCCTGTAGTCGGTCCCCCGGTCGAGCCACCAGAGCCAGCCGTACTCGATGTCGGTCAGAGCGCCGAACCGACCGAGATTGTGGATATCGGCCAAGGTGGAGCGGTTGAGCCACCATCTCGGGATGATCTGCTCACCGTTCCACACACCGCCGTCGAGGACCATGGCGCCGATGGCTGCCAGCGCCTCTGTCCTCAGATAGAGACTGTTGCCGCCGTTGTTGTACCCTCCGATGACGGCCCAGTGCCGAGTGGTGATTCCCAACGGTCCGAACAGGACCTCGTCGGCGTAGTCGAGGGTGCTCATCCCGGTGGCCTCGGTGAGGACCACCGAAAGCAGGTGCGAGGCGCCTGTGGAGTACTCGAAGAAGGTCCCGGGGGTCGCCGTGAGTTCACGATCGAGCATGTCACGCGCCGGATCGGTTCCGTTCTGCCAGTCGATGATGAAATCCTCGTCCCAGTCCAGCCCCGAGGTCATGGTGAGCAGGTGCCAGAGGAGGATCTGCTCCTTTTCGGGGTCGTCGGGGACGAGGTTCTCTGGGAGATAGTCCACCAGACGGGCGTCGGCGCCCTCGGGGATCAGCCCCTGACCAATGGCGATCCCGAGCAGCATGGAGGAGACGCTCTTGGTGATGGAGTGTGACTGTCTGAAAGTGTTGCCGGTCGTGCCGAACTGGTCCTCACCGATGACGACCCCATCGCGGACCACCACCACACCACGGACAAAACCGAGATCGTCGGCAGCGCCGAAGGCGGCGTGAAGCACAGCGCCGTCGACCTGGTGATCCCCGGGTTCAGCCCGAGGGAGGGGCACATCGGCGGACGACGCCACCGCGAGAGTCAGAATTCCAAGAACACAAACCATGGCGATCCGCGTGCTGCTGGTGACCATCTCAGTCCTCCGTCCTTGAGGGTTGACCGGGCGAGGCGCGAGTCATCGCCGGCGCAGAATGCAACCCTCTGTACTCTACGGCGACATCCGCGACAGGTTGCCGCAAGAATCGGGTGGATCGAGTTTCTGACTTGACCTACATTGGCGGCATGGAAACCAACGAGCAACACCACGACTATCAGCGGATCGAGGAGGCGCTCGCCTATCTCGAGACCCACCGGACCGATCAACCGACCCTCGATGCGGTGGCGGGACACGTGGGTCTGAGTCCCTTCCACTTCCAGCGCATCTTCAGCCGCTGGGTGGGGATCAGCCCCAAGCGCTTCCTACAGTTTCTCACCGTAGAACACGCCCGCCGTTGCCTCGCCGAAACCCGGTCGGTGCTGGAAGCCACCTTTGAGACCGGTCTCTCCTCACCCGGGCGTCTGCACGACCTCATGGTGGCGGTGGATGCCATGACCCCCGGCGAAATCAGGGCCGGCGGTGCAGGTCTCGATGTCCGGCACGGTCTCGTACCGAGCCCCTTCGGACCCTGTTTCATCGGGGTCACCGAACGTGGAGTGTGCTGGATGGCCTTCCCGGACGAGGGCGAAGAGGCCGGTTCCCTTGCAGAGCTCGAGGCGAGTCTTCCCAACGCCGAGTTCCACAACGATCCGGGCGAGGCCGCCCACTGGCGGGATCGGGTCTACGATCGCACCGTGACCGAGACCGGAGCGCCGCTGCCGATCCTCCTCGCAGGCACCAATTTCCAGCTCAAAGTCTGGGAAGCGTTGCTGCGGGTTCCCTGCGGTGGTCTGTGCTCGTACTCCGATCTCGCTCAACTCATGGGCCGACCGACGGCGACCCGCGCCGTCGCCTCTGCGGTGGCGCGCAACCACATCGCCTATCTCATCCCATGCCACCGGGTGATCCGATCCATGGGCGAATTCGGTCAGTACCGTTGGGGCGCCGCCCGCAAACAAGCCCTCATCGGTTTCGAGCAGGCCCAACGTCACATTGCTGCGGGACGATGAGCAAGAGTGGGATGGCAATTCACCACAGAGACACAGAGGCACAGAGGCGCGCCGCCTTCTCGGGAGCCCTCGGTGCCTTCGGCTCGTCGTCGTTGGCTACCGGCACGGTGTGATTGAAACACCAAGAACACGAAGTTCATCCATCGCAAGGAACACAAAGCCATCACATTCTTTGAGTGGGATCTCGCGGCGTCGATGATCCGCCGATGACAGAGGCACGAAGAGAACTCGAACGCGATTCCCGGGAGCGACCGGGGGAATCTGAGTCGGAGTGCTGTGTCGGTGATCCACCGGTCATCAACGGCGCGGGACCCACTCAGTCATGCGATGGTCTTTGCGATGGCTCTTTGTGAGCTTCGTGATCCTTTGTGTTTCAACTGCGATGTCTCTGCGATGGTGCTCCGTGGGTCTCCGTGCTCTCCGTGTTTCAATTGCGATGTCTCTGTGCCGCTCTGTGATTCTGTGTCTCTGTGGTTTCTGCGATAACCCCTACTCGATCTGCTCGAAGTGGCAAGTGAAGTGCCGGAGCATCTTGGGCTGTCGGGTGATGCGGTGGCCAGGGATGGTCGCCCGGCTGTGCCAGACCTCTTCGATGACCTCGATGAGATAGTCGAAGTGGCTCTGCGTGTAGACCCGGCGTGGGAATGCGAGGCGGACGAGCTCGAGCGGTGACGGCTGCTCGACGCCATCTGTGTCGAAGTGACCGAACATGACGCTCCCGAGCTCCACGGCACGAACACCGCCCGCGAGGTAGAGCGCGTTGACCACGCCGATCCCGGGGTAGTGGAGAGGGTCCATCTCGGGCAGCATCTGCCGGACATCGAGAAAGACCGCATGGCCCCCGGCGGGCCGCACCATGGGCACGCCCATCTTGGTGAGCCGGTTGACCATGTAGTCGACGGTGGCGTGGCGGTAGACCTGGTAGTCGTAGTCGAGGGCCTCTTTCAGACCGACCGCGATGGCTTCGAGGTCGCGGCCCGCGAGCCCGCCATAGGTCGGGAAACCCTCGCGGAGGATGAGCAGAGTGCGGAAGCGCTCGGCCCATTCCTCGTCGCGGCAGACCAG
>Ga0164313_10001121_pt1 | contig 23350 bp, 10 predicted proteins | sample GuaBasSedimGuay4_FD_113735 | JGI IMG/M metagenome (GOLD analysis project Ga0164313, IMG submission 113735) | Subseafloor sediment microbial communities from Guaymas Basin, Gulf of California, Mexico - Guay4, Core 4569-4, 0-3 cm | ecosystem: Environmental > Aquatic > Marine > Hydrothermal vents... | reverse complement strand
ACTGTTGGCCAACCATCGGTGATGGTAAGCAGATACTTTTTTAATGGCGCATTGTAGGTCATTGTGACACAACCACAGTTATTGTTCCAGTCCACCAATGGTTTAATTTCCATAAACTCTGCCGTCCAGATGGGATCACCATTTTTATTAAGCCCTCCAAAATATTCATATTTTGATCTGTCATTAATATTTTCAATTGAAGGTGTCACCCGGCACATATAAATCTGGTCTCCACTGATCCAGCTCAGGTTTGCGTCCCGTGGCTTTTTATCATCCACCTCAGCACCCATACCCACCAGGTAAGCCTTTCCATCAGGTGAATGCTCCATATTCTTACCAAAATCAACAAAATGAGGCGCCCCCAACTTCACCGGATATCCCCACATGCCGGTTTCTTCGAAAAGTGAATTTTCAGGGCTATGTGGTGTATCCTCCCAGCTTAAGCCATAATCTGTGGAGGTACGAAATCCAACCAGAGGCCCGAGCCAGGGCCAGTTGTAATCAAATCCACCAATATTTGCTGTACCTGCTGGGGCAAGGCAATAAGTACCATAATACCATATCCCATTATATACAAGACTTCCACAGGGATAGCGCCCATTGTAGGGTGCCGGATCACCGTTATGAGTACCAAGGCTGTAGACGTGCATATTCAGAGGATCATCCCCAACCATAACAGCCTGCCCGGTGGTGGCCTGCATACCTACCTTTCCTTCATTTGTATAAACCTGATCCTTGTTGTAATTCAGGTGGCCCGATTGAGAATGGTCCCAGGAACCATCCAGCCGGGGACATCTGCCGTCGGTCCAGGGTGAGTACATGGTGTCATTGGCAGCCCAGCTGGGGTACCATGTATCAGCAAAGGAACTGCCATTCTCAAGTTTATAATGCCGGTAATTTTTAGTCAGCGCGACACCCACTATCTCTGTGGATTGTTCAAAGGGGCAATCCTCCGGGGGGTCCGACACCCAGATCCAGGGATCATAACTTTGATCATCTTGTGCAAAGAGTACAGATATCCAAAGAAAAGTCAGAACGACGATTGAAAGAATGGACTTTTTCATAATGTTGTGTTAATACTCAAGTTTTCAATGGCAGCCATGGTATATCATGGTAAAGGTTTAGAACTTTTCATCGGGTCTGGTATTTTGAGCCTCTTTTCTCTGGGCTTCCATAAATGCTTCAATAACACCTGCCTGCTCCCTGTCCCTGTAGGCCTCGTAAGCCGGATCCCCGTATCGCTTCATCATCACAAGCATCTGTTCACGGAACTTCTCAAGTTCAGACTCATAGGTGGGATCTCCGGCCAGGTTCACCAGGCCATCGGGATCATCTTTGAAGTTATAAAATTCTTCCGGTACACGGTATTTGAATAATGCTACCCGGGCCGCTATTTCAGGGTCTGTCTCAGCCGCCTTCACCATGGCCCTCCATGTAAGACCACCTGTGGCATCACCCCTGATCTCCAGTTGCTGATCGGACCAGAAATTATAGATATATCCGAAATCCTTATTCTGCACACAACGCATGGGATATCTTATCCTGGCAAATATCTGGTAGAAGGAACTATAAGCATACTCCCTGTTCTCCTGCGTTTCAAAATGCAGCAGTGGCAGGAAACTTCGTCCATCAAGTCCGGGAGGCTCGGGAACTCCTGCAATTTCCAACAATGTAGGCATCAGGTCGATACCCGTCACAAAATGAGTGGAATCCACTGATCCGGGAAGAATCCTATCCGGCCATTTTATAATCAAAGGAGTTTTGGAGCTGTTCAGGTAACATTGTGCCTTTGAAAATGGAAATGCCGCGCCATGATCGCTTAAAAAAATGACCAGGGTATTCTTCTCAAGACCACTTTCTCCGAGGGCCTTTAAAACTCCACCAATATTCTGGTCACAGCGGTAAACACTGCCGTAATACTGGGCCAGCTCTTTCCGAACCTGTTTTATATCGGGCAGGTAGCCTAAGATTTCGATCTCCTCAGGGGTGAATTGCCGGGTAACAGGCGGCATATGTTCTCCCCATGTCAGGCTGTCATTGTGGCTTCCCACAAAAGGCCTGTGCGGATCATGGGAATTGGCGATCAGGAAGAAGGGTTTTTTCCCCTCTTTCGCATCTTTAAAAAACTTTGCAGAATATCGATAAAACAGATCCGGATCGCGGGAATGCCCCTTTCGCCATACCGAGTCGATCTCAGTCCTGAAGGGAATAAAGTCCCAGAAGAAGCGCTCCACCGGCTGGTGATGTATTTCTTTTCCCAGGATACCATTCATATAACCAAGACTTTTTAACAGTTCCGGGAGGGTGGGAACATCGTTTTCAATGGGCTCAAAACCTTCAGCTCCATTGTTATGAGGAAAGCGTCCGGTCAGCCACAATTGCCTGCAGGGCTGGCACACAGGTGTATTTACATGCGCATGTTTGAACCTGATCCCCTGCTCTGACAGCCGGTCTATATTTGGAGTGATTCCAGGTAACCTGCACCCAAATGCACCTACCGAGTTGTATGCCAGATCATCGGCAGTCACAATGAGAATATTGGGAGGTGATTTCCTATGTTCGTAATTGCATGATAATAGAATTGGCAATAGCAGAAGGCAACAGAACAGTAATATTATTTTATTCATCCTGCTTAAGAATTAGTTTTAAATCTGATTAAGCGAAACCCGCTGTGAAAAAAGCAATCTCACCGGGCCCAGCAATCCAGCCTCTTGTGTATGCCAGGGTTCAGCAGGAGAGTAATATGTTGAGTAATCAGATTTTATATTGGACCTGGTGTATCTTTTATTTTCCGGGAGCTTCATGTCACCGGAAAGCCGGTTGATCCAGAGGTTCATCACCTCGATCTTCAGTTCGTTTTTCCCCGGTTTGAGAAAGGAGCTAATGTCGACCCGGAATGGTGGTTTCCACACAATACCGGCTGATTGGCCATTCACAAATATTTCAGCCAGTTCATGCACCTCGCCAAGATCCAGATGAACATGCTTTTCGGACCCAAGCCACATCTCCGGCACATCAAAGGTTTTAAAGTAGCTCCCGGTTCCTGAATAGTACTTTAGTCCCTCGTCGCTATGATCTGTCCATGAAATTAGTTCAGCCAGCCTGACTTCTGCAGGTGCACCCCACTCGGGATCAAATTCCACTAACCAGTCACCCTCCAGTACACGGGGATCAGGCACATCATTCACCTCTATCAATTCTTCCTTTCCATCTCTTCCGGTGAGCAAATAGCTTCCATTCTGCCAGCATTGTTTGCTGACTCTATTGCCTGGACCAACATCCTTATCAAAGACCACAAAAACCGAGCCTCCCGAAGGCAGGGAGAGAGGCAGGGTGGTTCCACCCTCCCCCGTTTTGTATACAAATTGTTCCTCTATACTTCCATCCGTAGGATCCCAGAACCGGGGTGTCTGCTCATATACCCGGAAAAGGCATTCTGAGCTTACAGGATTCGTGGTCTTATTTCTTACAAAATAGATATCCGATTGCTCTGTTTGCCGGTGAATAAAATCGAACCCGGCGGCAAGTTCCGAATCCTGGCACATAAAATCGGGACCAACAGATTCATGTTCCAGCCACTGCTGAGGCGTATATCCCCAGACTACCTTACCCTTTCCATAGCTGTTTACCCTGGTGGTGGTTCCGTTACAATCTCCCCACATTTTTCCGGCCAGTTCCCGAAGTGCTTTTGTTTTGCTTTTATAATCACTTAAACCCGGCACATCGTATGGCCTAGGTCCGATGATGGTCGCTCCTGCTAAAACCAGCTCCTCCAGTTTATTCAATACCGAAAGGGGTATATCTCTTTTCTCAGGCAGGACAAGGATCCGGTAAAACATGCCGTCGGGTAGCGTGATCCTCCCATCCTGAACGCTCATACGGTTCAGGATTACATCGCTATTTACCACATCGTATTCGTACCCGCTTCCGAGTCCTTCCATCCCTGGCTTTTCAGGAACATTATGATACATGGGCCAGAAGTTTGGTGCCTGGTCGCCATAATAGTAGGCAACATCCGCCACATATAATCCTTGCTGAAGCATGTGGCAACAGCGTCCGAGATAGTCCATAAATGGCCGTGCTTTTGACCACCACACAACTTTTGGATTCATATCCACACCGGCGTGATAGCTTCTTCCCGGATATCCTTCTTCAAGGGGTGAGTGAGAGTAGCCGTGATAGGTAATCCGGTTTAAACCCTCACAAAAGGCTCTATCCACCAGCATCTTACGTCTGAATGGCCCATCTCTCCAACGCCGCCATGTGGTCCACGATTCAGCATCCACATAGGGTTTGCCATAAATATGAGCCGCACTGGCAATCTCCTTGATCAGAAAAATATTTCTTGGATTTCCCATCCAGAATTCACCACGTGGAATATCAACATTCCCCAGTGCTTTGAGTGCATCCACCGGACAGGTTTCCCATATAGGGGGACCGGGACCACCTGCTTCAGCTACTCGTTTTAGTCCGTATTCGGCACATAAATTTGTGCCGTTTGTATAGTGGCTGGATATAAGGAGATCACTGACAGCCTTTTTATAGTCATATATAAACCGTTCACTTTTTTTCTTGTCAGAAATTGTCCATCCCATCAATGCCGGCAACCATTGCACGGGATCATAGCCATGCTGTTCCTTGAACCAATCGCTGAATTTGGTGGTCCACTGAATACCTTCGTATAGCTCCATACTATCGTCGGCCAGTGTTTTCAATGGGGAGTCGGAATCTCCCCCTTTCTGCAGACCCAGCCTTTCGACAATGTAATCAAAATGAAAGCGGGTGGCCTCAGGATCAAGGAAATCGATGAACAGCCCTTTTGAATTTGGACTTGCGGCGATCAACTGCTGACCGTTATTGCTGCAGACAAAGCGTTCAAGCTGCCACTCCCCGTCAGGAACTTCCCATTGCAGTTCCCCATCAATAAACTTTTCGCTAAGGTTCAACACGCTTGAAAGATCAGGAATAAGCCTGTCATTCGAAACGGGCCATGCAAGAACGGCCACTTCGATGTACCAGGCAGGCAGGCCGTTTTCGCCTTTCGGACACTCGGGGGGAAGCTCCGGGAAGGGTAGTTTCTGCCTGATCTGACCGGGACCGCTTACAAGCACTCCTGCAGAGAAAAGGTTCTTACTTGCCATTTCAGGGGGCACCCAGGTACCGCCGGAATTCCATCCACTGGCACAGACCAGTCCCAGGTCAAGATCCAGACGTTTTGCCTCTTTTATGGCATGCTGTATAAATCCGACCGATTCGTCCCCCAAAAAGGGCGGACCGGCTGGAACAAATCCGTCTTGATTTCGCATGGCCTCCGTATCCCACATCAATAGTCCGCCAAGCCCTTTGTCCTTCGCCTCTTCCAGGTCACGGGTCAAACCGGCTTTGGATACATCTCCATTCAGCCAGTTCCAGTAGGCCCTTGGCCGGGCTTCCTTACCCGGATCCCGGAATCCTTCTGCAATATCCGGCTCCTGTTTGACAGGACCGGCACATCCGGAAAGTATGGCAAAAGCGAAAACAAAGAGAATGTTTTTCATAGGAAAATATTTATAACTTACTGATAAAAAAATAGTTACCGGACTCTACCTTATAAACATTGCTGCCCTTATCCTGGTGCAGGAAGGTAATATCTTTTAATTCGGAGGCTTCCAATCCATCTACACTTATCTCTTTTCCCGGAATATACACCCTTGCAGTTGTGTTTGGTGGGATGCTCACTTCCCACATAAACTGATCCGTTTCCTTTTTCCAGTTGCTTCTGATGTCACCGTATTGGGATCTGTAGCTGCAATTTACCCAGTCAACGCTCTTTACCGGTCCCGGGCGGAGAATGATGTTTTTGAATCCGGGGTTCTCAGAATCCCATTGAATCCCGGCCAGACCACGATAAAACCAACCACCTATATAGGGAAAGCAGGAGTGTATCTGTGAGTAAAATCCATTCCATTGCTCCCAGCAGGTTGTTGCTCCGTTTTCGACCATATAACCCCAACCCGGATAGCTCGTCCGGTTAACCATAAGATCTATCAGGTCATTTTGATGGTTTTCCAGCAGGTAATCAAACATGATCTGCGTACCTATCATCCCCGTGTTCAGGTGTCCCCCATCCTTTTCCACCAGGGTATGAACATACTTTTCGAACACAGCATTTTTTAGCCTATCGGGTGTAATTCCTGTTTGTAAGGGGAAAATGAGGTAAGGCTGTTCTCCGTTAGCATAAGTGCTGTCTCTGGCATTGTACCAACGCCTGTGTATCGCTTCTTGTGCGATGACCAGTTCTTGCTTAAACGCTGATACATCCCCGGTCTTACCCAGGAGCATTCCAACTTTCATCATTATCTGAAGCAAATGAGTTCGGTAACAATTGTTGAAAAAAAGACGGGAGTTATCATCCACCCATTCGCTTTGATCCATTCCTCTGCGGGGTGGCACCCAATCACCCAGGTTATCCCACTTTTCACCTGGGAAAATATCCCCGAGCACACCATCTTTACTGTGAGAGCCAAGGTATTCAATGTATTTTTTCATATGGGGATACCCGGTTTCGAGGAGCTTCAAATCGTCGTAAAAGAGGTAAGTTTTCCATGGAACCATAATACACATTGCCCCCCAGGCGGGTCCGCCTCCGGTCGAGTGAGGAGTCGGGGCAACAAAGGGGACAAAACCATCTTCTTTCTGCTCGTCCCACCAGTTTTCCGACCACTTGCGGTAAAGGGTGGAGGCATCAAAATTGAAACAACCCACATCCATGATTGTCTGCCCGTCTCCATAACCAACTCTTTCGCGATGCGGACAATCAACGGTCTGCCCACCCAGGTTCAGGGCCCGGTATGTCCATCGAACCATTTTATGTATGCGCATGTAAAGATCATTGGAACAGGTGAATGATCCGACTTCAGGAAGCTCTGTTTCTATGGGAATGGCAACAATGTCTTCTTTTGCAGGCAAATATGCTAAACCCTCAATAAGTGCGTAACGAAAGCCATGATAATTGAATACATTGACAAACTCCTCCCCGGTTCCCCCAGCAGAGATAAACTCGTCATATTGATTATAAGTGGAAAATCCCTTCTTAGCCATTCGAAGACGCCATGCTTCATCTGGATTCCGACCGTCAAGATCTGCATAATGAATGGTGACTTTCTTGCCCGGATCAAGGCCCCGGAATTTCATTTTTATTATGCCGGTAAGGTTTGTGCCAAAATCGACCAGAACCGTAGTATCATCCAGCTGTTCGATGGATAACGGCGCAATCTCAGCAAGCCGGGTATTGTTCATGCATTTCTGGGCTGTACATGGTACATCTGCTGTTTCAACAAATACGACAGGTTTCCATCCATGGATTGATCTTTCAGTATCCCACCATTGCTTATCTATCAGACGTGCATCAAGCAATTCTCCTCCAAACTTTCCCCATCGCCATTTCCCTAAAAGAGATCTTGCACTTGCTTTAGTTTGCCAGGAAGCATCCGTTCCAACATGCTGCTCCTTTCCGCCATTAAACTCCAGTTGCGCACGAACTACAGGGCTATTGTGTTTAACTCCTGGTAATCCTGGAGAATACCATCCTGTTCCCATCCATATTCCGATACTGTTCTTTCCCTCTTTAAGGTAAGAGGAGACATTGTATGTTTGATAGTAGCATCGTTTACTGAAGTTTGACACCGCGGGTGCAAGAACTTCATCGCCTACTTTTTCCCCATTGATATAGAGCTCATAGTAACCCAGGGAAACAAGGTAAAGGCTTGCCCTTTCAGGTAACCTGTCCAGCTTAAATGCATGCCTGAAATAGGGGGCGGTCACAGAATCCGGGGAAGCGATCCATTGAGCAGTCCAGTCTTCCTTTTTAAGAAGTCCCATTGACCAGTATGCAGGACCACTCCATGATGATGGCCTGCCGTCTTTGTCCCATACCCTGACCTTCCAGAAGCACTCTGTGCGCGATTGAAGAGCCCTGCCACTGTAGTTAACAAGCCTGGACTTACCTGATTTTATCTTACCCGAGTTCCAGAGATCACCCTTCTCTTTTGCCAGTTTTTCCCTCGAACTTGCCACAAGCAGCTGATATGCAGTAGGTTTCTGCCCGCGTATGTCTGATACCATTTGCCAGCTCAACTGTGGTTCCGTCTCATCAATTCCATTGGGATCTGTGAGATATTCACAGCTTAGTTCTGTGACAAGCATCGCAGATTCCTGTTTGCATCCTGTGAAGCTTGTAGCTGAGAGAAATATCAGAAAATAGTATAAGGCAAAAATTCTGGTCAGCTTTATCATTCTCAGTATTTTACGAATTTGGCGCCTTGAGTAATATTCAAAAACCTCAGCCACCCACTACATCTTCATACCTGGAAATAATGGCATCACCTTTTTTAATGAGGTCAACTGCAAGCGGCTCTGGCTGGTGCTTTTCCAATATACTCTTCACTATTCTATTGGCCTCAACAGGCATTTCACTGGCATCCATCTCCAGCAGGTCAAGTTTTTCTCTATCCCAGAATGTAAGCTCGTCTGTCATATAATTCAGAGAGTGAGGATGGATAAGAAAATCATGGCCATGCCCAACTTCTCTAACCGCATCCAGACCAATCCTATCTTCTGATATCTCAACTTCATGTAAGTAGTTTTTACTACAATCCCACATGTAGCAATCAATGATAAACTGATTAAATGAAATTCCTTTTGCTGTATCAACTGATCCCATTCCGGTTACGATGTCTGATCCACCCATAATTCCCGTGAGTTGAGTAGAGGGGGTCATCACTCCTGAAATACCACCCTCCACCTTTTTACCCCATCCACCATCAGCCACAAGCGATGGCAGATTGTACCTTTTTGCCATTTGTGCCAGGCCAATGCTTATAAAACTCTTGTCAACTGATTGATAATTAAGGCTGGCTGATGCCATATTCATGGGAGAAGACTCGGAGCAATAGATGTGGGGCGCACCTGGTGCTGCCATTTGTGAGATAACGATACTTCCCAGGTTTTCCGTATTGGCATTTACCATCATTCCTGCCACAGGAAGAGGTGCAGACACCCCTCCTATTGACATGGACATGGAGGCCACCGGTATCCCGGCTTTTGCCAGCTCTACCTGCGCTTCAATGGAGCCTTTCTCAAATGTTAATGGAGCGATCGGGCAGGCTATTACTGAAAAGAGGGGACGTTTCCGCAACGCTTCTTTTCCTCCTGCGATAAGAGCCGCCAGCTCAATCTGCACTTTTGCATCTTCAGCACTTTGTGCGGTAACACCCTGAACATGCTTGGTCGTATTTTGCATGGTAAGCCACAATTCATGCGGACCATGCGCATGAGGTGTAACATCTCTTGCGGTTAATGCCGTCCATAAAAAATCAACTGTATCCACTGCATCGCCAAGTCTTGTAAAATCTACAATATCCTTGCTGTTAGAGTTACGGTATTCCCCGGTCTTATAATCATTAACAAATACTGCCAGTCCGCTGGTAGTCACCCAGGGAAATGTTTCAGTGGGAATTTTCAGATCACGTCCGGGATCGCGGGCGCACAGCGAAAATTCTTTTTGAACGCTCTCAAGAGCCTTGTTAACCATTTTTTCAGGAATGTAGGCAAGCATCGTTTTGTAATCCACCCGCGCTCCGTTCTTCTCAAGGATTTCAAGAACCGGCTTGCTGTGGACTTTGATGCCAATTTCCTGTAGACTTTTTATACTCTGAGCATGGATCAGATCCATCTCTTGCTGGTTTAAGAATACTGTTCTTGCTTTTGCCATTTTATAAGCTCATTTAGTTGGATTTTTAAAAGTCATGTCCGGATATCTTCCACTGATGAAATCCTGTTCTTCCGCGTTCAATTCATTCATATCAATTGCTATGTCCTGCGGTCTTGTACCCTTCTGGTTGAGTCGGTTCATCAAACTCCAGTTGCGGATGGGTTCACCTGCCAGTGGGTCAGCTGGTTCCTTAGCCTCGAGATCATAACGCGTAAAATCAATCACTTTCTCCGGGGTGTTTTTTTTCCAGTTCCTTAAAAGTGCCATCCTGAAATCCTTATTCATAAACCACCGGATCTCCAATTCGGGATCTGAGCCACAGATGCCCGATCCCCGCTGAACAAAGCGGTAATTGATGCTGTCGTTATTCTTATAGTGTTCCCGCCAGAGCAATCCAAATTCACCCTGGGTAATACATTGTGCATCGGGCCATCGTTTGCGCATTTCGGTGAACCAGATTTCAAGACCATCCAATCCGTTGCGCCCTTTATATCCATAAATTTTTCTTGCCTCGACCAGGGACATTTCCCAGCAGCAGGTCACCCATGCAAATCCATTAAGTTCGAATCCCCTGTCGAAATGGGCTGCCGTGGTGGCAATCATTTCCCTGGTCCCGCGCTCGGTGCCAAGACGTATCACCGTTTCGATAGGCCCCACCCCCTGCCGGCTTCCACACCAGTCATCATTAAATTGTCTGCCTCCAGGATATTTAGCATTGATAAAATCAACGGTCCATCCATCCAGATTTACAATGTCGATAAAGTCTTCTTTGCCCTGTGCCGGTTTGCAGAAATGCTCGCGGGAGGGATAGTATGGATATGATATGGATCCCTCACCATCCCCGTTATCCACCGCGTACTGACTCCAGATATTGCCCTGGCAGACATGGATTCCCTCCTTTTCGGCCAGGTAGCTCAGATTCTCAGCGGAGAGAAAACCTGCAATGACACTATTGGGTCGGTATCCCTCACCAACCATCTCTGAAACCAGCTGCAATCCATCATGTAAATCCCGGTTCACCTGTTCCCTGGAATTATACATATTGGCAAAATACCCACCGGGTATAAAAGTGATCTCATCCCCGTATTTATTATGATAGGAAACTATCAATTCCCTGAGATCCCTGTAATTGGGTCGCTGATCGTTCAGGGCAAGCCAGCTGAAAGCCCAGGTCATTCGGGCTCCCGGCCATGCTTTCTCCACCGCTTCACGAAAAACACGGGCTTCTGCCGGGTTGTGAATGGCCGATTCATCTTCGCCGCGGACCTCATCCCTTGAAGTTTCGATCTGGTTGACACGAACCACGGTATTAAAGGTAAAAAAGCGCTTCCCCATGATTTGAGATTCAGCTACGGATTTAGCTTCTGGCAAATTGCTTCCGCAGGAATAAAGGAAGAACAATATCAGGACAGGTAAATATTTTCGAAGCTTTTTCATTTATATCCAATTTAAAATTTAGTGCACCTTATTCGGCCAGACGCAAAGAAGCACTTTCCCTTCCTTCTGTTTTTTGAATGGGCCAGGGTAGGGATTTTCCAGGTTCCGGTTTTTACCCGCGTAATCGCTGTCAAGCTGGTAAAAATTTCCTTCGGAGTCTTCGAAGGCCAAGTCCGGAATTTTTGCCTTTCCAAGCATTTCACTTCTGACGACAGGTCCTTCATTCCCGGCCCATTTTTCATGAAAACGCATGCTGATATACCAGGCATCATGTCTTTCTGTAAGTTTTATCCCTGTATCAAATCCCGCTTGAACCAGGGGGTTTTCCTCGTGTACAGAGGACTCCGCCTGGCCCACAAAGACATTGCCCGACATGTACACGGACAGCGCTGCATTATCATAGCTTGCCAGGCCATAATACGACTGGGTATTTAAGGCTTCAGGAATACGTTCCGGCCATGGCGCAGGCTTCTCCTGGCTGAGGAAAATGTTATTGTAATAGCGCATATCCCCTCCGGGGAAAGTTTCCATACCGGCTATTTCTGTGGAATGGGCCTTATGATAGGGTGTAATGCGTGAATTGGGCCAGGCAATAAGCCGTCCGGCAAACAGGTTATGGGCGTAAGCCCCGCCTTGAGATATATCGTTGAGTGAGTTAGCCGAGAGGAAGAAGTTATGATCTATGAGGAAGGGTCCGTGATTAACTTCCATAAACAGGTCCTGAGTCGTCTCGTTGTCATGCAGCAGGTTACAGCTGACACGCGCACCCTGGGCCATCCAATCCAGCCAGATTCCCCGCCAGGTTCGATAAACATGGTTGTGACTGATAATGGTATCAATGGCACCATGTATCTTGATCCCACCCATTTCCATACCGCTATAAAGGCGTCGCATGTGAATATCATGAATCTCGTTGCCGGAAATTATACTGAATGCCGCTCCCATGGACCCCACAATTCCTGCCTGCTCACAATGGGAGATATGGTTATCGTGCACGAGGTGATGGCCGACATTCTCCTTCGACCAGCCGTGATTCAGGGCCCGCCTGATCGTCTCGACATATCCCTCCGATGAGCTGGAGGACCTATTATCAAACTCATCTCCATATTTTCCAAGGGTAAGGCCCGAACAAAGCGAGTAACGGATGGTATTGTTTTCGATGATCCAGCCCCTGGACCAGTGGGTGCCGATCAGACCGATCTGTTCTGCGGTGGGTGGTGCCCAGGGAGTTGCAGCATGCTCCATGGTAAAGCCCCGAACCGTGATATAGTTCACACCCGGTTTCTCCGGATAGAAGACTGCCTTACGTACATTAACTTCAACATCCTCCTTATTCGGATCCACATTCCTGAACTGGGCCCAGATCATTGTGTTCTTGTCATCCACCATGCTAAACCACAGGGGATTTTTCCCCTGGGCCTCCATCACCTCTTCCTTTTTTGTGGCCTCCGAAAGCCAATGGCCATTCAGGTACACTGCGCCGGTATGGTGTTCACGATTATTGGAATTGAACCAATCGCCACTGATCAGGGTGGAGAAGGGATTATAAGTCCCAAAAAAACGATTGGGAATGATCACCTGCCAGGTATCCTTCTGCAGCTGTCCCCAGCCCTTAAGCACTTCTGATCCTTTAATAATCACCTTATCTCCTTCAGCAGCCTGGTAAATGATTCTTTCAGTATCGCTTGATCCACCTCGAGGCGGGTTGATGCGTTCCCGGTAGACTCCCTTGTGGACAGTGATCGAATCTCCCGCCCGGGCTACTTCCGCAGCCCTCGAAATGGTTTCGAAGGGCTGCGAAATACTTCCAGGATAACTGTCATCTCCGGTGTGCGACACATGATATTCCCTGAGCCTTGATTCTCCATTTTGTCCTTTGTTTCTCAGAACTTTTAAAACCAGGGCAAGCCCCAAAACAACACCCCCTATACCAAAACCTAGCTTTTCAAGAAACTTCCTCCTCTTCATAGATCAATCTCTTACCAATTAGGATTCTGATCCAGGTTATCATTAAGTGTTAATTCGTTGATTGGTATGGGAAGCAGGTAATCTCTGTCCTCATGAAAGCCATATCCCCCATCCGGTCCGTTCAAAATAACCTGGAAAGGATCAAGATATCCCTCTTCATTGGCGAACATATTCGGGTCCAGCTCTTTTAATTCGTCGGTATACAGCGTACCGGTAAATCTCTTTCCAAGCCATAAATCGTGTGCCCTCCAACGCATCAGGTCATCAAAACGAAAACCTTCGCCATATAATTCCACAGCCCTTTCTCTACGGATTTCATATACATAATCGGGAAGCGAATGGCCGTAATCCGGCCAGTTGGGATCTTCCGCAATGGATCCAAGAGTCAGGTGCGGCATTCCAACCCGGTCTCTTAACTTGTTAATGGTTTTGTCAAGATCTGCCTGGTTAAGGGTTCCCAATTCGGCTTTGGCTTCGGCATAAACCAGCAAAGCCTCGGCGTAACGGAAGAAAATATAACCCACATCATGACTTGGACTTCCGGATTCGGCATCATATTGAGGCCGGCGGAATTTTTCCGATTCGTACCCGGTTGGACAATTGAACACCTCGGGTAAATTAAAGAAGGTTGTATCCTCCTGGTTAATTGCAATGATATCTCCTGGTACCATGATGGTCTGAGCACACCTGGGATCACGGTTAATCTCTACCTGGTATAGTGTACTGTCTCCCTGAAAGAGCGGACTGATCCCGATGGGCAAACCATCGCTGCAGAGGTACATTTGTGTCATTTCATGGCTGATGCCATAACCGTTTGGCCAATTCTGCGATTGATTGCCGAATTGATTCCCGTAGGCAAGATAATCCTGGTGTTTATACAACATGACTTCCTTATTCTTACTGTAATCCGTCTGATTAAAGAGCTCATAGTAGGCACTGTTTATATCTCCTGTTTCAAGGGAATAATTACCGGCCTCGATGACTTCATTAGCGGCATCTGCAGCTGCCATCAGGAAATCAGTTCCATCCGTTTTCCCTTCAAAGTCTGTACCCAGGTGATACTTCTCCCATGTACCTTCATACAAACACACTCTGGCCTTAAATAAGGCGGCAATGTCTCTGTTTAAACGGGATGGACCTACTTCTGAAGCAAGCTTCATCTTGGAAATTGCCGAATCCAGATCGATGATCATAAAATCAAGCACATCTGACCTGGAGCTTCTGCTGCCATAGAGGAGCTCCTCGTTATCCGCATTCACAGTTTCGGTAATAATCGGCAGGTCTCCGAATTTTACGAGCAATTCAAAGTAGAACCAGGCCCTGAAAAAGTGGCCCTCACCAGTATAGTGGTCAAGCAAATCTCCCTCTTCAACAAGTCCTGCATTTTCAAGAAAATGGTTTACCTCTCGGATTTTTGACCAATTCCATCCTCCTCCTGAGGAGGGGACCGTCAAAGTACCATCCAGCCTCTGGGTATAAGTATCCCAGTATGCACCAACCTTTTCAAGCACAATATCTGTCCCACAATCTTTTGTCCAGCCACCACCCATTCCGACAGTGGCATAGCCTTCAAAATATTCGTAAAGCCCATTAATATATAACTCAAGATCTGTTTCAGTTTTCCAGAATTCCGGATCTGAAATCTGGTCCAGGGGAGTCCTATCCAGGAAATCCTCGCAGGAATTTAGCATAATTCCCATTACCAGGGCCGAAATAAGATATATCGTGTTTTTCATAATTCCAGTTTTAAAAGTTGACATTTAATCCCAGTGAAATCGTCCTGCTCAGGGGATATGCGTCCCCGGGTCCGTAATATCTCCCTGAAAATGCTTCAGGATCATAAAACATCAATTTAGTAAATGTCAGCAGGTTCTCGCCTGAGACATAAATTCTTGCACGTGTCACAAAAATCTTCCGTGTAATACGACTTGGAATGGTATAGCCTATCTGCACATTTTTAAGACGTATATAGGCCCCATTCTGGAGATAGCGATTTGAGGGATAACCAAAGTTTTTATCGTTGCTCCCTGTATATTCAGAATAGGGACGGGGGAAATAGGCATCGGGATTTGCGCCCAGCGGGCTGGTATCATCGCGCCAGTAGTCCAGGTGATCCACATAACAGGTGGCGTGCATTTGCGCGTCTGCCGGGCCCCGGAAGGTCCCACGCGTCCTTAGATCAAGATCTCTTTTAGCGACTCCCTGCCAGAGCATCGAAAAATCAATTCCTTTCCAGGTGAGATTTGCACTCACTCCGTATTGAAATCTGAGCGTACTGTTTCCCAAAACAACCAGATCGCCATGTTCATCCAGGGTATTCTCTCCAACAGTAATGGCTCCATCACCATCCTGATCCACATACTTAAGATCTCCCGGATACCAGGCACCTGAATATATATAATTTTGATCCACACCCCAGGCCTCGATATCTTCAGCAGACTGGTAAAGACCGGCTGATTCGAAACCCCAGATTTCGCCAACATCTTTACCATCATAGTAGGATGGATATTCATATCCCCACCAGTCATAAGTGGATAATATTTTAGTTGGATTATTATATTTAGTCACCCTGCTTACATAATCAGACAAAATTCCTCTGAATCCATAGGAAAAATCCCCTGCTCTGTCTTTCCATGATATCTCAAGTTCCCAACCCCGGGTAGTTATTTCTCCTTCATTTCTCTTAGGGACAGGCATACCCAGTACTGCGGGAAGAACAGCTCCCGGTCCAACCAGGTCTGTTGTTTTTGATTCATACCAGTCGAATGTGGCAGACAGCCTGTTTTTAAGGCTCCGCAGATCAACACCAAAATCGATAGTGCTTACTTTTTCCCATGTCAGATCAATACTGGTATTGTCCTCCGTCCAAACTGTCCATAAGCGTTCGCCACCAAACAACCAGTAACTCTGGTCCACTGCCATGGTGGGTATATATAGGTAATTGGCAACGTTCTGATTGCCAAGGGAGCCAAAAGAACCTCTGAATTTCAGGAAATTTATCACATCTTTCAAAGGGTAGAAGTTTTCCTGTGAAAAAACCCATCCTGCCGAGAATGAAGGGAAGGTACCCCAGCACTTATCCGCTTCAAATCTTGAAGAGCCATCCCTCCTCAGGTTAAATTCAAACAGGTATTTTTCTGAGAAATTATAATTCACTCTTCCGAAAAAACTCTCCGTAGCCGAGTGCCCGATTTGGTCATCGACTGTATACTCACCAACCGACGTACTAAGAGAAGGAGTGGCATCGCTCAATAAATGAGTGGCATTTGAAAGCAGATTGGAGTATTGAAAGCTCTCATTCTGATAACCTACCATAATAGCCATATTGTGCCTTCCAAAACTTCGCGTATAGGAGGAATAGATATTGGGGGACATATATACATTTGTGAACATATTGGAGGTATATTCAGTTCCGGACCGTGGTGGTGTATAGACCAAATCTCCATTGGGTCTCATCCAGTAGTACTGGTTGATTGTAATGTTCTGATCATCGGTATTTGTCCGGTAGTTAAACTCAAGATTTGTCACCCAGCCTTTTACCGGCTCCAGGATGATCCTGGGAGAAATCACAAGCTGTCTTCTTGTGTATTCTTCCCTTGATGACTGATACCTGGACATACCTGATTGTTTTGTCCAAATATCTGTATCGGGATATTTTGACGGTGTGCCCGGTTTTATTTTATTCAGCCAGTTAATCATATAATCTCTTCCAAATCCCTGGGTCCATGGGTATTCTTCCAGTCCCTGTCTGTATTTGACCAGAAAATTGAGTTTCATCCACGAAGTAGCTTTTGCATTGATCTTCGCATCCATATTATATCTCGTGAAATCATCCGTCAGATGCTTCAACAGTCCCTCTTCTTTAAAAAATCCGCCGGACAAATAATAGTTGATCGATTCATTTCCACCGGATATGCTCAGATTATGCTTGTGCTGTGGGGCCGATTCATTAAAAATTATAGATCTCCAATCCTCATTTGCGGTTCCTTTCATCCCGGTATTCTCGATATCCCAATTCAAATTATTACGTTTTGGGATCATTCCGGGAGCACTTCCCGGATCAGCCAGGTTTTGTTCCATCCTTTCAATGGCATCATCATCATACCATTTGGAGGCCCCTGCGTTAACAGCGGCATCATTGTGCGCATGTATAGTGGACATGTGATCAGCAAAATCCGGCCAGATTGTAGGTGCACTCCATCCAAAATTTCCCGAATAGGAAACCCGGGTTCCCTGTTCCCCTTTTTTGGTTGTGATCAGGATTACCCCGTATGCTGCCCTTGCTCCGTAAATAGCAGTAGATGCAGCATCCTTTAACACAGAAACTGATTCTATATCATTGGGATCCACATCATTCATACCCATGGGAATACCATCAACTAAAATATAAGGGCCACTTCTAACTGATTCTAAATCACCATTAAATTCCGCTTCCATATTTGCAAACGACGTCAGACCCCGGATATTCATACCCATTTCTGCGCCGGGTTCACCACCTGCCATGGTGGGAGCAATGACCAGGTTGGGTACCAGGCCCTGTAGAGCCTGTTGTACATTGGATACCGGGCGATTTTCAATAGCCTCTTTACCCGCAACGGAAACAGCCCCGGTCAGGTTAACCTTTTTCTGTGTCCCGTAGCCTACCACAACCACTTCCTCCAGGCCCAGGAAATCCTGGCTCAGAACCATGTCGATGGTAGTCTGTGCCCCAACCTGAATTTCCTCTGTCAGCATCCCGACATATGAAAAAACAAGGCTTGTTTCATCAGGAATATCTGAGAGGGAGTAATTCCCCTCAGCATCTGTTATGGTTCCAACAGAAATGCCTTTTATTGAGACGGATACTCCAACCAGGGGCAGTCCATCTTCATCTACTACCATACCACTAACCGTCCTGTCCTGAATGGAAGCTTTCACCTCAGCAAGATATTCCTTAGGAGACAGCACGATCTGCCTGTCCATCACCACATACTCAGTAGTGGTACCTGTGAATATCTCATCAAGGATTTCATTTACTTTTTTATCCTTCATCTCCACAGTGACCTCCCGTTCGGTATCAACCAGCTTCTGATTAAATAGAAAATAAAACTCGCTCTGATTCTCAATTTCTGCAAGGACTTCTCCCACACTGGTCTCACCTAGTTCCAGTGTTAGCTCGGTATCCTGGGAATATACACCGGCAGCGAAAATATGCCATGTGCTAACCAGGAGAAGGATTGTGCTTAGTTTCATAATTCGAAAGGTTTTAAGCAAGCAGTGCTTTTGACACCACAGCTGCAAGCCCGTTCTAAATTTTTTCATAGTTTTGTTTAGTTTTTGCGTTTATATAAATAGCCTGCCAAAGGTTCTGAATGTAAGCGTTGAAGCTTAATACTTCGGGAAAGTGTTGCCGCACTTTCCCGATTTTTTTGGGTCATGTTTGAATCATAAGCGGAATATTTATTGACGGGGTAAAATGGCTCTGCAAAGCGTATCCCAGGTGATATATCCTGGCCTGGGTATCAGAGAGATGCATGAAATTTTCACGCTTAAGGATCTTTTCATTGCTATCTATCATATATAGCTTCCAAATCCAAAATTCCCCTACCCAACCTGGAGAAGCCGGGATAACTTATTGTTTAGTCAGAACCATCCTACCTGTTTTACAATAGTAGCCGGAAGAATTTTTAGCTTTTGCCTCCAGGGAATAAAAATAGATCCCCGGCTTGTTTTGAAGCATCTGGATTTCACGGGAATGTTGACCGGCGGTCTGCCCGGCTAAAGAGAATACTTCAATTTTTTGCCCCAGGGTATTGTAGAGGCTTATTTCAACAGAGCATGGCTCAGGCAGGAAATAGCGAATGCTGGTTTTAGTGTGAAATGGATTCGGGTAGTTGGGGTAGAGCATGAACTCACTGTCTGTCCTGGATGGATCCCCTACATTTGATGGCAGCTCCATTTTTAATGAAATATTATCCAGATACAGATCCTCCATGCTGCCCCCGGCATTGATTCGAAGGCAGGCATTATAATCCGGGGCTTCCTTCATCTCAAAAGTATAAGTATAGTGCTTTTTTTCCTCGTCCAGGGCAGTAAAGCCCAATAGGCTGTAATCTCTATAAGGTAAATCGGCTTCTCCAAAAATCATCTCCAGAATACGGGCCTCTTTGGCCCAGGCATCAAACTCAAAAAGGTAGGTCTCACCAAAAAAAAGTGGTATATCCTCCTGCTTCAGTTGCACCTGAGCGTAGCTTTTTCCTCCATTCCGGATCAGGAAATGACAAATGCTGTCCACCACCTGCACTTCGGCCGATGTTGTGCTGTCCACTTCAAATTCCCATGCATCCAGGGCCCGGGAGAAATCGCCATTAAAAATAAGATTGCTACCGGGCTCGGTGTTGCGCAGAATCACATCCTCTTCATTTGAAAAAGCACTTTCCACTCCCTGAAGATCCACCGCTGTCACCCTGAAATAGTAATGTTGCCCGCGGGATAATTCTGTCAGTTTCTTTAAGGTCGTCCGGGAAGTATCCATCAGGTTGGTTGGATGTGGCGATGTACCGCCGTAAATCCTGAAGTGATCCACATTGCTGTCGCCAAATTTGTTAAAAACCAGGCTCAAATGATCTGCCTGTGGTTCAAGAAGCAGGTAGGGTGAGTGACATGTGCCCTCCCAGGGATGCCGGAACGAACGGTAGCAACGGTCTCCATTAACAAACCACATTTCAAATACCCTGGTTCCTTCCGGGGTAATTTCAGTGGCAATGGGAAGTTCATTTCCAAAGGACCAGTTGACATGCATGTTTCCATTGGATAGTTTCTGGCTATTCCCCATATGGCTGACAAATCCCCGTTCATGTGCACTTCTGTATTCCCCAAGCAGGGTGGCTGTTTTTCCTTCCGGATCAATTTCATATTCCAGGGCGCGCGAAACGGGGGGTGTATGTCCATTACCGTTATCAAACAGGGTATAGACATTGTTGCCCTGGGATCGAATGGCATGCTGGTTTCGAAAGCCTTCCAGGGGATCGCGGTCAAATTGGAAATCGTTATTGGGTGAATCCGGTGTGCCGCTCATTCGCCAGATAAATTCGCCACTCTGGCGATGGATCTTGGAGATTTCGCTGAGGTGACGGCTGGAAAGCAGAATATGTCCGTCATCGTCTTCATAGATGGCATTGATGTGCGGAAAACGTATTTGACTACCCCTTAAGTTCTCCAACTCCAGGTCACGAATATCAAAATGGTCCCAGGACCGCCAGATGAAAATAAGTTGACCCTCAGCATTAAACTCCTGAATACAAGACTCTGTCACCCGCGCATCGGTCAAACCCCCGCTTATATACTGGCTCATATCCACTGTGGTTTCTCTGTATCCGATCAGGATGTAAGCTCCACCGGGCAGCAAATAAAAGTCATGTTCATCCGTGGTATATCCATTGACCGCACGCATAGATTTAATAAACTCAAAATCCTGATCCAAAGCTATAAAGGCCGGGCTATCCCCCCCATACCCATTCTCCACAAACATGGTGATCCACCCATTGGGCTGCACCTTAAAATCGTCGCGCCGATCGGGTGTTTTCCAGTACCATACAGGATCACCCTCTGTGTTAAATATGATGTTGTAATTGGGCGAATCCCAGTTATTCAGAAAAACAAAATCCTCGGAGGGATTTTGGTGTATGGTGACCTCTACGTGTGGAAAATCTGAAGGAACTGCGACTCCGTTGGACATGATCCTGGGATAATAACTACCGGCATGTTTTTTCTTTTCCAGGGTACTGAGGCTCTCCTGATCCTCTTGTGTGGCCTGATCCTGTTGTGCTTTTTTGAGCACCGCATATTCTGATACCGTAAAATCATAGGAGATTGACCCTTCCAAATGAGCAAAATCTGCTGTTAAGCGGGGATCAAGTCTTACCTCCACCCACTCTCCTGGTTCAAAAGGCTTCCCGGGTGTAAAGATTACTGTCTTTCCGTCCGAAACCACCAGGGTCTCTCCAGGATGGCTGCCACTTGTTTCTCCGGATACCAAAATAAAATGCTCCAGGTTCGTCACATCGTCCGGGGAAATTGTTTCAAACCTGAGAATCAGCGTGGAATTGGGGTGAATCCCCCTGGCCCCGGGTGCAGGGAACATATACTGATACATATCGTGCCATGGTGCCCGGGCCAGGGATGTGGAGGCAAAGACAAACAGGATCAGAAAAGAAAGATATATGCTCCTATACTTGATAATTTACAGGTTCGGGTTCGAATATTGCACAAGCCTCGCTATTGGCACCACATATTTGTCGCTGCCCGGCTCCAGTGTAAAGGTTTCACCGTCGGGGAGGGTCCGTGTAAAGGTAGGGATGGTTTCACCGTAGGCATGATAGCGTTTCAGGTCAATAAAATTATTTCCCGTGTAGCACAATTCCCTCCTGCGTTCATCTTTCACCTCCTGCAATGCGTCTGCGTCATTTGTATAGGTAAAGGTGGCATCCCGGGTGGTATACCGGTAGACCGCAAGTTGATTCAACATGTCGATGGCACCCTGCCCATTTCCGTTTCGGACTTTGGCCTCCGCATTGGCCAGCATCAACCTTGGAACGGTCATCCCTGCATTGGTTGCCGCGTAATCCCTGATAAAGACATAATCGGGCAGGGTGGAATTCCTCTGATCGTACCAGGTGTACTCTCCTGAGAAGAGGTACCACCTCCGGTCTGTCTCCTTATTGTAAAGATCCCTGAGTGATGGAGAATAGAGATGAGCCGGATCATAAAACCAGGTCGAAAAATGCCTGCTCCATACAGCCGATTCCGTGTCCGTTAGATATTGAAATTTCCGGTCGTTATTCAGAGCAGACCAGGGTTTACCAGGTCTGATGTGATCCAGTTCATTAAAGTCGTAAACAAAATTGTACAGAGCCAGTGCATCACTGGTATATTGTTCGGCCTTAGCCCAATCACCCATATAAAGATAAATGGTTCCCAGCAGGGCCTTGACGGAGGCAGTTCCTGGTCTGAAATTGGCTTCTATTCTGACTGCCGGGCCCCCTGACAATAATGATTCCGCTTCCCCAAGATCGGCCAAAATCTGGTCATAGACTTCCCCTATCGTGGATCTGGGCAACTGGACCTCCAGGTCTCCCACCAGCGGCATGGGAACACCCGGTTCATTCAGGTTATCTTCGGTAATATGGTGAGCATACTCATTGACCAGTATGAAAAAATCCATGGCCCGCTGGGCAAGGGCATCCCCCTTGACCAGGGCACGATCGGTCTCCAGGCGGTTTCCCAGGGGCGCATTGTCAATATCATTGATGACCAGGTTGTATATGTAGATATACTTGTAACGCTGGTTCCAGTCCCCATCCTGATCCTTCTCATCATAGGGATCCTCACTCCATGTATACTGTTTCTTCCACTGATTTTGCCATATATTATTATAATGCTCATCAGGCATATACATATCCGGATCCATATAGTGAAGGTTGTACCAGTTAGTATAAATGAGGTTTCCGTTATTCAACAATTTATCATAATCCTCCACGGTGCTTGGAATAAGTGTCCCTGTGGGAATTACGTCCAGAAATTCGTCACACGCACTCAGGCATGTGAGTGCCAGTGTCATGATAGTTATGATATATCTTTTCATCTTCTTAGATTTTAAAATGTAGCCCTGACTCCAACAATAAAGGACCTGAGTCCGGTCCACCCTGCTGTGCTCCTTCTGTAATAGCTTGAATTGGGATTATGGTTTCGCTCATCAGGATCGATTCCCCGGTCATTTGCAAGCCAGGTGTAAGGATTGCTTACCTGGACACTGGCACTCAAGGCTTTGATCGGTGTTTTTGCCAGGCGCTTGGGCTGAATTGTGTAGGTAAGGATAATATCTTTTATCCTGATATATCCTCCATCCAGGATGTTATCCTGTGAATCAAGCCAGTACCAATCCGCATCATAACTATCCCACCAGAACTCCTTTATTCCCGTATAGGGATTTTTTCTGTTATAAGCAATCTTAGGTGTGCGTGTTATTAATTCATCACCCGGTTCCTTCCAGCGGGTGGTCCAGATATCATCCATCCGCACCCCTTCGTAGTAGCCATCCACACCTACGGTGTAATAGTGTTTAAAATGGTGGCCGAATTTGTAGGACAGGTTCATATTCAGCCTAAATCCCTTGTAGGAAACTGAGGTGGAAAAACCACCATAGACAGGCGCTTT
>Ga0164313_10001119_pt1 | contig 23379 bp, 13 predicted proteins | sample GuaBasSedimGuay4_FD_113735 | JGI IMG/M metagenome (GOLD analysis project Ga0164313, IMG submission 113735) | Subseafloor sediment microbial communities from Guaymas Basin, Gulf of California, Mexico - Guay4, Core 4569-4, 0-3 cm | ecosystem: Environmental > Aquatic > Marine > Hydrothermal vents... | reverse complement strand
CGCTCTCTTGTGGGTGATACCGGCATACTTGTCTCGCGTGTTATTTATATTAAAGATGGGGAACATGACCGTTTTCTGATCATTGATGCCGGTATGAACGATTTGCTCAGACCCAGCATGTACGATGCCTATCACGAGATCATACCCTGCCATCTGCGTGATGGTGAGCCTGAACAATACCAGGTCGTTGGCCCGATCTGTGAAACCGGGGATACATTTGCCCGCAACAGAACCATGACCCGCTTGCAGGCCGGTGACCTGATCGCCATCAAAAGCGCGGGGGCTTATGGCGCCGTCATGGCGTCCACATACAATACCCGACCCCTGGTGCCCGAAGTGCTGGTAGAAGGAAATGAAATCACGGTTATCCGTCAACGCCCGACCTATGACGATTTGATAGGTCTTGATACACCGGACGGGATCTAGTGTATCGAGGGCGGAAGCCGTATTACCAATTCCGATGGGTGCTTATAACTCCTCCATGGCTTTACGGCTTAGCGCGAGTAGCTCTTTGGCTTTGCCATCCCGTTTCAGCATCAAACTGAATAAAACATCAAGCACATGCTGCTGGGAAGCATTGGAAATTATTTGCGGAACCTCAAAGCTTCCATTTTGATCGACACAGAACAACTGGACATCTGCGAGAGAGCGGATGGGGTTCGCGCTGTAATTGGTTAAAGATATGATACTCACACCGGCTTTCTTGGCCTGTCGTGTGATCTGTATCATTTTCGATGACTGGCCGGAAAATGAAATGACCACCACCCCATCCCCTTTCCCAAGGGTCGCAATGCTGGATAACTGAATATAAGTATCGATTTCCGCAATCACCGACTTACCGACCTGGATCAGCATGCTGGCGAAGTTTCTGGCCACAAGCGAACCTGTGCCCAAAGCAACAATCTGTATCCGCCTGCTTTTCTCCAGTATTTCCACGGCAGCCAGAATGCGTTTCTCATCATTCAGTTCCATCGTGGTCAGCAGCGCTTCATTTTTGACGTTGTAGAGTTGTAGTGGGACGGAGTCGAATCGTTCTTCAACTACCTGGATCGTTTCACTGGCGGGGTCGCCGCTTTCACTTTTTACCACCGACTCATGGATTGCCAGCTTCAGATCGGTGAAACCACGGTAATTAAGTTTTTGACTGAACTTGATGATACTGGACTGACTGACCCCAATGGAAGCTGCCAGGTTCTGTGAAGAATAATCTCTGATGAGTGCAGCGTTACTTAAAATGAAGTCAGTAATTTTCTTCTCATTGACAGACAACTCTTCCCGAACGGCACGCATTTTCAAAAGACAGGACATAGATTCAAAACCGAAAATTAAACTAATCAAGCTACAAATTAACACAGCAGAATAGCAATGTACCCCAAATAATAATAAATTATTCCAAACCCGCATATTTCACCAGTATGGCCCAGGGCCGGGATACTGGTGAAATATGCGGGTTAGTCTTCCGAGATCAGCGTAAGTGAGTCATCGTAGAGCCGTCTTTCAAATCCAAGCACCTGCCCGCCAGCATCCATTTTGGGGAAAATATACACAGGATCAAGCTGTGCCTGCCACTGACCTGCAGAGTTTTTCTCGATGTTTACTTCCAGGTGTCCATAATGTTTACCACCGTCATGCAATACGCCTTCGGCAGTATAGATTTCCGGCGCATCGGAGTGTGCCAGGAATACCTGGTGAGGGTTCAGCACGTTCTTAACCGGTCCACGCAGTCCATCACCACCGATACCAACATCATAAAAGTGAATGATGTGATCACGCTTTTGACCATCGGGGGATACTTCCACTCCGGCTACGGCTGAATGCTCATACATTTCATCATGGCCACTAAAGACTGCATCAACACCATAGTGCAGAAAAAGGGGTGTCAGAGACTTTATGGGTTGTGCAGACAAACCATCCTCACCCGCCTTTTGCCCCGGTGACCGTGCATGGACACCCGATGAATACGGCGCACCATGGAACATGAGAAAGGTAAATCGGCTTTCCTGCTGTGCTTGTTGCAGCTTATCTTCCAACCATCCATATTGCTCCGAACCCGGGTGCCAGTCAGGTGCCTGGCCACCATCGTTTTCACCACGAAGTCTCCAGTTGGTGTCCTGATCACTCTGATGTGGGAGACCGTCGGTGGTATCGAGGACTATCATCGTGACGACACCATAATCCATGGCGTAGTACCTTTCTGAATGCATTGGGTTAGCTGGATTATTGTCAGGAAAGTCGAAGTAGCTCTGATATTTTCGAATTGCGCGTTCTGAATCCTCTGTCTCATATTTGCCCAGCTCTCCCGGACCACCGAAATACTCGTGGTTACCAAGCGCGGGTAAAATAACAGTTGATGCGGCCAGCCTGGCGTTATGCATCCAGAACTCATCCCAATCCCGCTGCTCACCACCGGACTGAACAAGATCACCCGCTATGGCCACGAATGCAGGCTGTCGTTGTCCGATGACCTCCAGGTTCTGTTTGTAGCCGGTCGTTTGATCCAGGGGATATTTCCTGAGCTTGCGCACTGTCGTCGTACCCGGCCACAACGTGTGTTTGCCGGTGGACTCAGGTTCCGTCTCACTATCGGCATAAACAATAAACCGCAGTGACTCCTGCTTATTGCCCAATGCTAAAAAACTACCAGCAGCCTGCCCTGCATCCTGTGTAACCTTGTAATCATATCGAGTATCCGGTTCCAACCCGGTGACCCGTAACTGGTGCAAATACGGCAGGGACGCATCGGCGCAGTCTTGCTGGTGGCAATTCTCCATCGGGTGATATGCAAGCGCCTCAGCCCGAACCGGATCGGATTCAAGCCGGATAACGCTCTCAACATTGCCGGTTTCTGTTTTCCACAGCAATAACTCCCCTGCCCGGTTTGCGTTGCTGAACCAGATAAACGTGATGGCATCCTGAGATGGATTCTGCAGGTAGGGGCTCACACGAAAACCACATCCCCCAAATCTGTCAACCGGTGTTTCATGCACCAGGTAGCCGTCCAGCCGCTTTAACCAACCGGCCAGCCAGCGTGATTCGTTTCGCTCAGGTGGAGACAGCTCAACCCTACGATGCAACCGGCTTGCAGCAGCATCCCTGAATTGCTCTACGATGTCGCTGCAGCGCTCTTCATCAATGGGCAGTTGAGATACAGCTTCAAGAACATGCACCAGGCCCCATCCCTCCCCCTGGTAACGCTCCCTGGGGTTGTTACCAAGCCCCTTGAAGTTGTAATAATCAATCAGTGCAAAAAGCCCTTCCGGTGTTTTTAACAAGCGCTGCAACAATCCGGTCAATCGCTGTTTCTGTTGGGTGGGAAGCTTGAGTTTTCTCCACCTTTCCTCAAAGGTCGAAACAATAAACCGGGCCTGGTACTGCTGTGTTGCCGCCAGCCATTTGCGCAAACTGCTCGTTTCAGGAGATGCCCACGCCGCATCAAATTGCTCTTTACTGGTCCAGGGCGCAACAAAGGGATCGAGATTTTGCAACCAGGCAGGCGGCTCCAGGTCTTTGGGAACCTGCTGATGCACGAAAGAAACCATATCCGGAAACTGCTCATCAAAGGGTGCGTCGACAGCTCCGGGAAACCAGATAAAGTGACCAATCCCCAGCGAGGGAAAATCCTCGCCTGCACCCCAATAAGTCAGATTGTCTTCCTGACCCCGCGCTTCATTCTGATAAATTCGCGCCCCGATCCAGTTATAGCTGGCATCGCTTAATACCGGTAGTTCAAGTTCGGTAGCTACGGTTTCTGCCTGCTGCCGTCCCGACTTGTCTTCAGGTCGCAGCAGGAACGCCAACAAAAGAATCAGCAGCATCAGAAACGAGGTATTTATTAACGCTTTACGATACATTTGGTGTTCCGTAAGGTGCGTAAAAGGATTCACACCCCAAACAAGTGCCGGCCAATACCGGAATCAGACCGTTTGATAATACAAATTCTGTGGGTGGTTTGCCTGTGCGAAGAAAAACCAGCGTTCCATTAGCAAACCAAGGTATTGCACCAGGAAAGCTGCAACTAAAAGCCCCAAGGCGTCAGTAGCCATACCAATGGACAATAAAAGCAATGGGACCGGGAACACCAGCACCAGGAACATCCATTTGACATTCTTGTATTTGCGCTTTGACGCATCGTGGAAAAATTCCCGCGTATTAAATGAGCCCCCCATCGAACCCTGGGCCTTCTGCTCGATCTGGCCATGACGGATACCGATGGCAGTTTGTATCGATGACTTGGGCTTGATGCGGGCGTTGCGAACCAAACTTGCAACGCGGGTAATCAATACGAATATGGTCAATATAAATGCCCAACCAGCAAAGAAGCCGGTCTGTTCCGAAGCTTGCCATGCGGCAAATGCCGTGGCGAGCAGGAAGCCGGAAGCACCGCCAAACAGGGTGTAATTGATGACCGTCAGCGGTGTGGCCCATTCCTGCAACATCTTGATACAGGCGTATATCATGCCGGTGCAAAGGAACAATGCAAAACACAGCACGGTTGCAACGGCACCAACCACCAGCGACAGATCAACAGCAAATGTATCACGAAACGTGAAAAGTACCGGATTCCATCCCTGGTAGTGAATCAGGCCCCAAACCGCAACTGCGCCCATAAAGGCCGGCAGCACGATCACCTCGCGCGACATCCAGGAAGTACGCCAACGTGCTGCCGATCGCCAGGCACGTTCCGGGCGGCCGAGATGGAAAAACGAACTGAACAGACCTGCTGCCAGTAAAACCAGCACAAGCAGACTACCCAGTGCAAAAAACTGTAGCGGATTCTGTGTCGGCAACAACCTGAAGACTGAGTATAACTGCCCGCTATAAAGCGCCAGAAACAGGCCCTGGCCTGCGCCGATCAGGGTGGTAAGAAAGATGATTGAAAAAGCAGGATGCATATTGATTCTCCTCTTACCAACTCGTGGTTTCGTCGAGAGTCGGGTCGCGATCATCGGGCATGGGCTTCTGACGTTCTTTTTGCAACGGATTGTCTGCACGGATCAATTCGTCTTCATGGATAGTAATGCTCGCCTTACGCCTTGGCAGGTAATGGTTCGCCGGCTTGGTGCCCCACTCGGGCATCAACTGGTAACCACCACTCTCACGTATGGCAATCGCGACTTCCGAATCCGGGTCGTTGACGTCTCCAAAAAGACGAGCCTCGGAAGGACAAGCCAATACACAAGCGGGTTTGCGCTCAGCCTCCGGTAATGTTTCATCGTAGATACGGTCCACACAAAGTGTGCACTTCTTCATGATTTTCTGCTGCTCATCCAGTTCACGTGCACCGTATGGACAGGCCCAGGAGCAATATTTGCAACCAATACACTTATCACTGTCCACCAGCACGATACCGTCCGATTCACGTTTGTAACTGGCACCGGTCGGGCACACAGGGACACAGGGTGGATCCTCACAGTGCAAGCAACTCTTCGGGAAATGCACGGTCTCCGTATTGGGAAACTGACCTACTTCGAAGGTTTGTACCCGGTTAAAAAACGTACCGGTCGGGTCCTTGCTGTAGGGATTCATATCTGACATCCATCCGGCAGTACCCGAAGTATTCCACTCCTTGCAGGAGGTGACACAGGCATGACAGCCCACACAGACATTGAGATCGATTACCAAAGCCAGTTGTGTCATGACTTGGCCCCCTTGCCGGCAAAGTAGGTTAACCAGCGACTGGGCTTCCTTTCAATCATCTGTCCGGGAACCGGTTCCATGCTGTCAAACTGTGGCGCACTGACCTGCTCCTCATCGGCAGCAGCAGGATAGATTCGGACATGAACATCAAACCAACCGGCCTGACCTGTAACCGGATCTGAATTGGACAGATGATCACCATCCTCCGACGGGGGTAGCTCCTCAGAGATCAGGTGGTTGAGCAGAAAGCCCTGCTTCGCCTCGTTGGCATCACCATCCAGTGCCCACGCACCTGAAGCCTTGCCGATAGCGTTCCAGGTCCACACGGTGCCAGGCTCGACCGCCTCGGAATGCCGACACAGGCAACGAACCTTGCCATGCATGGACTCAACCCACATCCAGCCGCCATCCTCGATACCAGCCTCGCCTGCGGTTTTGGTATTCACATACAGAAAGTTATAGGTATGTATCTGCCGTAACCAGGCATTCTGGGAATCCCAGGAGTGGTACATTGCCATCGGTCGCTGGGTGATCGCATTGAGCGGATACTTTTGCAAATCGCTTTGCTGTGTTTCCAAAGGTTGCGAGTAAAATGGCAGTGGATCGAAGTGCGTTTCCACCCGCTTGCGCAAGTGATCGGGGGGCTGTTTGCCATCCGACTTACCCTGTGCCGCCAGACGGAATTTCTGCAACACCTCGGAATAAATGTGTATATTGATGGGTTCGGTATAACGCAACAGGGCGTGGCGCTTGGCCCATTCGAGGTATCCCTGGTTCCAGTTACGCATGTATTGATAAGACCTGGGCAACTCGTACTGGAATACACAGTTATTTTTCTCGTACATTTCCCACTGTTTCGGGTTGGGTTCGCCCTTCATGAATTTCTCACCACCCTTGCCACGCCAACCGGCTAAAAAGCCGATACCAGAACCGGGTGAAGTCTCATAGTTGATCACAAAATCCGCATAGTCGCGGAATTTGGGGCTTCCATCGGTGTTGGTGAAAGCCGGTAATTTCAGTCTTGCACCCAGTTCTATGATGACATCCTGGAAAGGTCTGCATTCACCCGTTGGAGGCAACACGGGAATACGCACCGAATCCGCCGGACCTTCGTACTCGGAAATCGGGCGATCCAGCATCGACATCACATCATGGCGTTCCAGGTAGGTGGTGTCCGGCAATACAAGGTCGGCGAAGGCAACGGTTTCCGACTGGAACGCATCGGCAACGATCAGGAACGGAATCTTGTACTCGCCGTTCTCGTCCTTGTCATTGAGCATCTCGCGCACACCGGAGGTATTCATACTCGAATTCCATGCCACATTGGCCATGAACAACATCAGGGTGTCGATCTTGTAGGGGTCTCCCCGCCAGGCATTGGTGATGGTGTTATGCATCATGCCATGTACCGACAACGGGAATTCCCATGAAAAGGCCTTGTCGATACGCACCGGACTGCCATCATCATTGACAAACAGGTCATCAGGGTCAGCCGGCCAGCCAAGTGGCATACCATCCAGCGGGGTATTTGGTTTAACCGCACGTGGATCATTTGGCGGCTTGGCACAGGGTGGTATCGGCCGTGGAAACGGCGCCTTGTGGCGGAAACCGCCGGGGCGGTCGATGGTACCGAGGATACTCATTAATATGGACAGGGAACGAATCGTATGGAAGCCATTGGAATGCGCCGCCAGGCCACGCATGGCATGGAAAGCAACAGGGTTTCCCGTCACCGTCGCGTGCTCATCACCCCAGGTATCGGTCCATGGAATCGGTAGTTCGATCTTTTCATCACGTGCGGTGATACCCATCTCGTGGGCCAGTCGTACGATTGTTTCTGCGGGTATACCGGTAATTTCTGAGGCCCACTCAGCGGTGTATTCTTTAACACGGTCCACCAGTAACTGAAATGACGGTTTTACCGCTGTGCCATCGTCGAGTTTGTACTCACCGAGGAAATAGGGATCGGCACCCGGTGTATGGGTAGAGATCGGCTTATCCAGATCCCGATCCCACCATAGCTTGTTCTGCGGGTCAAAACAGCCTTCTTCAAGTGGCACTTCAAAACGTATGAACATGCCATATTCGGACGAACTCTCATCCATATTGACCAATTCGGGTGCATTCGAATACTGGGTCAGAAACTCGCGATCGTACAGACCCTGTTTGATAATCTCATTGATCAGGGCAAGAAACAGCGCACCATCGGTACCGGGCTTGATCGGTACCCACTCATCGGCGATGGCCGAGTAACCGGTACGCACCGGATTGACCGAAATAAACTTGCCGCCCTGACGCTTGAATTTTGAAATTGCCATTTTCAACGGGTTGGAATGGTGGTCTTCTGCGGTGCCGTTCATGACAAACAGTTTGGCACGCTCCAGATCCGGCCCGCCGAATTCCCAGAACGAACCACCGATGGTGTAAATCATACCTGCTGCCATGTTGACAGAACAGAACCCGCCGTGTGCGGCATAGTTGGGTGTACCGTATTGCTTGGCGAACAAACCGGTCAATGCCTGCATCTGGTCACGACCGGTAAACAGGGCGAGTTTCTTGGGGTCGGTACCACGCAAATGGCCCATGCGCTCTTCCATGATTTCAAAGGCCTTGTCCCAGGAAATCTCTTCGAAGTCACTTGTTCCACGATCACTACCGGCCTTGCGTAATAAGGGTTTGGTCAACCGCGCCGGGCTGTATTGCTTCATGATACCGCTTGAGCCCTTGGCACAGATCACACCTTTATTGAGTGGATGATCCGGATTGCCCTGGATGTAGCGGATCTCACCATCCCGTAAGGTCACGCGAATGCCGCACCGACAGGCGCACATATAGCAGGTCGTATTCTTGAATTCTATACGGCTTTCGTCATCAATTTTTTTTGAGAGAGGGTCATGTATCGGCTTGGACATAGGTACTTACCTGCTGGGCCTGGTCATGGAACATTATGATACCCTAATGTATGTCAAATGGCGTACCCGATTTAAACTGCATCAGCCGTTAAAATCCTGATATCCCCTTTTTATCAATTTGCACGGGTCGCGCGATTGTGTGACCAGATACGCAGCGCATTGAGTTGCTCGGACATGGTCTTGGACAAGGGCACAATACGATAAATATTGTGGATGATGTCATCATAGTTAAAGTCACGTCCTTCGGTGAAGGCATCAATCCGTGCCGCCTTGACCATCTGTTCAATCTCGGCGGCCGTCCAACCGTTGACGATTCCGGCCAGGTGTTCGAGATCAAATTGTTCCGGATCACCTCCCTGACCTTTAATATGGATACTGAGGATTTGCATACGAGCGGGTACTTCCGGCAGATCCACGAAAAACAACTGATCGAAACGGCCCTTGCGGATCATTTCCGGCGGTAGTATTTCGATCCTGTTGGCAGTGGCTGCCACGAAAACATTAGCTGGTTTCTCCTGCATCCAGGTCAGGAAGGATGAGAAAATCGTCATGTTTCCGGAGGTTGCGGAATCGTTCAGAAAACCGAAACTGTTTTCGATTTCATCGATCCACAGCACCACCGGTGCGGCACTCTCGGCGGCACGTATTGAGCGTTCCCATGCAACCTCAGGTGAACCCCAGCCACCCGACATGATCTTGTTCATATCAAGGCGGATAAGCGGCAGGTCCCAGACGGACGGGATAGTTTTTGCCGCCAACGATTTACCACAGCCACTGACTCCCATCATCAATATGCCGGCTGGTGCCTGGATATTGGCTTCCTGAGCCTCCTTACTGAATAATTCGCGACGGGAGACGACCCAGGCCTTGAGTTTATCCAGACCGCCAATTTCGTCGATATCGTATCTCTTGGTCACGACTTCCAGGCAATTCTCCTTCATCAGAAGTTGTGCCTTGGCCAGGTTTATCTCGTGTAGTGCCGCATCAATATCTACTACCGATTCACTCAACATCTGCCGGAACAGGTCCCGTGCTTCGTTCAGTGACAGGCCGTGCATGCCTGCTGACACCCGCTCAAGCCAGTCTTCCGAGACCTGACCTTTCAAACTGGAATCCTGGTTCATTGAATTCAACAAAACCAGTAATTCGTCCGTATCCGGCAAGACCAATTCGATTAAATAGACCTCCTTGCTTAACTCAGGCGGGCAAATATTCCAGGGATGGGATATCACCAGCGAGCCCGGTCGGGTGGAAAATGAGTCGTAGATATCACGCATCGCACGGATCAACGGGTGATTTGATTTAAAATGCACCGGCAGATCCTTGAACAGGCAAATCGCTTCCGGTTTTTCATTGATAATGAAAGACAGCGCATCGACTGGATCAAGTAGTTTGTGTTCACGACCGGGACCTGTAGTAAATCCCAGTGCCGCAGACCATACCCAGACAGGCCGGTCATCACCAAAAAGCGTCTCCGATGCACTGACGAGCATGCCCTCAAGACGCTCTTCTTCCCAGGTCACGACATAAACCACCGGAAATCCGGAAGCTATCGTGCGTGCAACCTGATTTGATGGCTTGATATTTGATTCACCCATTACAATTCTCTTTAACGATTCAGTCAATCCGCCAATATTACACAATCCGCGCGACATTGCCTCCTGATCTGCGTCATTACCGAATTAAATGACCTGAAACACAGCTTTGATGCAAATTGACTCAAGTCATTGTTGCATTCAAACCTCATGGATATAGTTCCACCCAATTGAAGAGTACGGGCGCCATGAAATCCGTCGCATCGCTGTTCACGCAAGCAAAAGATTCCGCTGCTGGTACTCCAACCAGTCATTCCCGTTTGGGCGTCCCTGAAGAAAAATCTTTTCTGCAAGAGGGTTGGGTCATTGCCAACCACATCCTGGTGTCATTCCATGTGGCCTTTATATCCTCGGTACTGGCGATCCCCGATACGGCGGCAACGCGGGAGGCGGTGCTGCATTTTATCTTCCTGAGCCCTGAGACCATCATCTCCGCGATTTTCACCTATGCGGTATTCCACTCAGCCATCTCTTTGCACGAAATGGGTCATTTCCTGGAGGCGGCGCGTCTGCGTGCGCTCAATGATTCGATCCAGGATGCCGTGGAAACCCGACTTGCAGGCTCCACTTCAGGGCGATTGCTCTACCTGCTGCATATGTTTGTACGCATACCTTACGGGCGTGCAACCGGCATTAAGCGTGAAGGCCTGAATTACTATCCGGACGCCCCCTATAACCTGGCTGTTGCCGCTGCCGGACCAAGGGCCAGTCTCAAGGTTGCCCGCGTGGCACTGCCAATAGCGCTTGTCCTGTTGGCTATTGGTCTGACGCAGGACATAACTTTAATGCTCAACCTTGGCCGACTACTACTTGGTCTTGGCGTCGTGACCGGTCTCGATTTCCTGTTGGCGGATCCAGGCAAATACCGTGAATTCCGGCGGCGTGAAAAGACCGCCAGCGAAGCCGCCGCTGCACTGCCGGAGGCTACCGGCTGGGCCGCTATGGCAGCTGCGGCCAAAGACCGAATCGTGGAACGGAGCATGCAGGAGGCCGTACATCCCCGGTTGGGGACCGTCCGGGCGCCCTGGCAATTTCGTAATTGTGGTATGGGCGGACGTCATACGGAAAAGGAGTACCCGGAATCAAACATCAGCATGCAGGAGGCCATGTTCCTGATTCTGGGAGCGATAGATTCACAAGAGGCCCAGGAGATGACGGTACGTCTGCAGAACCGTCTCAAGGAAATCCTTGAAAAAGCCGAAGGTTGCCGGGTCATGGGAATTGGGCTTGAGGGTGGACTCGCACCTTACGTGGATCGCGGCGAGTACGAGTTACCTGAACTGCGTCTATGGGTGATGATGAAACAGACGATCGAGGAATGCGGCTACCGTCCAGGTGTAGATGTAGCCATCGCGCTCGACCCTGCCCTGTCTGAACTGGAAATTGCCTACCGCAAAGAATTTGACGTGCCTGACAGCATTGGGATGTATCTTTTCTGGCGTGATCACTCCAAGCGGGTAATGGACCGTGATGCCGTGCTGGCGATCTATGAAAGCGCAATCGTCGATCATGACATTCCAATCCTTTCGATTGAAGACGGTTTCTCAGAGGATGATCTTGAAGGCTGGCTCAAACTGCTCGATAAACTCGGTGATCGTGTGCTGGTGATTGGTGATGACCTGGTAACCACCAACGATCGTACCATTGAAATGGCTGCGGCAAAAGGGCTGATCAATTCCGTACTGGTGAAAGCAAACCAGATCGGCTGCCTTTACGAAACCCTGCTGGCAGTCCTTGTGACCCTCGGCAAAGACCTGAACCTGATCGTTTCACATCGATCAAAGAGCCCCAACGATGATATGGAAGCCCACATTGCGTTGGCCACCAATGCCCTGGGTCTCAAGGCCGGTGGAGGTGCGAATACCGAACGCCTGGTCAAATACCAGGCCGTCACTACGCAAATGGAAAGGGTCATGGAAGCCGATGTAAGGGAACCTGACCTGCCTGAATTTGCAATCGTTGAACGTCTTCGAGCACGCGAGGAACCAACCAACGCAGGTATCCCCACGGTTGGTGTTGACATGCAACTGGCCTTACCGGGCGCAACCCCTGAGAGCCGTGTGCGTATGTCATTTCATGGCGCGACGCCACTTGGAACCTCATCAGGCACCGGCGAAGCCGTTCACCTGGTAGATGCTGCATTCGAAGGTGCTGAATACCTGGAGGCGGTCGAACGTCACGCACAATTGTTGATGGAAGTAGAACCCGGTGTCTTTGCCTTTGGCCCCAAGGTGACACGAAGCCAGGTTGAGTCGACCGGTGATGTGGCCCTGCTGGCGTTATTCAAACGCAGCAAACGTTACGAGGGCAAGGGTTGTCTGAATGCGGTCGATCACGTACATGAGTTTGCGGCACCAAAATTCGAAGACCAGAACATCGCAGACTGGAGCCTGTTCGACATAGACCACGCCCTTCTGAAACTGGAGTTGTCCACCGCAATACGCCGTGGAAAACTCGCCACGGATGCAGATTCAGAAAATGAAATTCGCGTGATGCAACGCAAGCAAAATCTTGGCATGAACGCGATTCTGTCAATTTCGCTTGCAATGGCCCGCGGCGTCGCCCATGTGCGTGGACAGGAACTGTATGAATTTCTGCGTGAAGAAATGCTCATCATCATAGAACAGCTAGCCGGAACCTATAATGTCACCATTTCGGGCAGTCGATTTGAGGACTACCTCGCTGCCCTGCGGGAAGTAAATGCAAGCCTTGAAGCGCGGCAACTGCCACTATATGAGGCCTTGCGAAAAGTGACAGGGATTTACCATCAAGCCGATAAGGAAACTACGATGCATGCGCCTTTTACTCATGATATCAACATCGTTCCCGACGAAAAAGAATCCTTCAATGAGTTGGAACATGAGCATATTGACAATTTGAACCGTGCGTTGGTTGATGCCTATCTGACCCCGGGCACCGAAGAAGAGCACCAGCAGGAATACAAGTTAGCTTTGCGTCTTTACCTGAAGACGATGTCCTTCCTGAGTCGTCGATACAGGATGTTTGAAATCGCGAACCACCGCATCTTCAGATCGGCAAATACCTTGATCGTGCCATATGACGCGCATGGCCATTTGTCAATCTACACCGTCCGCAAGGATTCGCAGCAGGTCATCAAAAAACTGCGCTTGCCCCACGGTACGCTTATCACAGATGCCCTGATCATCGAGCTCGCAGGCATGGGTGATGAAGTCATTGACCTGGAGCGAGAGATTTATCATTTGCATGTCGATGATATGCCCAACATCCAGGTCGCACGTTTGCGTGACCTGGCCAGTTTGCTCAGACGTCTGAATAATTGCGGTAGTCGCCACGAGGCCGTTTATCTGCTTCGTTTCCTGGTCGCACGTCTGTGCAGCCGTTCTTATCGGGGCATGCCTGGTGCCAAAAATCTGAAACCCGAAATCACCCGTGTGCGGTTCGAACTGGCAGAATTCATGAACGGCCCCTTCGCTGAACGTTTGCGTCTACCGACAAGCATCCTGGTACGCAGCATTTCGGGACTGGTATCGCAACCGAAACTGATCGATGAAGTCTGGCAGGACACCATCGACCTTGCCGAGGTGCATGTGCCCGGTAGTGCAATCAGCAACGAAATTCGAAGAAGCACACACCATGCGATGGGCAAGCACACACTCAGGCTGGCACGTGCATACCGGCAGTGGCTAAAGACAGGCAAAGCTGATTTTCCGGATCCGGAACGTGAGGTACCCTGCCCCGCCGATGAAGCTGCCCGCTCTAATGAGCAAGTTTTGCTGTTGCTTGAGCGCATAGTCGCCGACCTGGAGCAACTCCTGGGAAGTTCACAGATATCAAACCGGCTGGCCGAGTGGCGCAATACCTACGCGAACGAACTGGTCCGCTGTGAATCGACCAATACCCTTGAGGAAGAACTTGAGTCACTGGTTACCAAGGGTATCGAAGCCAAGAATCCATGGGTTTACCAGCACCGTCTACGCAGTCTCACCAGCAAACTGCGCGACGGAGCCTGGACTGCGCAAGCAAGCAAACCGTTTGAAGCGAAACTGAAATGGCTGCAGGAATTACTGCCTGACAGAGAAGGTTTCTCAGACGTTAAAGTTGAAAGCGAAGCGAGGGAAGCGGTTAGAGTCTTTTGCACACGTATCCGGTTTGATCACCAGGACGCACTTTTCGAGGCCCTCGATGAATTGATTCTGCTGTACCAGGGCGAGTCACAATTCAAGGCTTTTGAGCGCAGTTGCAGCCTACGGCGCGAGCTCGAATCGCTGGTCGGTAGTGGCGTATTTAATACACAGCGTTACCTGTTACATCAGCTGGACTGCATTTTGGAAGAGTTGGGCTTTTTCGCTTTGAGACATGTCGCCTCCGGCTACCAGGAGCATGGCGTGGCGTTGGAAGAGTGCCTGGGAATAGTACACCTGTGTGCTGGCAACCTGGATCTCGATGGCCTGTTCTCACGCGAATTGTGGGATTTGTCGGCCATGCTGGTAAATCCCGCTCGCAAAACCTCTGAATTGCTGGATGTGCTGGAACAAATCCAACGCAACTACCATCGTCTTGTACACCGTGTCAGCAACGCATACGAGGTGATGGCCGAACACCTCGGTTACGGGGCAGATGAAATGCGGGCGGTGTTGGCCAACTTCCAGCGCACCATGCACGACCTCAACAGCCTGGTGCATTTTTCCGACCTGGCACGAACGTATTTGTCTGAGGGTGGGCGTAGCATCAGGGAACTGGATTTCGGCCCAACCGGTGATGACCCCTGGAATTTTGTCCATCTGTCGCACATTGATGATATCAAACAGCGTGTCGAAGACAGACACACTGCCAGTCTGCAAGCACGCTATGGCGGCAAAGGCAGCGGATTGATTTACATCGCCTATCTTGGTATTCCGACACGCGATGGCTTCATTATCCCAAGTGTGCTGCCACGTCTGGGTATGCACAAAAGCGAGTCGCAACGGTTTGAAACCGAGGTCATGCGGCATGTCCGCATACTGGAAGACGACATAGAACGCAACGAAGCTACCAGGCTGCGACTCGGTGATCCCGAAGCGCCATTGTTACTCGCAGTACGAGGCGGTTCAGTATTCTCAATGCCGGGGATGCTGGCTACCATGGTCTTTATTGGTATGACCGACCCCATCGCTGAAGCCCTGGCACTTGAGGATGAGTGGTATGCCTGGGATGCCTATCGACGATTCCTTGTGTCTTTTTCAGCGGCTGTCTGGGACCTCGATCTTGAGGCACTGGACCTGGTCGAAAAAATCAAACGCCGCCACGGCGTGGTACTCAAAACCGACCTGCCCGGAGCGGCCATGCGCGAGGTGGTCGAGGTGAGCAAGGATGCGATCCGTGAGGCTGGACACGGGGATCAACTTGAATTGATCATCAACGATGCCGAACTGCAGTTGCACACCGCCCTGCAGGCAGTGCATGCCTCCTGGGATCGTAATCGGGCTTGCCAGTATCGGGACATCAAGCATCTCAGCGAGGGTTGGCACACTGCCGCCATCGTCCAGCAAATGGCATCCGGCAACCGCACCAATACCGAGGAACTAAAGCCCGGCATCAGCGAGATGAGTATCTCGCTGACTGGTGTCATTCCAAATACGCGCATGCGAGCCACGGGCTTCAGGGAGTTCACCGGCGATGTGAAGTTCAGTGCCTGTGGCGACGACCTGGTCGGTGGTACGACGGCGGCCAAATCATTCGACCCGGTACAAACCCTGCATAGCCTGGCTCCTATGCTGGAACGCAAGCTCAATCATGTCAGTGCCCGCTTGCGACGTTTCCTCGGTTCAGATGCTGAACTTGAATTCACCGTTGAGCGTGGAGTGCTCAGTATCCTGCAGGCACGTAGCGCACAGATGGACACCTCTCTCAATCCGCGAACATTCAAGGAGACAGGTAAACCATCGGGCCGGGGGATTGGTATCAGCGGTGGTGCGTTCCGCGGTCTGGTCGCTTTTGACGAAGCGGACGTTAAACGTCTGTCAGCGGAATATAGCGTGGACTATTTTGTCGGGAACGATGACACGCCGGATGGTATATTGCTGGTACTTGAGAACCCGGTGCCCGATGAAATCCCGTTAATCCTGTCGGTTGACGGTTTGCTGGCAGCCAGGGGCGGATCAACATCACACGCCGCGGTTTGTGTGCACGGGATCGAAGACAGATCGTACAGCGCTGTTTTGGGTGTACCGGAACTGAGAGTTAAGTCCGATGAGGCCACGATCATCGGGGCGGATGGCGAAGTCGCGCATACCGTGCATACAGGTGATGTGTTATCCATTCATGGCCAGACCGGTGAAGTATTTGTCGGCTCACGCCAGGTAGTGAGTATTGAAATGAATGAATCGACCGTAACTGAATAGTGCAGAAGACTGGCGATAACACTGCTGGTTTGTGGTAGATTATTTGGCTGATTATGCAACCCGGGATTTCTCCTTGACCACTCAAACAGAAGACCAGGAACCGATGGGTATATCGGTAGTTATTCCCGTCTTCAACGGTGGCCATGATCTGGAAAAATGCCTGGCTGCGATCAGTGCCTCATCGCAGCCGATTTTAGAGTGCATCCTTGTAGATGATGCATCAACTGACGGGGTGGTCGAGATCGCTGCTGAGCGTCATGGCGCCCGTGTCATTCGTCTGGATCAACAATGTGGCCCGGCAATGGCCAGAAATCACGGTGTGCAGGCAGCCCGTGGTGATATCATTTTTTTTACCGATGCCGATGTACTGCTACACCCGGATGCCATCGGAAAGGCCGCCTCCGCATTGCAATCTGATACAGAGCTTGCCGCTGTTTTCGGCTGTTACGACGACCAGCCTGCAAACCCCTCGTTTATCTCCCAGTACCGCAATCTGTTCCACCACTGGGTACACCAGACGGGTGCCGAAGAAGCGTCGACCTTTTGGACAGGCTGTGGTGCAATCCGACGGGGTATTTTTATTGAACTGGGTGGTTTCAACGCGGATTTCAAAAGACCAAGTATCGAGGATATTGAGCTGGGTATGCGCTTGCACCGGTCCGGTTACAGAATCTGCCTGCTTAAAGATATGCTGGGTAAGCATTTGAAGCAATGGAAGTTTTGGAACATGGTTCGAACCGATATTTTTCAGCGCGCTATACCGTGGATGATGTTGGTGCTACGTGATGGCAAGGTATCAAACAATTTGAATCTCGATTACAAGTCACGCGTTGCGACATTGCTCGCAGGTTTATTGGGGCTGTCTTTTCTTTTACTGACAGTCACGGGACATGCTGCGGCCATGTTGCCAACCCTGATTTTCTTGATTGCCGCTGCGGTCTGCAACGGTTTCTCGGCGCATGAGTACAATCACCGCGGAATAACAGTCATTGCAACAGTACTGGCGTTGCTGGCACCACTTATCGCCTACTGGCTGGCCCCCGACCCGCTGGCATTGATCCCATTGGGGCTGGCGCTGGCCATTTCTTCCACACACCTGGCCTTTTATTGCTATGTTTTACACAAACGCAACATGGCCTTTGCCATTGCGGTGATACCAATGCAGGTAATTTTCTTTCTGGGCTGCGCGGTCTCGATCCCACTTGCATTTATCAAGCACTACAGGGGTAAACGACAAACAGGCCCGGATCAACGCTCTTCAACAAGTGATAGTGATACCAATTAATCAGATTCAAACTGACAGGAACCGGACAACATGAAAGGGTTAAGCAATCTATTAAGGGATCCAATGAATATGATCCTGTCGATCCTTGTAATTTTATCCCTCATAGGTGCGTGGCTTTACGTCAAAGATACACCCGGACTCGACTACTACGTTGCCTGGGCGGCCGCCGATGCAATTGAAAATGACACCAAGATCAATATTTACAAACGTGGCTCGGGCTACAAGTTTGCCGTGATTTACCGGAATAAAGCAGATGAGCAGCAGAATAACCCGCGTCAGAAAACGATTGCAAAACATCGTAAGTCCTTGCACATGACTGCAACCCCATTCATGTATTGGGTGACCGGTCTTTTGTCCTCCGGTGATTACGAAAAGGACCTGACAAGATGGCAGACATTATCTGTTTTCCTTTTGGCAATTTCTGTACTACTGATTTGCCGTATTCTGAATTATCCACTTGCGACCAGTCTGATCATCCTGCTGCCGGTTGTCCTGATGATGGCGCCATTTCATTCCGATTTACGTGTGGCCAACGTTAACAGTATCCAGCTTGGCTGGATTGCCCTGGTTCTGTGGCTACAGAGCCGCAGTTCGGATCTGCGCTTCCTGTTTGCCACGGGTCTCGCCATCGGTCTGCTGGGTATGTTCAAACCCAACCTGGCGCCCGTTGCCTTGTTGATTGCCGGCGGCTGGCTTGTCCGTCGTCAATATTCGAGATTGAAGATTACACTTTCTGGAATTGCGACCGGGGTCTTTGGCGCGTGGCTGGTTTCATCATGGTGGATGGGTAGTGCCACGGTCTGGCTGGACTGGCTGAAAGTCCTCGAAAGAACAGTGAAGGCCAGTGGTCCATCAAGAGCGGCAGGCAATTACTCTGCCATGGTGCAAGTCAGTGGTGGTGGTCTGGGATCATACAACCAACTGGTTCTTGCTATTCTATTCTGCCTGTTATGCCTGGTGGCTCTCTGGTGGGGCCGCAGAAGAATATCCGCACCAACTGCTAACGAAAATCTCCAACGGGAGAACCTTGAGAACACGGGACTTATCGCGATGGGCTGTATCGTAGCGCTACTGGCTTCTTCGTTGGTCTGGGTGCATTATTACCTGTTGACCATCCCAATGATAATTTTTGCATTACGTCCCTGGCAATCACCCGGTCCGATGAATTTTCTACCGACTTTGATGTTACGGGTTGTACCCGTCATTGCACTTTTTTGCCTGATGGATACAGAAATCCGTGCCCTGCTCGGGGGGCTGGTTAGTGGAGGAACCTACTGGGCCATTGCTACGGCAACAAGCACCATAAGCCTGTTTGCTGTAGGCATCTGGCAGTTTGTCTACGGAATCAAAGATCAGGAGTCACCTTGAGAGGAAGTCGACCTGGGCACCTGACGCTCGCTGAATGCCAAGGTCCGATCCTCACCCATCTCATGATATTCGGCATCCTCGTTCACGCGCCAGATATCCCATAGCTGTTCCCCGGCCAGAATATTCTCAGCGGCAAGCAGAGCGGTCATCATTGCATGGTCCTGGTTGTTGTACTTATGCATACCATTACGGCCAACAAGGTGTAATCCCTGCATGTTCTTTTCCAGCCAATTCCGGAACAGATCAACACGGTCCTCGTAATTCTCGTCATAAACCGGATATGCCTTGGGCTGACGGATAACCGTGCCATCAATCACGTGTCCTGCTGTCACAAGACCCAGTTGTATCAATTCCTCATCAGCCAATCGGATCAGGTCCTCATCTTTTGAATCCCACAAACCATCCCCCTTGAAACAAAAGTACTCCAGGCCAAGACAGTTCAGATCGGGATCTGGTACCAGGTGTGGAGACCATGATTTGAAGTTCTGAATACGACCCACCTTGACGGTTGGATCATGTATATAAATCCAGTTGTCATCAAAGCAATCCACATCTTTGACGATCAGTGCCACGGTGACAAAATCCCGGTAGCGAAGCATTCGACCCGCCGTCATAACGGCCTCAGGCGGAGTGGGCTCCAGGCATTCAACCAATTCGGCAATAGCGGCGGAGGAAATGACGTGATCTGCCTTGAGCTCATGTCGTTTCTCCGTCGGGTCAGTTGCAAAAACTGTCCATTCTCCCGATTCAGGATCCCGGGCAAGGCCATCCACATCCATACCCATACGAACCTCGCCACCGGCCTCCTGGATCTTGGCCGCCGCCGCCTCCCACATCTGACCCGGCCCGAGTCGTGGATACCGGAAGCTCTCGATCAGGGACTTCGCCTTGGCACCGCCCTGTTTGAGCGACGCCGGCAGCAGCGCTTGCCAGACAGCAGTACCCAGCGACAGACCCTTGATCCTTTGTGCGGCCCAGTCAGCCGAAATCTCGGTACATTTCATACCCCAGACTTTTTCCGTATAGCTTTCGAAAAAAATGCTGTACAAACGGTAGCCAAACTGGTTTGTCACCCATTCTTCAAAGGTCTGGGGGTTCCGGGTGGGGAACAACCAGGCCTTGAAATAGGAAAGCATGCACCTGATGGATTCAAAAACACCCAATCCGGTGAGCGCATTTACAGGTCGCAAGGGGTAGTCGAATAAATTGCCGTGGTAAAAAATACGTGATTTGCGTTGCCGGGTCAGCAACTGGTCACCGAGTAATTCTTCCCACAGTGCCTCAATTTCCTTTGAGCGGGAAAAAAAACGATGACCACCTACATCAAATCGAAAACCTTTGTAGATTTCCGTTCGCGATATTCCGCCGAGAAGTTCCGGATCGCGTTCCAGCACCGTGACCTGCACTCCTGCTGCAGAAAGACGATAGGCTGCTGTCAGGCCCGCCGGACCCGCGCCGATGCAAATGACCCGTATTTTTTTCTGCTCCTGTGTCACTGTGTAGTGTCAGCCAATGGCGGCAGGGATCGGTTGGTCAAAGTCATCTTTGGTTTCTCTTTCTGTCAGTCAGGATACCCAGCCTAAATTCAACCGGGAAAGCGCATATGCTACGGCAAAACAAACCACTTCAAAAGCGATTCATCATTGGGCGGGTATTTTTATAAAGCAATGATGATTCCAGCCAAACGAGCCTGACTGCTCTTCGATGTCCACTTCATGGGTGTTCGGTTAGAATATCCTTAATTCATAAACGGAGTACTTCTGTGAACACTTTGACACCAATCCAGGTACGGGTACTCGGATGCCTGATGGAGAAGAAAGAAAGCACGCCTGACCAGTACCCGTTAACACTGAATTCGCTACGTAATGCCTGTAATCAGAAGTCATCGCGCTACCCGGTTGTCAATTACAGCGAGGGAGAGGTTGGCCACGCGATTCGTGAGCTCGAAGCCATGGACATGGTGAGAGAGGAATGGGGTGCACGGGTCCCGAAGTATGAGCATCTCGCCAACAAGGCCCTGAAACTACATAGCCAGGGTATCGCACTGATGTGTACCATGATGTTACGTGGCCCGCAAACCCTGGGTGAACTGAAAAACCACTCACACCGGCTGTTTGATTTCGACGACCTCGATGATGTGCAGTTTGCGTTGAAACACCTGATTGATCTTGAACCTCCATTCGCAACCACCCTGCCCCGGCAAGCTGGTCAGAAAGAGGATCGCTACGCACACTTACTCAGTGGTGAACCGGATATTCCAGCTCCATCCAAGGCACGTGTCACAACAGAATTTTCAAGCGACCTGGAAACCAGGGTAACTGAACTCGAAACGCAACTGGAAGAGCTACGAAACAGGCTGAAGACAATCGAAGAAGAAATACCTCGTTAGTGTCATGTCAGAGCAGAAAAGGAATCAAAGCACGACGCTCAGCAGGGTAATCGTCAAACTCCTGCTTATACCAGCGGTGATGAGCGATCGCCCGTGGTACGAGGTTGGCCATCGTCCAGATGGCAAATATCCAACCGGCGAGAGACCAGACGGCTATGGCCCAACCGATCCATTGGAGAATCTCACCCAGGTAATTGGGACATGATACCCACCGGTATGCAAAACCATAGGGGATTTGATAGGCACCATTTGCCTCTTTGCTACGGCTCAAACGCGACAGTTGCTTATCCGAGATTTTATTCAGCGCCATACCGGAAAAGAAGACCATGACGCCAATGATAAACTGGGGACTGGTCAACCACAGATCACTGTATTTATCACTTTGACTGGCTATGGACCAGGCGTTGAGATAGCCGTTACTTGTATTGAATAGCACTGCCATCACCAGTATTAACCAGGGCATTCTTCTATCTTTTTTGAGCGTCCACGGGTAAATAAATACCCTGTGGCAATAATGCATCTGCCAAAGAGCAAATAGTAAAAGTGTGGTTATATTCAGCTGAGCGTGAAAAACAAGGATACAACCAAAGACCAGGACAGTCGGCAATTCCATGAAAAACCAGCCCAGGCGATTATCCAGTGTTGGCCCCCAGCCACGGCGAATGTGTCTCCCATACGGCGCCTTTATATAAAAAAGCACCACGAAGACCAAAGGTGCAAGCGCCAGTGTTCCGTAGGCAACCCAGTCGAAAGACTGGTTTAGAAAATTTTCGAGTTGCAAGACAGATTCAGTCTCCATCGCCGATCACCCTTTCTTGATTCTGATTCGCATAAAAAGCCAGTGCATCCTCCATTGACTGACGCAAAGGACGTGGCTTATATGCCAGTTTCTCTGCCGCCCGTGTGTGACTCATGACCCTATTGGTGGATAAGGCTACCAGCGAATCACGGGTATAAATTGGAGACTCCCCCTGAATACGAGCCCAGGCACCCATGGCGGGTGCAAACAATCTGGCCAGCCACAGGGGACAGGAGAAACGCGGGGCGGCAATACCGGTCAACTCCGAGATAATGGACGCCATACCGGACACATCCAGATAATGACCAGAGAGGATATACCGATCCCCATCATTGCCTTTTTCTGCTGCCGCCACCGCACCCCAGGCCACATCACGGGCATCAACCCAATCAAAGCCACCTGCAACCAATACCGGTAATCGGCCATGTGCCATTTTTACAATCGCCTGTCCGAGTAATGACATTTTGAAATCGTTCGGACCGCATACAGCAGTTGGATAAATTATCCTGGTAGTCAAGCTGTCACAATTGTTCTGTCGCACCAACTTATCCGCCTGTGCCTTGGAGTGATCATAATCGCCACCATGACCTGCATTGGCACCAAGCAATGGGTTTTCCTCGGTGACCGCCTGATCCAGAGGCCCAAGTGCGAGAGCGTGTATGCTTGAAAAATGGATCAGGGTGGAAACCCCTTCGGACTGACAGGTTTCCAGAACATTAAGTGTACCTTCAATGTTAACCAACTCCAGTTGTTCGTTGTCACCGGATTGAATCGAGATAAACGCTGCCAGATGATAAACCTCGTCAACGCCCCTGAATGCACAGGAAAGACTTTGCCGGTCTGTAATGTCGCCGTGAACCCTGACCACGTCAAGCCCATCGAGGGCGCGACTGGTTTTTCGAATCAATGCTACAACCTCATATCCCCGGGCAATCAATTCCCTGACCAGGTTTGCTCCAATATGACCGGATGCTCCGGTTACAGCTACTTTCACCATTTAACGTCCTGTCGGGCGGACACAATGGAAATAAT
>Ga0164313_10001118_pt1 | contig 23391 bp, 19 predicted proteins | sample GuaBasSedimGuay4_FD_113735 | JGI IMG/M metagenome (GOLD analysis project Ga0164313, IMG submission 113735) | Subseafloor sediment microbial communities from Guaymas Basin, Gulf of California, Mexico - Guay4, Core 4569-4, 0-3 cm | ecosystem: Environmental > Aquatic > Marine > Hydrothermal vents... | reverse complement strand
GTTTCGGCCCGCCAGAGCAGGCAAAGAGATGCGTCGGTAGCTCAGTTGGTAGAGCAACGGATTGAAAATCCGTGTGTCGGCAGTTCAATTCTGTCCCGACGCACCATCTTTGCCCCGCTTTCGACCCGAACCCCCGTGCACCAGTGCGGGGGTTCAGTCGTTCGGGGCCAGAATCTGCCCCAGCGTCTCCAGTGCCTGCAGCGCTCTCTCTGGCTCCTCCAGCCCCGGTGTATGCCGCCAGAGCTCCTGCCTCGCAGTCGCCTGCAGCGTCCAGGCTTGCTCCTCGCCGGTGGGCAACAGGTGTACGAGAACCCGACGACGGTCGTCTGGATCCACTGAACGCGTCACCCAATGCACTTTCTCCATTTGTTCGACAATGCGGGTTGCTGTACTGGGGGCCACGCACAGCCCGCGGGCCAGTTGCTGCATCGTCTCGGGGCCACGGTCGAGTAGCAGGAGCAGGGCCTGGGCCTGTGACGCATGCATGCCGGCATCGTCGCAGATCTGCCGCCAGCGGGCTTCCCATGCCCGCTGCAGGCCATTGAGGCCAATGAGCAGCTGGCTCGCGATCTCCAGCCTGGTGTGTGGACGTGCTTGCATGGCGACCCTCCCCAAGTTGATTGCTGTCAGCAACTATTGAATATCAGAAAGACATGGCTGACAAGGAATCTTTCGGGTTTGAGCCCGGATTCATGCTGGCATCTTGACAGTCGGAAGCGGCGCGCTAAACTGCCGCTGGCGACAATCTGGTGCTTCACGCATCGGGCTTCCGTCTTCCACGCGTCGCGTGGCGTGCTGGTGTAGCTCAGCTGGTAGAGCAGCTCACTCGTAATGAGCAGGTCTGGGGTTCGAGTCCCCACACCAGCTCCAGCGCAAGCTGGGCGAGGCACGCCTGTGGACGTGGATACAAGTCGCTGGAAAGGGGCCTTGCAGCCTGGGCCCCTTTCCTTATGCCCTCCGGTGTCGGTCGGGCCCGCGCGAACGCGGGCCCGATTGACCTCCCCCGCCGGCGCCGATAGTGTAAGAGCCGCAACGCGCGGGCAGCAGCGGACTGAGTTCGGTTGAGGGGATTCTGATGAGCCTGAAAGTGAGTGTGTCGGGCATCCGCGGTGTAGTCGGTACCGCGCTTGATGCCGAATCACTGGTGCGTTGGGCCAGTGCCTACGGGCAGTGGTTGCCGGCCGGACCAGTGGTCGTCGCGCGTGATTCGCGCCCTTCCGGACAGATGGTCGCAGCAGCAGTGCAGGCCGGACTGATGTCCACTGGCCACGACGTGATCGATGCCGGCTTGGCCACGACGCCCACTACCGAAATGCTGGTGCAGGAAAGCGACGCCGTCGGCGGCGTGATCGTGACGGCGAGTCACAATCCAGTCGAGTGGAACGCGCTGAAGTTGTTGCAGCACGACGGACTGTTCCTGTCGGCCACCGAGATCGACGCAGTGGTCAAGTTGGAGTCTGCATCCTCGCGCGAGCACAAGGTCGCGCTGGAGACGGGCAAGCTGAGCTATCGTGACGACGGCGATGCGCTGCATCTGTCGCGTATCCTCGACATCGTGGATGTGGAGGCGATCCGGCCGCGAATTTGCGAGTCGTTTTCGATGCGGTGGAGGGCGCGGGTGGCCGCATCATCCCTGAACTCCTGGACATGCTCGGCGTGCAGCACGAGGACCTCTATTGCGGTTGCACGGGCCATTTTCCGCGCGACCCCGAACCGCGCGCCGATCACCTGCAGGAACTCGCCGCGAAAGTAGCCGAAAGCGGAGCTGACCTCGGGCTCGCGGTCGATCCGGATGTCGATCGCCTTGCCCTGATCGATCGTGGCGGGATCGCGCTGAGCGAGGAACTCACGCTCGCCCTGGTGGCCGATTTCGTGCTCGAGAAGACACCCGGACCGGTCGTCGTGAACCTGAGCACCACTCTGGCCATGGACGCGGTCGCGCGTCGGCATGGCGTCAAGCTGCGCCGCACGCCAGTTGGCGAGGCCAACGTCGTCGCGGCGATGCTCGAGGAGAAGGCCATCATCGGCGGCGAGGGAAATGGCGGCGTAATTTACCCGACGCTGCACCCGGGTCGTGATGCGGTGTTGGGTGTGGCGCTGGTTCTGGCCGCCGTGGCGGCACGCGGATCGCTGCGGGCCGGGCTGGATCGTTTGCCCGAGTCGGCAATGGTGAAGGTGAAAATCGATCTCACGGACGGGATGGATGACCCCTCACGATGGCGCAGCGCGGTGCAGAGTCTGGGCGAAGGCGGCGAAATCGACGAATCTGACGGCGTGCGTTATGCGCTTGCCGATCGCTGGGTCCACCTTCGGGCCTCCAACACCGAGCCGGTATTGCGTATCATCAGCGAGGCTGGCACAGAGAACCTGGCGCGGGAAATCGTGGATCAGGTGCGTGAGGCACTGATCCGCTGACCCCGCGTTCCCCGTATTTCGGGAGCGAAAGAACGCATGTGTGGAATCATCGCGATGGTCGGCAACCGGTCATCGGTGCAGACATTGGTGGAGGGCCTCAAGCGCCTGGAGTATCGGGGCTATGACAGTTCCGGTGTGGCCCTGTGCACACCCGATGGCCTGCAGATCCGCAAGGCCAAGGGCAAGATCCGTGAACTGGTCGAGGTGCTCGAAAAAGATCCTGTCGACGGAACCTGCGGCATTGCCCACACGCGCTGGGCGACACATGGCGAACCCAACAAGATCAATGCGCACCCGCATACCAGCATGGATGGCAAGCTGGCGTTGGTGCACAACGGCATCATCGAGAACTACCAGTCGCTCAAGTCAATGCTCCAGAAGCGCGGCTACACCTTCACTACCGAGACCGACAGCGAGATCCTGGCCAACCTGATCTCGCTGAACTTCGAGGGCAATCTTGAGGAAGCAGTCCGCGCTGCGCTGCACCTCGTCGAGGGCACCTACGGTATCGCGGTCATGCACGAGGATGATCCGCAGAAGATCGTGGGCGCGCGTCTGGGCAGCCCCCTGATCGTGGGCCTGGGTGACGGCGAGTTTTTCCTCGGCTCCGATGTCGCGGCGATGCTCAGTCGCACGCGCAACGTGATCTACCTCGACGACGGCGAGTGCGCGGTGATCACGCCCGATGGCGTGTCTACCAGCACGCTCGAGAACGTGTCGGTGAACAAGAAGGTCGAGGAAGTCACCTGGGATCTCGAGCAGATCGAGAAGGGTGGCTTCGAGCACTTCATGCTCAAGGAGATCCACGAGCAGCCCGAGACAATCCGCAACACCTTCCGCGGTCGCGTGATCTACGACGATGGTGACGGTCACCTTGGTGGTCTGGGAATGAGCGCGGCTGAGCTGCGAGCGGTCAAGCGCGTGGTATTCCTGGCTTGCGGGACAAGCTTTCATTCCGGTCTGGTCGGCGAGTACATGATCGAGGACATCGCGCGTATCCCGGCCGAGGTCGAGTACGCGAGTGAGTTCCGCTACCGCCGGCCGGTCCTCGACCCCGGCACCCTGGTTTTTGCCATCAGCCAGTCGGGCGAGACCGTCGATACGTTGAGCGCGATGCGCGAGGCCAAGCGCCAGGGCGCGATGGTGATGGGAATCACCAACGTGGTCGGTTCGACCATCGCCCGCGAAAGTGATGGCGGCGTGTACATCCATGCCGGTCCGGAGATCGGTGTGGCCTCGACCAAGGCCTTCACCTGCCAGGTCACGGCCATGGCCATCCTGACGCTATGTCTGGCGCGTGTGCGCAACATGACTGTCGAGGAGGGTCAGGAAGTCATCCACGCGCTCAACCGCGTTCCGGCCCAGGTCAAGCGCATCCTGGATCAGGACGAGGAGATCCGGCGCATCGCCGAGCTCTACGCCCAGCATAACAACTTCCTGTACCTCGGGCGCGGCTACAACTTCCCGATCGCGCTTGAGGGTGCGCTCAAGCTCAAGGAAATCTCCTACGTACACGCCGAGGGCTATCCGGCGGCGGAGATGAAGCATGGACCGATCGCGCTGATCGACAAGGACATGCCCGTGGTGGTGCTCTCCACGCGCGACTCGACCTACGAGAAAATCAAGGGCAACGTACAGGAGATCAAGGCGCGCAGCGGGCGCGTACTGGCGATCGTCACCGAAGGCGACAGCGAGATCAGCGAGATGGCCGACCACGTGATCACCGTGCCGCCCACGATCGACATGATCTCGCCGCTGCTCAACGTGATCCCGCTGCAGTTGCTCGCTTACCACATCGCGGTGATCCGTGGCTGCGACATCGACCAGCCGCGTAATCTCGCAAAGAGCGTGACGGTGGAATAATGGCTGATCGAAAGCAGATCCACAGCGACAAGGCCCCGAAGGCAGTCGGACCGTACAGCCAGGCTGTGGCGGTGGATGGCTGGCTCTTCACCTCGGGCCAGGTGCACCTGACTCCGTCGGGCGAGCTGATCGATGCCGACATCGGCACCCAGACACGTCAGGCCCTGACCAATCTCGGCTCGGTGCTCGCCGAAGCCGGGGCGGGCTTTGACGACGTGGTCAAGGTGACGGTATTCCTGCGCGATATGGCTGATTTCAAGGCCATGAACGAGGTCTACTCCGAGTTCTTCCAGGGCGCGCTGCCCGCGCGCAGCTGCGTGGCGGTTCTGGGCCTGCCCGTCGACGCCCGTGTCGAGATCGAGGCTGTTGCCCGCATCGGGAACTGAACTGGCGGGCTGGCGGTTTACCTCAGGCCCGTGCTTTACCTCCGGTGGGCTTCTTGTCATATTGTGCCGCGGTGGCCGCCGGTCGCCGTGAGCTTGCGGGAGTGGATGGGTCCTGGTGGGCCCCGGGGACTTCAAATCCTGCGGTCGGGCGTCCGCGTCCGAGGTGGGTTCGATTCCCACACATTCCCGCCAACTATGTTTCGGATGGCTATCGGCTGACCGTCGCCTTGCCGCCAACTCGCCGCCACCTTTCCCGCCCCGCACCAGCCAGGGGAGTCGGATTGAGCACCGCCGAGCAGGAGCGGGTCGAGCCCGAGCCCGAGCCCGATACGCGCCACCCGGGCCGCGTCGTGGCCATCGTCAATCCCACCGCGGGTCGTGGTCTTGGTCGCAAGGCCTTCGTGCAGCTGCGTGAGCTGTTGCCGCGGCTCTGCTCAGATGCCGAGCTCTACCTGAGCCATGAACCGGGTTTTGCCACCAAGCTGCTGGAGGGGTTGCCGCTGGCGCCCGGTACGATAGTGATCGCTGCGGGTGGTGACGGTACGGTGCACGAGATCGGAGAGGTGCTGCTCGGTCGCGAGGGCGTGAGCCTGGGCGTGATCGCTGTGGGTTCGGGCAATGACATGGCGCACCAGCTCGCCATGCCGTCCAGCGTTCCCGAGGCCTTGCGCGCGCTGCTCGCCGGCACGGCCCTGCCCTGGGATGTCGGACGCATCGGCGACCATCACTTCCTGAACTCGGTCGGTTTCGCGCTCTCGGCAGAGACCTGCTGGTGGTCGCACCGCAGCACCCGGTTGCGCGGATTCGGGCGCTATTTCTGGGCCGTGGCCCGGGCCTGGTGGAGCTACCGGCCGGTCGTGCTCGAACTCACGGGTACGGGTTGGTCGGGCCGCAGGCCGGTCGCGTATCTCGAGCTGGCGGTTGGGGATCGGGCCGGTGGCGGTTTCAAGGTTACGCCGCGTGCTCTGGTCGATGACGGGCTGCTCGATCTGTGCGCGCTGGAGGCCCTGTCGCGCTGGGCGATCCTTCCGCTCGCGGGGCGCGCACGGCGCGGCGCGCACGTGGAGCACCAGGCGGTGCACTACGAGCAACTGGCTGATTTCGGCATCACCCTGGACCGCCCCACGCGCGTGCACATCGATGGTGAGATCGTGGAGCTTGCAGCTGGCACACATGGCGTGTCGATCGAGCCGGGGGCATTGCAGATCATCGTGGCGCCTTCGCATCCGCGCCTGGCAGCGCGAGCACAACGACAGATCGCCGACCAGCCAGGAGCCGCCGACCAGCCACAATCCGGCGACGACGAGTCATGATGCGCGCGACTTGCCTGTTGTTGGTTCGACTGGTGCTGGCCGGGCTGGTGCTGAGCCCGGGTCTTGTATCGGCGCAGGGATCTCCACAGGCCAGACAGGCTGCTGACGAAAATGAAGCGGCGCAGCGTTCGGGGCCTGAGCCGGCGGTCGAGGCGATGTCCTCGCCCGCCTCACTCGAACCGATCCGTCGCGAGCAACGTTCGGCGCGGCTGGGCGTGGGCATGACTATGGTCGTGCCCGGCTGGGGCCAGCTCTATGCCGACTCACCCTTCTGGGGTGTGGTCGCCTTCAGCGTGCAGATGTTCTATATCGGATCGATCGTTCTGGAAGGGCAACGTGCCGACCGGGCCCTTGTAAGACGGGACGCCCAGGAGCCGGGCACGCCTGACTACGAGTTCCACGACGGCCTGGTCACCGAACACCGGGAACGCCGCCGCGACTTCGCCTGGTGGGCCGCCGCCGGCTACTTCATCATCGCCCTGGACAGCTACGTGAGTGTATCCCTGGCCGATTTCGACGATCCGGGGGTTCCCACACCGGATCTCGGCCGCGACTGGACGCAATCAGGCGCGTCTGGCGCCGGGATTGCCCTGAGCATAGACTTCGGGTTCTGACCGGAGTCCGCGTCCCGCTCCCGGCCACCAGCATCTTGCCCGAACGAGAAGTCGCCCGTAATGGTCACCGATCCCGGCAAAGTCCGGAATTTCTGCATCATCGCGCACATCGACCACGGCAAGTCGACGCTTGCCGACCGCCTGCTCGAGCGTGCGGGTACGGTCACCGAGCGCGAAATGAAGGCACAATTGCTCGACTCGATGGATCTCGAGCGTGAACGCGGGATCACGATCAAGAGCCACCCGGTGCGCATCGACTACCACTCCCTCGATGGCGCCGACTATGTATTCCACCTGATCGACACACCTGGCCACGTGGATTTCCACCACGAGGTCAGTCGTAGCCTGGCGGCCTGCGAAGGCGCACTGCTCGTGGTCGACGCCGCGCAGGGTATCGAGGCGCAGACCATCAACAACCTGTACCTGGCGCTCGAGCACGACCTCGAGATCCTGCCCGTGCTGAACAAGATCGACCTGCCCTCGGCGCGCCCGGAGGAAGTCACACGCGATGTGTGCGACCTGATCGGTTGCCTGCCCGAGGAAGTGGCGCGGGTCAGCGCCAAGACCGGTGAGGGCGTGGAGCGCCTGATGGAGCAGATCGTCAGCCAGATTCCCGCGCCGAAAGCCACCAGATCAGAGCCGCTGCGCGCGATCGTGTTTGACTCGATCTTCGATGCCTATCGCGGCACCATCGCTTACGTACGGGTCGTAGATGGCACGCTGGCCCCGGGCGAGAAGATCCGCATGATGGGCGGCGGCCAGGAACACGAGGTCATGGAGACCGGCTACTTCCGCCTCAAGCAGGTCAAGTCCGATGGTCTGGAGGCCGGCGAGGTTGGCTACGTGGCGACCGGTGCCAAGAGCGTGTCGGCGTTGCAGATGGGCGACACGATGACCAGTATGGCCCGCCCGGCTGCCGAGCCTGTGATCGGTTATGTCGAGGCCAAGCCGATGGTCTTCTCGGGCTTTTACCCGATCGATGCCGACGACTATGTCGCCTTGCGCGAGGCGCTGGAAAAGCTCCAGCTCAACGACGCGGCGCTGACTTTCGAGGCCGAGACATCAGCTGCCCTGGGCTTTGGGTTTCGCTGCGGCTTCCTCGGCCTGTTGCACATGGAGATTGTGCAGGAACGCGTCGAGCGCGAGTACAACATCGCGATCATCGCCACCTTGCCCAACGTGAAGTACCACGCCGTGCTCAGGAACGGCGAGGAAGTCGACGTCGATAACCCGAGCCTGATGCCCGACCCGGGCGAGGTCGAGACCATCACCGAGCCCTTCGTGCGCGCGAGCATCATTACACCGAAGGACTACATCGGCTCGATCATGACCATCACGCGGGAGCGTCGGGGCGAGTCGGTCGGCTCGGGCATCACCGCCATGGACGGCGAGCGCGTGCAGCTGGATTTCCTGATGCCGCTGTCGGAGCTGGTAGTGGATTTCTTCGACAAGATCAAGAGCGTCAGCCGGGGCTACGCGAGCCTGGACTACGACTTCGACGGCTATCAGCCTTCGGACCTCATCAAGCTCGACATCCTGCTGAATGGTGATCCAGTGGACGCGTTGAGCATAATTGTCCATCGTGACAACTCTTATGAGTGGGGGCGGGAACTCTGCCGGAAACTCAAGGAGCTGTTGCCGCGTCAAATGTACGAGGTGGCGATCCAGGCTGCGATTGGCGGCCGGGTGATTGCCCGCACCAACGTAAAGGCGCTGCGCAAGAACGTGACGGCGAAGTGCTACGGTGGTGATGTGTCGCGTAAACGCAAGCTCCTGGATAAACAGAAAGCCGGCAAGAAGCGCATGAAGCTGGTTGGCAGTGTGGAGATTCCCCAGGAGGCCTTTCTGGCTGTCCTTAAAGTCGATCGATGACCAGAGCGATGACCAGAACGATGATCAGTTAGTAAGGAAGCAATGACGATGAACGACAGCAGCAGTGAAGCCACGGTTGAGGCGACAGTCGAGTCGTCGTCGGCGGGCAAGCGCTCCGCGCGCAAGAAACCGATCTGGCGCGAGTACACAGAGGCCCTGGTTGTCGCCGGGCTCCTGGCATTGATCATCCGCACCTTCCTCTTCCAGGCCTTCCACATTCCCAGTGGCTCGATGGAAAACACGTTGCTCGAGGGCGATTTCCTCTTCGTCAGCAAGACACTCTATGGCGCGGAGGTCCCGCTCACCGGGGGCAAACGGCTGCCGGCGATCCGCGGCCCCAAGCGCGGTGACATCATCGTATTTCGCTACCCTGAGGACCCGTCGCAGGACTTCATCAAGCGTTGCATCGGCATCGGGGGCGATGTGATCGAGTACCGCGACAAGAAGCTCTACGTGAACGATGAGTTGCAGGACGAGGACTACATCAAGCACACGCAGCGCGACCGGATCGTACCGGGGCGCGATAATTTCGGGCCGATCACGGTGCCCGAGGACCAGTTTTTCATGCTCGGCGACAACCGCGACAACAGCCGCGATTCGCGCTACTGGGGTTTCGTCGACTATTCCCAGCTGCGCGGGAAGGCGCTGTTCATATATTGGTCATGGGACAAGGAACACAACCTGCCGCGCCTGAGCCGGATCTTCGATCTGGTGCGCTGAGCGAGGGCTGGCCGCAGGGCACTGCGCCCGTAGTCTCGCTCTACGTGCACGTCCCTTTTTGCGACGTGCGTTGCCCCTATTGCCATTTCAGCTGCTTCGTCAATCGCGACCAGGATCTCTTTGATCGTTGGGCGATGGCCATCCGCACACAGTTCGGGCGCATGCGCGAGCACTTCGGCGTGCGCGAACTGGCCAGCATTTACTTTGGCGGCGGGACGCCGACCGCTTTGCCGCCATCGGCCCGATCGACCATGGTCCAGCTGCTGGCCGATGAAATGATGCCGATGTTGGCTGTGGGCGGTGAAGTCACGCTCGAATGCAATCCCGAGAGTGCCTGGCCGGAAAGTCTGACGCCGTGGGTCGACGCCGGTGTGAACCGGCTCAGCCTGGGCCTGCAGAGCATGGACCCAACGGTGTTGGAGTTCCTCGGTCGCCTCAACACACCCGATTCCAATCGCCGAGCTCTGGACCTGGCCTGTTCGCTGGTCGACGAAGTCTCGATCGATCTCATCGCTGCTTCGCCGCCCGATGGCCGCCAGACCCTCCTGTCCGCGATCGATGAAGTCTTGCAATGGCCGGTGCGCCATGTTTCTGCCTACCTGCTCGAGATCCACGCGGCAACGCGCTTCGGACGCGACCTGAAGGCCGGGCGCCTGGTGCCGCGTCCCGACGACGAGCAGGCCGGGATCTACCGTGCCATGGCCGCCAGCCTGTCCGGGCACGGCCTGTCGGCCTACGAGTTGAGCAACTTCGCAGTCGAGGGTTCGCAGTCGCGCCATAACCGGCGTTACTGGCTGCGCCAGGCATACCTTGGCCTGGGACCCAGCGCGCACTCCAACGTGGGTGCCTGGCGCTGGGCCGAGCTGCGCGACACCGCATCCTGGTGTGAGGCAGTCGAGTCGGACCGCGCCCTTCTGGAAGACCTCGAACAACTCGGGCCGAACGAGGTGCGCGACGAGCGGATCCTCCTGGGCCTGAGATTGCGCGAGGGCATCGAGGCCGACCTGCTGGAGGGCCGCGAGGCGCTGGTCCGCGAATTCTCCAAGGCCGGGCTGCTGGTGCAGGAATCCGGGCGCGTGGCCGCGACACTGGACGGTTGGCTGCTCCTGGACCAGATCGTGGCCCGATTGACCGCCTGAGCACGCCTCCTTGACAGCTCGTTAGCCCCGGCTAGTTTCGGATGATCCCGTCCCCCGGAGGCCCGGACTTGCCACGCAAGGACCAGGATCGACAGCAACAGGTGCTCGACGCCCTGGTGACGCTCTTCGTCGAGAAGCGCGAACCGGTGAGCAGTCGCATGCTCGAGGAATGCGGTGCGCTGGATGTGCGCAGCGCATCGATCCGTTCGGTACTGAAGGAACTGGAAGACGCCGGTTACCTCTACCAGCCGCATACCAGCTCGGGCCGTGTTCCGACCGACAGGGGCTACCGAGCTTACGTCGACAGCCAGTCCTTCGAAAACGGGCCCGAGACCTTCAGCCCGGAGATCGTGCACGAGCTCGGACAGGCCATCCACGCCGCCGGCGCCGATCTTGAGCAGGTGCTGCGCGCGGTCACGCGTGTGGTCGGAGAACTCAGCTCGAACATCACGATCCTGGCGGGCCCGCGTCAGAAGAGCCCGGATATCGTCGGCGTCGACCTTTACCAGCGCGACTCCCGCCATGTCTTCGTCGTGATCTCGCTCGACGACGGGGCGGTACGCACACAGCTCGTGCGCCTGGACCATGAGATCCTGCCCGAGAGTCTGCACGCCGCGGCCACGATGATGGGCGATCGGCTCACCGGGCGTTCGCTCGAGGAAGTCCGCCACGAGGTTGACCAGCTCTTCCAGCCGCCGGCGACCAGCGGGGCGCGAGTGGCGCGGAACCTGACGCAGTGTGGACAGGCGCTCTTTGATCCGGCGAACCTGCTTCACTTCACCTGGGAGGGTGTCAGCGCGGCGTTGCACCAGCCGGAATTCGCTGATGCCGATCGACTCAAGGCCCTCCTGCACCTGATGTCGCATTCGGAGGAGTTCGAAAGCACACTTGAGCGTTCCCTGCGCGAGCAGAGTGGCGGGGAAATCGCTTTGACGATCGGTCAGGAAAACAGTCTGCCGGCGCTGCACCCCTTCAGCCTTCTGGCGACGCGCCTTGAATTCGATGATCGTGAGGGGTACTTCGCGGTGCTCGGGCCCAGGCGGATGCCCTATGCCCGCACGGTGACGTTGATCCGGCTGATCGCCCGCCATCTGGAGCGGATCAGCGGCTGAGCCCGCCCGACGCCCAACCAGGCCAGGAGTTCTTCGATGCCCGAGAAGCACCCAGAGGATCAGGATCCGCGGACAGAATCCGACCAGCGGAGTGAGGTAGGAACCGAAAGGCTGGGAGGCGACCGGGAAGCATCGGAAATGACGGCCGACCAGGGGTCAGCCGGTGCCACGATGGGGGATCATACGTCCACACCGAAAGCCTCGGACGTAGCGGAACTCGAGGACAGCCTCGAGGTGCTGAAGGAAATGAGTTCCGGTTCCGGGGAGGAAGATTCCGTCAGTCGGGAGACACAGCTGCAGGCCCAGCTGGAGCGGATTCAGGCCGAGGCAGACACAAACAAGGACAAGTGGCTCCGCTCAATGGCCGAACTGGACAATTTTCGCAAGAGATCCCACCAACACCTCGAATCGTCCCTCAATCTTGCTAGGGCAGATGTTCTGAAGCAGGTGCTCGAGGTTCTCGACAACTTCGAGCGGGCGATGGAGGCCTGGGATCAGGCTGAGACTTCCCCGGACGAGAACTTCGTCAAGGGGGTCCGGCTGATCCAGGACCAGTTGCTTCGCGTGCTACGGGAGAACCGCGTCGAGAAGATCGAATCGATCGGCGAGGCTTTCGACCCGAATCTGCATGAGGCGGTCTCCCAGATCGAGACCGACGAGGTGCAGAGCCAGCATGTCGCCAGAGTGATCAAGGAAGGCTACCGCTTCCACAAAACGGTCCTTCGCCCGGCACTGGTCGTCGTCGCCCGCTGAACTGCGGACACACGGTCTTCGCCGGCGGGGAAACGACCGGAGGAGACCAGTGGGTAAGGTCATCGGAATAGATCTCGGTACCACCAACAGCGTGGTTGCGATTCTGGACGGCTCTCAGCCCGAGATCGTCGCGAACGCGACCGGCGCGCGTACCACGCCGTCGGTCGTGAGCCTTGGTGCAGGGGATGAGTGGCTGGTGGGGGAGGTCGCCAAGCGGCAGCTCGCGAGCAAGCCGGAACTCACTCTCTATTCGATCAAGCGGCTCATGGGCATGCGTTACGACGAGGTGCTCGACGAGGTCGCGACGCGGACCTACAAGATCGTCAAGGGCGAGAACGACATGGCTTGTGTGGATGTCGATGGCGAGATCCTCACGCCCGTCGAAATCTCTGCCATGCTGCTGCGCGAGATCCGTAACCGCGTAGAGGAAGTCCTGGGCGAAGAGGTCCCGGACGCGGTGATCACCGTTCCTGCGTACTTCAACGATGCACAGCGCCAGGCCACGCAGGATGCGGGTCGGGTGGCCGGGCTGGACACGCTCCGTATCATCAACGAACCAACTGCAGCCGCTCTGGCCTTCGGGCTCGACAAGGGCGATGAGCGCAACAATATCGCTGTCTTCGATCTCGGCGGCGGCACCTTCGATATCTCGATCCTGCACCTCGGCGACGGCGTGTTCGAGGTCAACGCCACCGGCGGAGACACGCATCTCGGTGGAGACGATTTTGATCAGGTCATCATCGACTGGGTGGTAGAGCAATTCAACGAGCAGACCGGTGTTGACCTGAGTGAGGACAGAAGCGTAGGTGGGCGGCTCAAGGAGGCGGCGGAGAAGGCCAAGATCGAGCTTTCCAGCAGCCTGGAGACCAACATCCAGTTGCCCTTCGTGGCGACCAAGAATGGCGAACCGCTGCACATGGACCTGACTCTCTCGCGTGCGCGGTTCGAGCGCATGGTGCAGGGACTCGTCGACCGGACACTGGAATGCTGCCTCACTGCGCTTGAAGATTCTGACCTCACGCCTCTCCAGGTCGACGAGGTCATACTCGTCGGCGGTTCGACACGGGTTCCCCTGGTTCAGCGCGCGGTCGAGGAATTGTTCGCAAAGATGCCGAACAAGAGTGTGCATCCTGATGAGGTCGTCGCGCTTGGTGCAGCCATCCAGGCCGGTGCTCTCGATGGTCTGGTCGAGGAGGTCCTCCTGCTGGACGTGACGCCGCTCTCGATCGGCCTGGAGACACTCGGCGGCGTGGTGACGCGCATCGTCGATCGCAACACCACGGTGCCCACGCGGCGCTCACAAATCTTTTCCACCGTGCAGAACAATCAGTCTTCGGTCACCGTGCACGTGGTGCAGGGTGAACGCGAGATGGCCGCCGACAACCGCAGTCTGGCCCGCTTCGAACTGAGCGGAATCCCGCCGGCCAAGCAGGGCGTGCCGCAGATCGAGGTCACATTCGACATCGATGTAGACGGTATCCTCCACGTATCGGCACGCGACCTCGGGACTGGCGTCGCGCAGAAGGTGACGGTGCGCGGCTCGAGCAACCTGAGCGAGGACGAAGTCGAGCGGATGATCAAGGAAGCGGCCGAACGCCAGGACGAGGACAGGGTCCGCCGGACCAGGGCCGAGCTCCGCCATCGCGCGGAGACCCTGCTCCTGGACGTCGAGAGTTCGATCGAGACAGCAGGCAGAGGAAGCATCTCCAAGCCCGCACTGGAGCAGATCAATTCGCAATGCGATGCGGTCCGCACGGCCCTGGAGGCCAGGGACCTCTCGGCGCTCGATGAAGCCGTCGAAAAGCTGGAATCCGCTTCCCACGCCTTTGCGCGGGATCTCTACCAGGGATCGGACAGCTAGGCACGGCCAGAGCCAGCCTTCCCGAGCCCGGGCCGGAAGCATTCGGCCCGGGCTTGCGTTTGCCCGCCGCAGGCCTTAATTGGATTCCTGCCCGGATGCCGTCCCCAACCGTCTGCGAAGTCCATGAGCAAACGCGACTATTACGAGGTCCTGGGTGTGGACCGCGAGGCGGATGCGGCCACGGTCAAGAAGGCCTACCGCAAGCTCGCGGTGAAGTTCCACCCGGACAAGAACCCCGGCGATTCGCAGGCCGAGGACAAGTTCAAGGAAGTCACCGAGGCCTACGAGGTCCTGCACGACACGGGCAAACGTTCGCAGTATGACCAGTTCGGGCACGCCGGCGCTGGCCAGGCCGGTGGTTTCGGCCAGGGCGCGGGCTACGGCGGGGCCGCGGGTGGCTATGACTTCGATCTTTCCGACGCCCTGCGCGCGTTCATGCGCGACTTTGGTGGCGGCGGATTCTCGGACGTTTTTGGCGAGGGCGGTGGCGGCGGGCGCAGCCGTCGCGGGCGCGACCTGCAGGTCAAGCTCAAGCTCAGCCTCGAGGAAATCGCAGCCGGTGCCGAGCGCACGATCAAGCTGCGCAAGCAGGTGGCCTGCTCCCGCTGCAAGGGCAGCGGCTCGAAGGGCGGCGGTGCCCCGCACACTTGCGAACAATGCAACGGGGCCGGCCAGGTACGGCGTGTGCAGCGCACCCTGCTCGGCCAGTTCATGAATGTGGTGCCCTGCCCGGCCTGCCATGGTGAGGGTTCGGTAATCTCGGACCCCTGTTCGGATTGCCGGGGCTCGGGCAACATGCGTGGCGAGGAAACGCTTAAGGTGAAGGTCCCGGCCGGTGTGGCCACGGGCAACTACATCACGCTCAAGGGACAGGGCGACGTCGGCGAACGCGGTGCGCCCGCGGGCGATGTGTACGTCGTCATAGAGGAAGCCGAGCACGAGCTCTTCGAGCGCCACGGCGATGACCTTGTCCTGCAGGTGCCGGTATCCGTGATCGACCTCGCGCTCGGTACCAAGGTCCAGATCCCGACCGTCGACGGACGGGTGAGCCTGAAGATCCCGGCCGGCACGCAATCGCACCGGATCTTCCGCCTGCGCGGCAAAGGTGTGGTACACCTGCACGGCCGCGGGCGAGGCGACCAGCTCGTGCGCGTGGTCGCGTGGACGCCGGAGAAACTCGGTGCCGCCGAACTCAAGCGCCTGGAAGAACTGCGCGAAGCCGCCCGACGCGACCTCCCGGAGCCGGGACGGCTGAGCCACGACTAGGAGGATCCCTTGGAGATCCACTTCGTCGATGCGTCCGCGATCCATGGTCGCACGCTCTACGTCGAGGGCAGCGAGGCCCGTCACATCGTGAAGGTGTTGCGCCACAACGTGGGCGACAGCCTGACCTTCACGGACGGCAGCGGCAGCTTTCTCGAAGCAACCATCGATCGCTGCGATGCGTCTGCTGTGCATGCAGAGATCGGCATGATCCGTCCGGACCCACGCGAGGCAGGCGCTCCCTGGTCGACACTGGGTCTGGCCCTGCTCAAGGGCGCCCACTTCGAGATGGCCATCGAGAAAGCCGTGGAGCTGGGTGTCCACCGTATCGCGCCGCTGCTGGCCGACCACTGCGTGGTGCGGCTCAAGGAGCGTTCAGCCGCGAAGAAGCTGGAACGCTGGCAGCGGATCGCCGACAGTGCGATGAAGCAGTCAGGTCGGAGCTGGCGCTGTGAGCTGCTGCCGCCCCTTCCAGTAGAGGAAGCGGTGCGGCAGTATGGTGGTGGCGCCGCGCTCATCGTGGCCGACGAGGCCGAGACCGGGACTGAGACCGGGACCGGGACAGGCGGCCAGGGCCCAGGGCTTCAGCCGGGCCAGCCCCACTTCGGCCTGGTGGGACCGGAAGGCGCCTTCAGCGAGCGAGAGAAACAGTGGCTGCAGGAGCAGGGTGCCAGGGCCGTAAGCCTGGGACCCTTCCGCCTGCGCGCCGAAACCGCGGCCATAGTGCTGGCCGCAGTCCTGAACCAGGGGCGCAAGCATGGATGATTCACTCGAGGCCCGCCTGAAGGCGGACATGATCGCGGCCATGAAGGCCAAGGAAAAAGACAAGCTCACGATCCTGCGCATGCTCATCGCCCGCCTCAAGGATGCAGCCATCAACAAGCGCGACGTGTTGTCGGCCGAAGAGGAGTTGCGCCTGATCGCGACCTACGCCAAGCAGCGCGAGGACGGGATCGCCGATGCGATCAAGGCTGGTCGTGAGGATCTGGCCGAGAAGGAACGTTTTGAGCTCGAGTTCGTGCGCTCCTACCTGCCGCAGCAATTGGGCGAGGATGAGCTCGCGGCCCTCGTCGACGAGGTCATCAAGGAGAGCGGCGCCACGTCGATCAAGGACATGGGCGGCGTGATGAAGACCGTTCTTGCGCGCGCGGCGGGACGCGCCGACGGCGGCAAGGTGTCGGCCCTGGTCAAGTCGCGGCTGGCTGGTTGAGCATGAACGTACTGTGGATCGCGGCCGGCCTGATCGTCGTTGCCACGACCGTGGAGGGCGTGCGCCAGGGCGTGGTGCGCCGGGCGGTGGAGCTGGCCGGGCTGATCGCGGTATTCCTCTTTGCCTCGCGCCTGGCCGACCTGCTTGCACCGATGCTCTCGGAGCTCTTTGGAGCCAGTCGGCAGGCGGCGTTCTACGTGTCCTGGGCGGTGGTGCTGATCGGCGGCGTGATCGCAGTGCGCCTGCTCGCCTCCGGATTGCGCAAGCTCGTGCACCTGACACTCGTCGGCTGGCTCGACCGCGTCGGCGGTGGCGTGCTCGGGCTGGTCTTCGGCCTGATCATCGCGAGTTGTCTCTTCGTGGGCGCCTATGCCATGTCGGACGACTTCAAGGCCGAGCTCGAGGGCAACGAGGCTGCCGCCCTGATGCTCAACTTCGCGCCTTCGGTCTACGACGCGGGGCGTGAGTTCTTTGGTGGAGAGCGATTCTTCGACATGGTGGGCGAGCAGCTGCGACCGGCCGTCGAACGCCTGCGCGACACGGCTGCACTGGAGGGTACCGGTCCCCGTGATGGCTTCGTCTGAGTCTTCCTCACTCTTCGCTACCGGGCAGGGGCGCCGGGCCGGGCGCCTGCTCGAGTACGCGGTCGTGCTCGACATGGTCGCCGACCAGTGCGTGCTGGAACGGGCGGCAGCAGAAGTGCGCGCCAGCGAACCATCCAGCAATCGTGATTCGCTGCGCCGGCGCTGGCTCTGGTACGAAGAACTGCGGCGCTTCCAGGCTCTGGGCGAACAGCTGGCGTTGGGCAACTGCGCGGACTTGCGTGACCTGATCGGGGCAGGACGCGACAGCCCGGGGCCGCTCAACGGTGAGAACCTGGCGGCCATCGGAGCGGCGGCGACCAGCCTCGCCGATCTGGTTCGCAGCGTGCATGCGGCGGCGGATCGCCTGGCCCTTACCGGCAAGCACCTGCGCGGCGCCGAAGATCCGCGTCCGCTCGGTGACCGTCTTCAAAGAGCGCTTGAGCCCGACGGCAGGGTTCGCGACCAGGCCAGCCCGGCATTGAGGGGCCTGCGGCGAGCCGAGATGGCGTCCGAGACCCGCGTGCGCGACGTAGCCCGCGTGGAAATGCAGCGTGCGAAGAAGTCCGGCTCCTCAGCCGCTGAAGAACTCGTCCTGCGTGGCGATCGCATGTGCATTCCGGTGCGCTCGGGTTCGCGCGCGAATGTTGGCGGGATCATCCATGACCGCAGCAGCACCGGTCAGACGCTCTTCATCGAGCCAGCAGCGGTGGTGGAGGCCGGTAACCAGCTCACCGAGGCGCGCCTCGCCGTCCAGGACGAAGAACGACGGATCCTGATCGAGCTCAACCGCGAGGTGGGTGCCCACGCGCCACAGCTCCTGGACCTCTTTGATCGCGCCGTGCAGCTGGATGCGCTGCGCGCGCGAGTGCGCTTTGGCGAGCGCAACTCCGCACTCGCGCCGACTGACACTTCTGACTCCGGTTCGTATGACCTGCGCGGATTCCGGCACCCCGTTCTGGCCAGCAGCCTCGCTGCGGCCAGCCGGGCCGAGGACCTGGTGCCGCTCGATCTGCAGATCGAAGATTCGCGCGTGCTCCTGATCAGTGGACCGAACGCGGGTGGCAAGACCGTCACCTTGAAATCGGTGGGGCTGGCTGCACTCATGGCGCAATCGATCATTCCGCTGCCCGCGAGCGATCCGCCCGGGCTGCCTGTTTTTGACGCCGTTCTCATCGATGTGGGGGACGAGCAGTCGATCGCCGATGCGCTGTCCAGCTTCAGTGCGCACATGACCCACATGCGCGCAATCCTGCAGGAGGCGGACAGTCACTCCCTGGTTCTCCTGGACGAAGTTGGCGGCGGCACCGATCCACAGGAGGGCGTGGTCCTGGCCCAGGCGATTCTCGAAGGTCTTGCCGACAGTGGTGCGCGCGTGCTGGCGACGACGCACTATGGACAGCTCAAGGTGCTGGTCGAAGATGATCCGCGATTCCGCCATGCCAGCATGGCCTTCGATGATCAACTTCTGCGGCCACGATTTGAACTCGAACTGGACCTGCCCGGCGCCAGCCATGCCCTGGCCATCGCCAGCCGTTTGCAGTTGCCGGCCGATGTGCTGCAGCGCGCGAAGGAACTGCTGGGCGACGATCGCATCCTGCTGGACGAACTCCTCTGCTCGCTGCAGGAAGAACGCAACGAGGCGCGCCGGATTCGCGAGGCTCTGCAGGGCGAGTTCGACGAGGCCCGTCTCAGTCGGCAACGCTATGACCAGCTGCTGGCAGAGATGAAAAAGAAGCGCAAGGAACGCCTGGACGTGGCCGAGCGTGAGGCCGAGGGCATCGTGCGCAACTCGCGTAAACGCGTCGAGTCGCTGCTGCGCAGGATCCGCGAGGCCGGTGGGTCCGAGGCGGCTGTCGAGGCCGCGCGCGAGGTACGCGAGGAGATCCAGGAGCAGGCCGAGCGGCTGGCCGAACGGGTCGAGCGCCGCCAGCCGCCGCAACGGCCGGAGCAGGCCGCGCGCATCGAGGTGGGGGAGATCGTGCTGCACGCCGGGCTGGGCAAGGTTGGCCGCATCATCTCGATCCGTGGCAACCGGGTGACGCTGGAGATTGGCGACGCCAGCGTGGTTGCCACCCCTTCCCAGCTGCGGATGCCGTCGAGCTCCGAGGTGGAGGCTGCCCGTGCGCCACGGCAGGGCTCGATCCGCACGCAACTGGTACAGGCGCCGAGCGCCTCGACACGGGTCGACGTGAGGGGAATGGACGGCGAGGAGGCCTGGCAGGCCGTCGATCGTGCCGTCGACCGCTGCCTGGTGACGGGGATGGGCGAGCTGGAGGTGCTGCACGGCAAGGGCACTGGCCGCCTGCGCTCGCTCCTGTCGCGTCGCCTGGAAAGCGACCCGCGCGTGCGGGAGGCCCAGACCGGCGGTGGAGGGCGATTCGACGAGGGGACCACGATTATCAGGATCTAGGGGCCGGTATGGTGGCGGTTCCCCTTTCGCAGCGCCTATTCTGGGAGGGAGCTCGATCGAGGTCTGGCCGCCGGACCGGCCGCGGGCGGGTTCCCCCGACTGTCACACCGTAGCGCATCGAGGTCTTCATGCCGGGACGGATCCCCGAGGACGTCATTGACAAGATCCGCGATGACACGGTCATCGAGGACGTGATTGCGCATTTCGTCACACTCAAGCGCAAGGGCAGCTCCTACTGGGCCTGCTGTCCCTTCCACGGCGAAAAGACACCTAGCTTCCACGTCCACCCCGAGCGCCAGATTTTCTACTGCTTCGGCTGCCAGCGCGGTGGCAACGTCTTTCGCTTCCTGATGGACAAGGAAGGCATGTCCTTCCCGGAGGCAGTGCACTTCTGCGCCGACCGGCTCGGCGTGGACCTGGATCGTTTTCTCGAGAACTCCGGCAGCGATGGCCCGGACCCACGCGAGAGCATCCTCAAGGCCAACCAGTGGGCTCTCGAGTGGTTCCACGAGCAGTTGCAGGGTCCGGCGGGGCAGCAGGCCCGCGAATACGTTCGCGGGCGCGGACTGGCCCCCGAGAGCATCGATTCCTTCGCCCTGGGCTTTGCCCCGGCTGGCTCAGCGGGCTTCCTGGCGGCCGCCCGGGAGGCCGGAATCACAGAGGAAGGCCTCCTGCAGGGCTCCCTGCTACGCAGAAAACCCGGCGAGAGCCCTTTTGCGTACTTCCGCTCACGGCTTATATTTCCCATTCGCGGCGTCGCGCAGAAGACACACGGGTTCGGAGCCAGGATCCTTGGGGCCGGAGAGCCCAAATACCTCAACTCGCCTGAAACGCCCGTCTTCAAGAAGCGTCAGACGTTGTACGGATTGCCCGAGGCCCGATCCAGCATGGTGAAGGAGCGGACGGCGATTCTGGTCGAAGGCTACCTCGACGCGATTTCCCTCCATCAGGCGGGCTGGACCCAGACAGTAGCAACCTGTGGCACCGCATTCACGCCGGAACAGGCGCGTGTGCTCAGGCGTTATGTCAATGAGGTCGTACTCGTATTCGATGGCGACAAGGCAGGGCGCAAGGCAGCCTATCGATCTGCAGACGTGGCGATTCTCGAGGGGGTCGAACCGCGGATCGTGCGCCTCCCGGAGGGGCAGGATCCGGCCGACCTGATCGCCGCCGGTAAGGAGCGGGAGGTCCTGGCTGCATTGCACGAAGCGCCCGGTATGGTCGAATGCATGCTGCGCGAGGTGCACGAACGTGGCGGCGAGCGGGTGCACCGCGAGCGCGCTCTTTCGCGCCTGCGCGAGTTGGCCGGTCAGATGAAGGATCCCGTACGTGGCGAGTTGTTGCTCGACGAGGTTGCCTCTGTATTCCGTGTGAGCCGGCAGGCCCTGGCCGACGGCTTCGTGGCCCCGCGCAGACGCGCGACATCACCCGAACCGCCGCCCGCGGTGGGTGAGGCCGCAGCCGGGACGACGGAGGAACGGAGGTTGCTTCGCCTGGCCCTGTTCTCGGAGCCCGCGCGCAAGCGCCTGCTTGAAGGAATGAAGCCCGAGGAGTTCTCCACCGCGCAGTTGCGTGAGGTCGTCGGTCGACTCTCCGAAGCCAGTGAGGGCACAGGGGAGATCAGCCGCGTCGACCAACTCGGCGTGGAGGGAACGGATCTGGAACCAGTGCTGGCGCGTCTTCTCACACCAGAGGATGGCGAGCCGGCCGCCGACGCGGACTTTGATCCGGTCGCAGAAATCGATGCGTTGCTTTCCCGGTTCGCCGGCCGGGTTCAGCGCGAGCAGCGTAGCAGGGAAGTCGCGGCGACAAACGATGCATTCTACTCCGGAGGAGACTGGAAGGCGGAGATGGAACTTCGCCGGAAAGACAACCGGGGCTGACAGGTCCAACCCGATCGGGCCGCGCCCGATGGAGGAACGACGAATAGATGGACGACAAGCAATTCGACAAGGTCATTCGCGCGCTGAAGAAGCAGGCCAAGGTCCGCGGTGGCTACGTGCTGCACGAGGAAGTCAACAAGCTGATCCTGGACGAGTTCGAGATCACCGAACTCGACAAGATCTACGACAAGCTCGGTGAGCTGAAGATCGAGTTTTTCGACGACGAGGTTTCCGCGCGCCAGAAAATGGAGCTCAAGGAGCAGCGTCGCCTCAAGAAGGTCAAGACAGAGAAGAAAGCTGCCAAGGCCAACGTCAAGTACGACGACCCGGTGCGTATGTACCTGCGCGAGATGGGCAAGGTGCCGCTGCTCGATCGCAAGGGCGAGGTCGAACTCGCCATGCGAATGGAGGACGGTACGCTGCGCGTGATCCGCGCGATCCTGCAGTCGGCCCACACACTCAACGAGTTGCGCAGGCTGTCCAGTCGCCTCGAACGCGAGTTGATTCCGCTCGACGAGGTCATCAAGACCGACCAGAGCACCTGGAACACCAAGACCAGCGCGCGCAAGGAGGGCCAGCGCATTGCCCGCACGGTCGAGAAGATCGAGGCCTGGCAGGCCGAGATCGTCAAGGCGGAGAAGGAACTCTCGGGCAAGACCACGGAAGCCAGGGGTCGAACCCTCGAGAAGATGGTTTCCGGCCGCAAGAAGAAGCTCGTCGATGAGTTCGTGGCCCTGCGTCTGAACAGCAACCAGGTCGAGTCGATGAGCAACGCGCTGCGCACTGTGCACAGCAAGATCGAAAACGTGCGCGTGCACATCCGCGAGATCGAGGGCGAGGTCGGGCTCAAGAGCGGCCCGATGTCCGACGCGATCAAGAAGGCCCAGGCCGAAAAGTCCGACGTCCTGGAGATCCGGGGACGTGGTGAAGTTCGACTGGGGACGGTGATCGACGCGCAGAACAAGATCCGCTCGTTGCGCGGCAAGATCTCCATCATCGAAGATGAAATTGGTCTGCCGTCCGCTGAACTCGCCGCGCTGGTGGCCGAGATCGAGGGTGGCGAACGGCAGTTGCAGCAGGCGGTCAAGCAGATGATCGAGGCCAATGTGCGCCTGGTCATCTCCATCGCTAAGCGGTACACGAACCGTGGCCTCGAGTTCCTGGACCTGATCCAGGAGGGCAACAGCGGTCTGATGCGCGCGGTCGAGAAGTTCGACTACTGCAAGGGCTACAAGTTCTCCACCTACGCGACCTGGTGGATCCGCCAGGCGATCACGCGCGCCATCGCCGACCAGGCGCGCACGATCCGCGTGCCGGTGCACATGATCGAAGCCATCAACAAGGTCAACCGCGTCAGTCGCACGCTGCTGCAGGAGCTCGGGCGCGAGCCGACGGCCGAGGAAATGTCCAAGCTCCTGGAGATGCCGCCGGAGAAGGTCAAGCAGGTCATGAAGGCCAGTCTCGAACCGGTATCGCTGGACCGTCCGATCGGTGAGGACGAGGACAGCAACCTCGGCGACTTCATCGAGGACACCAACGCACCGAGCCCGGCACGCCAGGCGGCGCACGCCATGCTCCAGGACCGCATGGGTCGCGTCCTTTCGACGCTGACCCGCCGCGAGGAAAAGGTCATCCGCCTGCGCTTCGGTCTCGGCGATGGCACGCCGCGGACGCTCGAGGAAGTGGGGACGATCTTCAAGGTCACACGTGAACGGGTGCGGCAGATCGAGGCGAAGGCCCTGCGCAAACTCCGCCACCCCAGCCGCAGCAGGAAGCTCAAGGGGTACTCCGAGATCGTGTAAGGTCGGGCGGCTGGCCTTGCTGCGGGAAACGTCCTCGCGGGTGAAGCGGGGTCGGGTTGGCGGGAGATTGTGGCCGCTGCGGGTTGTTTCCCGCGGCGAAGGCAGAAAGCCTCCCCCCTTGGGACAGTAGCCGGCGTGGACAGCAGGCGGCCAACTTGACCACCCGGGACCCCGGTGCTAGATTGCCCCGT
>Ga0164313_10001117_pt1 | contig 23395 bp, 16 predicted proteins | sample GuaBasSedimGuay4_FD_113735 | JGI IMG/M metagenome (GOLD analysis project Ga0164313, IMG submission 113735) | Subseafloor sediment microbial communities from Guaymas Basin, Gulf of California, Mexico - Guay4, Core 4569-4, 0-3 cm | ecosystem: Environmental > Aquatic > Marine > Hydrothermal vents... | reverse complement strand
ATGCATAACGGGCAGGGATTATTCCTAGAATTTTCATGAACAAAAAGGGTTAAGTTCTCAACCGAACCAAATGCATGGTCGATTGCTGCAAAAATACCAAAATAGGCGTTAACAATGATCAAAAAATTATCAGTGGCGATTAAATGTTATTGTTTGATGATTTGATTAACCAACAAACCATTTTCCGTAAAGATCTTAAGCAAATAAATGCCGGGGTCCTCGTTGCTCAAGTCAATTTCGAGTCGGTTGTCTGAAAAATTTTCTTTTTGATAAATAACCTCACCAATAACATTATAAATTTGAATATCGACTTGAGCATTAAATGCATTACCAAATTCGATGATTAAATCATTTGCTGTAGGGTTTGGGAATACATTAATTTCTGAAAGCACGCTTGCTTCATTAACTCCAACAATAAATTCCACTTCGGCACTTGCTGAAAAACCGCAGTTATTTATATCCAGCACATTTACTGTATAAGTTCCGGCTGCCAGGTTTTCCAAATCTTCGATATCGTCAAAATCTCCGCTACCGTCATTGTCCCAATCGTAGGTGTAGGGTGGCATTCCACCGAAAACTGTTAAGTCTATACTTCCGGGTTCGTTTCCGATTTCATCGGTTATATCCAGTGAATAATCCAGTGCTTCGGGTTCTGTAACAATAAACTCACCTATAAATAAACAGTTATTGGCATCCATTACCGAATAGGTATGGTTCCCAGCTCCAATATTTTCGAAAATATTATTTAAATCAAAAGCCTGTCCAAAAAAGGAATATTCGTAGGGTGGGGTTCCGCCTTGTGACAATACCTCAACAAAGGCATCGTTTTCGCCAAAACAAGAAATGGATTGTGTTTCATTTTCGATTGCGATTAATTCATCGGGTTCAGTAAGGACTAGTGTTTGTGTTGATTGACACCCATTGTCTGACAAAACGGTAATTTCTATGGAACCGGCCCCCAGGCCCAGAATACTAGTTGCAGAACTGCTCGGCGGAAAATTAGTGTATGGCGCTCCACCTGTTAATGACCATTGATAAGGACCCACACCAGCTGTTACACTAACGGATACAATTCCATTCATATCGCCATTACAAGTAGGTTCATTAATTACTCCAGTATTGAAAACAACCTCTTCGGAATCGTTAATCGTAAAGGTTAATGCAGAGTTACACCCATTTGCATCATACACATCAAGAGAATAAAATCCAGCAGAGAGCCCATCAATGGGGAGTTCTACATCAGAACCATCTAACTGATAGCTATACGGTGGTGTACCTCCGGTAACATTAAAATCAATGGATCCTTGATCTTGTCCAGAGCATGGGTTGTCTGTTATCAATGTATCGTTGAATAACAGTTCATCGGGTTGTGATATGACTAAACTATCGGTAACAGAGCAACCGTTGAAATCAGCAATTTCAAAAATATACTCCCCTGAAGAAAGATTTGAGAAAACATTTTCAGTATCGAAACCACTTCCATTTACGGCGTATTGATAGGGAGCTGTTCCACCCTGGGCGAACAAATTAAAAGCCCCTTCGTTTTCGCCAAAGCAAGAGATCAATTGTGAAATTGTTGAGCTTACCAACAATTCTTCAGGTTCTACAATCTGAATGTCGACAGTAGCAGATAATCCATTTGCATCTGTTACTGTAAACGTATATGTATCGGCATCTAAATTTGCAATATCTTGAGTAATAGCCCCATTGCTCCATGTATATACAAAAGGTGGTGTTCCCCCGGCAATGCTAATATCTATAGATCCGGTACTGTCGCCAAAACATGATACATTATTAATATTGGCTACAATTAGTTCTGGAATAGAAAAAACTTCATACAAAGCGGAAATCATACATCCTCCTGAGTCAATAACAGTAACCTCATAGGTTCCTGGAGTTAGACCGGTCAAATCCTCTTCATCATCAAAATCACCTCCTCCATCGGTATTCCAGTCAAAAAGATAAGGAGCAATTCCCCCCGAAACAGTTAGGTCTATTGCTCCGTCTGCAGGATTTGTCTCATGTGTAATACTTGCATTTAATTCGATGGTTGTAACCGATACAGGTATTTCTGAGCGTTCACTTTTGCAGCCTTCAATGGTTAGGTCTGCCCAAAACGAAATGCTATTGCTAAGCGCTTCCGACTGAAAAGAATAACCTGTAGCCAGTAAATTTCCATCTACGGGCGCATCATACCACGAAACGGTACCGGTATGATTTTGTGTTGTAATTGTTACTTGTTCTCCATTACAGACATGATAGTTTTCTTCAGTAACGTGATAAAACTGCTCTTCTGGACCCCTTGCTGTAAAAATCAACTCCCCTTTAAATGCTGTAAATTTAGCCGGATAAGAACTCCCTCCCGGGTTCAAATCAAGCCATTGTTCTGTACCGCTTTCGGTACCATCTGACACCCAGGGTTCAAAATTATTCTGTTCCGATGCCGACGAAAAATACAATTGATTATTGTAACAAACCATTTCGGAAGTGATAAAACCGGGGGTTGAAAATTGTTTTACCTGGGTCAATATTTCGGTGTCAGGCTGATAATTGTATAAATCGGCTATTTCACCTTGCACACTACTGGCCAAAAAATAAACAGAACCGTTGCATTTTGTAAAAGAATTGGGGTAGGAGCCGATTGATGGATTGATATTCTCAATCAATACGGTTCCGGAAGATGTTCCATCAGTAAGATAAGGTTCGGCACCGATTAAACCGTTGTCTGCATAGAAATAAAGATAGTTATCTATTGATTTAAAATTTGTGAAATGGGTGTTCCCATCCGGGTTTATATCTGTAACACGTTCGGTATTTTCGGAAGTACCATCAGTTTTCCAAAGTTCGTTTCCATTAACGCCATCATTCGCAGTAAAAAAGAGCATCCCGTTATGTTCTATAAAATTTGCAGGATTAGCTGAGCCACCCAAATTTATTTCCTTTAGCATATATGTCCCGGCGGCTGTTCCGTCTGTTACCCAGGGTTCAAGGTCATATAATGCAGAAGCTGCAATAAAATATAGCTTGCCATTATAATTATAAAACCGGTTAATGGAAAAAGAACTTGTATTTGGAAGGGATACAACCATTTGTGTTCCTGCCACAGTTCCGTCGCTGATCCAGATTTCGGCATTCTCGTCCGGTAATCGGGTTAATTCAAATATAAAAGAACCATTTAGTTCGGTGATCCAAAAATTACTAAAACGGTAATCAATATTTCCCCATTCTATCAACAGTTCAGCACCACCCGCTGTCCCATCCGAAACCCAAAGTGAAGGCCCATCAGTTTGATTATTAACACCAAGCAATATTTTATTATTCCCTGCTGCAATACTCGTTAGGTTGGATGAATTTACCCCATCTCCGCCACCACCACCAACAGAAAATACCAACTGTTCGCTGCCATGTTCTCCATTAAAACTCCAGAGTTCACTGAAACTAATACTAAGATATAAAATGCTATCCGCATTTAAAACATCATAAATATAAGATGACACCGAATCTGTACCAAACTGTGTCAATTGTTCAGAAATGTTACTCATAACACCTCCTGTCGGCAAAACATTTACTGTAACCTTTACAGGATCACTTTCACATCCTTCATAGCCATATAGAAAATAAGATTTTGTGGTATTTAAAACCGGGGTGGTGTAAGTTGTTCCGGTATGGATAAGGTTACCTCCCGGGGCATCATACCACCTTATTTCACCGGAAGCGATAGAGGCTGTTAGGGTTGCGGTACTTTCAGTACATACAGAAACATCGTTTGTTTCAGGTTCTGGTGTTAGACAGCAATAATACCCTTTTGCTTCCGCTACACTGTGAATCCTGGCATTTTGCTCTAATGAAAAATGATTTGGACACCCTCCCCTTGCATAAGACATAAGGTTATGTGTATCCGGATTATAAGAATCGCCATTGGCATCAGTGCGGGTCCCGGTATAAATACAACTACCATTTACTTCATATAAAATATTGGGATCTGCGGGCGTATCGCAAAACCGGTCCCCATCGGTTGTACAATTAGAACCATCTACTAATTCGGTTGTTGTTCCCATGTTAGTATAGCCATGGGTATGTGGCAATCCTAATTCATGACCTATTTCATGTCCTACAATTTCTTTAAACGGCCTGTTACAATTCGGATTTATTGTAATATTTCCTCCACCGTATGACACACCACATCCCGAATAAGATGTTTCAATAAAAATTCTAATTACATGGTCAATCCTTTCAGCTGCAGTTCCATTTTCAAAAAATATTATCGTGCAAATAGAAAATTCAACATTAGCAGATGCAAAATATGCATTGTTCTGACTAATTACATTATTTAAATTGGCTGAGTTATAAACCGGAGTACCATTATAGGTTTCGATATAAAAAACGATTGGAACTTCAATGATATCATCCGGACCCCGAGACTGATCCAGCTCTGCCTGCCTGACTAATTCATCGAAATATTTTTTGTTTTCTAATGTGAAATCTGTTTCACACTCAGACTGAGCATGCAATTGAATAAAAGAAATACTTAAAAATGCAAAAAGTAAAAGTGATTTCATATCGTGGAGTTTTGGTTAACTTAATCAATAAATTGATTAACGCAGCATTTTTTTTTTGGTTGCCTGATATCAGTATTTAAACCTATTTCAGCTAAAAGTAAGAAATCTTATTTTTGGCCTGAATAATTCATGTGTTTAGTTTGATATAGCTGAAAGGCGCCGGAATCCGCCGATATATCATTATATTTCAAGGGTTTCGCAACCTGCCTGCCGGTTTACCCGCCGGGCGCGGGCAGGCAGGCGAAGCAGATGCATTAAAATAAACGCACCTGGAAATTTTCTTGAAAATTATTGTTCTTATTTATTGCTTTTTTTAACCTGACAATCTATGCATTAACTCAATTTTGAGAAAATTTATGAATTAATCAGATTAGATACAATTTTAAACCTTGAAACAAACCTCGCTGTTATATCAAATAGGTCTTACGCTACTTCCCGGAATCGGCGTTAAACTGGCGAAAAACCTGGTAGCATATACCGGCAGTGTAGAAGGGGTTTTTAAACAAAAGATAAAAACACTGGTTACCATTCCGGGGATTAATTACAACCTGGCAAAAGCGATAGTAAACCATGCGGTTTTAAAAAGGGCTGAAGCCGAAATTAAATTCATCGAAAAAAACAATATTCAAACCCGGTTTTATTTGGACGATGATTATCCCAACCGCTTGAAATATTGCGATGACAATCCGATATTGTTGTTTGCCAAAGGAAATTTTAATTGGAATCCGGAAAAATTGATCAGCATTGTTGGCACCCGAAATGCCACAGAATATGGCTATAAATACACTAATAAATTTGTTGAAGGCTTAAAAGAAGCCAATCCTTATATCATCAGCGGAATGGCTTATGGCATTGATATTACAGCGCATCGCGCAGCATTAAAAAATGACTTGACAACCATTGCTATTGTAGGACATGGCCTGGATAGGATGTACCCGGCGCTCCACAAACCTATTCTTGATCAAATGATGGAAAACGGAGGGGTAATAACCGAATTTTTAAGTGAGACCATTCCTGACCGTGAGAATTTTCCGAAGCGCAACCGGATAATTGCCGGATTATCGGATGCTACCCTGGTTGTGGAATCGGGTCGAAAAGGGGGTTCTATTATCACTGCCGAGTTGGCCCTTTCGTATAGCCGCGATGTATTTGCGATTCCCGGTAATTTGGAAAATAAGTTTTCGATAGGATGTAATTCGTTGATCCATACTCAAAAAGCTACTTTAGTCCGAGGGCCCAATGATATTTTAAAAGTGATGAACTGGTTCGCGAAGCGCAAAAAGAAAACGATCCAAAAGTCCCTTTTTATTGAACTGACCGAATCCGAACAAGTTATTTATGATGAACTCCGGACAAACGGCTCCTGCCCTATTGATGAGCTTACGACAAAAATTGGTTTGAGTATGAGCAAAACTTCCGTAAACCTGTTAAACCTTGAATTTAAAGGGGTGGTTAAAACGTTGCCGGGCAAGGTTTATTCATTGGCCTGATGCTTTCGATTTTTATCAGTAATAAAACCGCAGCATTGCAAATATGGAACTGATATTCAGTTAGTCTGGATATTCCGCAGCATTGCAAATGCTGCGGAACCAAGGTTTTAAAGAAATTTAAAAATAATACGAAGTATTCTCCTATTCCAAAATCAATTTTTCAGCTCGCCATTTTCCTGAATCGTTAATCGAGACAAAATAAACGCCTTTGGGTTGTCCTGAAAGGTCGATTTGATTGAGCTTGTTTTCAAACGTTCTGTTGAGAACCAATTTTCCATTCAGATCATATACTTTAATCCTTTTGGGTGCATTATCTTCAAAATTAATATTCACCTGTCCCCTGCTTGGGTTTGGATAAATCGAAAATCCTGATTCTGCTATTTCATTAACACCGGTTGTCAAATCATATTCCCAGTTGGTCCATTGCATTCCCCGGCCATGTGTAGCAGCTAAAACGGTATGGTCTGCATCTCGTAATTTTAACATATCAACACGCACAAGAGGCAAACCTTCATCATTTTCCCAAATGCCTGCCGAAGTATTGGTCGTTGTCCAAACGCCCAACTCGGTTGCCAGCATTACCTGGTTTGAACCATCCGGATGATAAATCGCCCAACGTACAGGCATATCAGGAAGGTTACCAGATACATCATTCCAGGTTTCCCCTCCGTTATATGTTTCCCAAACCGATGCCACGCCATAGTTAGAAAAAGTAACCAATAGCGTGTCTTCAGAACCCCCAATAGCAATACAACTAATATAAGCCACAGGAAAATCATCACTTCCAATCTCAATGGTTTCAGGAGAACCATGCGCTTCTGTAATTTTAAATAACCGACCGTTTACCGAGCCTAAAAACAACGTTGTTTTGCCGTCTGGCGAATAGTCTGAATATTTAACGTGGGAAAAATAAGATTCCAAATTAGTGTTTAATTCTATTCTCTCATAAGAATTACTATTGAAAGGAACATTTTCGATCCTGGTAATTGAATTTGCCAAATAACCTGAAAACGAACAACTGTTTGCATATAACGTATTCATGTAAAAATCGTAATCGGCCGGATTAATAAAAACGCCATCTTGTGTGTTAATTGAGGAATTTCCCATATAACCAACAAAAAACTTATACTGGTTATAATAAACCGATGTAACCATATACTCCGGATCGTCTTTATCGAAAAAACAATAGGCGCCATCGCCCCCGGAAACCATGTCGTTGAGGTGCAAGGGATTTCCGGTATAAAGCAAACTACCATTGTCCTGCAACCCGCCGATAAAATCGTTCTTACTCGTATCGGGATTAACATCACAGGAATAAAACTGGAGGGTGTTTAAGTTTTTGCTTCTTTCACTAAAAAACATGGAACCCGTTGCATTTGAGGTGTAAAACACCCCACCATCCGTACTGAAAATAGCTTCTGTTGAGGAGCCGGGTTTAAACAATGTCCAATGCTGATCGGCATGTAAATACTTGTTTCCCCCTCCGGAATACATCAGCGCCCAATTCGAAATTTTCGACCAAAAATCACCACCGTTTATAGTCCTCCACAAATCGAGCCCTCCGATATAAACCATATCCGGGTCGGTTGGATTAACCGTAATCGAGAATGCATGCCACGAAAGCGATGCAAACTGATTTTCCGGGAAATTGGTTTCATCCCAGTTTTCTCCACCATCGGTCGATTTCAGAATCGCATAACCTTCAGCAAGATTAAATCCAGATCCATTGATCCATCCCGCCCCTACTACGGCATAAACAATATCAGGGTTAGAAGGAGCAGCTGCGAGCACTACCCGACCGGGAATGGGAGTACTGCCATCCGCTTCGATAATTGCTTCATAATCATCGAAAACATTCCATGATCCTGTAGTTCCATTATCTGAATACAAAATCGTAGCACCACCATTTCCATCTTCATTTTTTAATGTTCCGACAAATATCCTGCCCGATTCACTGATTTCAAGGTCGGCCGGAGCATAAGGCACATCAAAACCCGAAATGTTCGGCAATACCTGTTCCCAGGTTTCTCCTCCATCTTCAGATCGATAAAGTCCTTCGGTGGGCTCACTTAAATGTTCGCCATGATATACACCGGATACAACGCCTGCATAAATTACACTGGCTCCATCTTCGTTTCTTACTTTAATATCCGAAATATATTTAAAATCGGATGTGGATTCCAGCAATTCCCATGTTTCGCCACTATCTGTCGATTTCCAAATTCCCATGCCTACGCCAGAAGATTCCCGATAAGTTACCCTTGCGGTATGATACTCACCGGTACCCAGGTAAAAAGTTTCTGTATTATTGGGATCGTAAGTAATGCTACTTGTTGTAAGGTTAGGCCATAAATCACTTACCGACTCCCAACCTGAATTTTCACTTGTGATGTTATTATTATACCAAAGCCCACCAGTAACTGCACAAGCCCATACTTTATTCCCTGATTCATCGTTCGGGTCCCACATAATGCCGCGAATTCTTCCGCCCATATTCGAATTTGTTGCTGTCCATTCGTTGTTTGATTTTGAAAAAGCAGATGAATTGGATGCTTTTGAACTCGAAACATATTTAAGTGCACTTTGTAACCGTTCAGCAGGAACCCTTTGCAATTCAGGGTCAACGGTCATGTGAAAATTTTGCAAAGCTGCCAAATCAGGCCGCGTAACTTTCGGATTGGTTTCCTCATTAATTCCAATATTGGATAAATCGCCTTGATAGGTGCTTAGCAAAAACTGTTCGTGTTTTTTCCTGGAATCATTAGTATTCGAATCGAATTTATTTAATTGAATTATGCTTAGGATTAAAACGATCCCGGCAATTGGGAGTACTACTTTTTTCATCAGCTGAATATTTTCTTCAAATGTAACTAGAAATGATTCGCTAATAGCCCATTCTTCTACCATTCATCATATTATTATTGGACTCTTGAAAGTGAAATTATTGGTGGACTTCAGGTAGTTTTATTCCTGAAGGTATTTCTTGAAGATTCCGATCAATTCTTCGCGGCTTACCAATCCGTTTTTCTCGTATAGCAATTGATTATCCTTGTATAGGACAAAATGAGGAACTCCAATTAAAGCCAGTTCTTTCACCAGTTTTTTACTGATATCGGCATTTACTTTCTCTATGTTTACCCTTCCGTGGTACTCGGTTTTCAGGCTATCGATCATGGGCATCATCTGTCGGCAAGGACCGCACCATTGTGCGTAAAAGTCAATAAAAACAAGCGATTCGGAATTAATCATTTGGGTATATTGATCAAGACTTACCATATTTTCTTTGCCTAACTGCGACTTGTCCCCTTCGATAACAGGCAGTTCCTCTAGGTTCCATTCCATAATACCGTGTTCGAGATTGTAAACCTGCCGGTAGCCTTTTTTTACCAGATATTCACCTGCTTTTCGGCTTCTATAACCCGTATTGCAGTACAATAAAATAGGCTGGTCATCGGGTAGCAATTCGAGTTTTCGTTTAAATCCTGTACTATAATAATTTAGCTGGCCAGAATTTTCGATATGCTCAGCGTCAAATTCAGATTTTGTGCGCACATCCAACAGGGTTCCGTTTCCTTTTTCGATAAGTTTTTGAAACTCGATTGAGTTTACATGGATTACTTCCGCAGGTTGTTGCGTTGTTTGGGCCCAAACTGTGGATACCCCTGATAAGAAAACCAGAAATAAAATACGTCCCATCAAATTTTTAACAACATTAATCATTCAGCGACAAGTTGAAATTATTGCTGATAATACCGACTTAAAATCTTACAAATTAAAGCTAAAGATTGAAGTGCTAAAGATTTTTAAAACTTACCGAACTTAAAAATCAAATAAAAATTAAATGCATTTAAAGCATCCTTCGAAATCTCCTGTCCAAACGGATAATTCAATATAATACCATTGGTAAATCGATAAGAAACCCCTGCTGAAAGCCTGAAAAACTCAACTACATTAAACTCAATTTCTACAGCGGGTTCAAAAACGAAAAACACATCATAATTGTAGGTATAATCTTTATAATTTTCATTTTTATAATTATAGGGTATGGTTGAAACCCCACCTCCACCAATTAGAATTGGGAAAGAAATATGTATTGGGGAATTTGGCTTAACAATCGGCTCAAAATAGAACCCTCCATACCCTCCGGCAAGATAATATTCTCCGGGGTTGTTTGCTTTTTCCAGGTTATTAAAAAACCCATTTCCAGCTAATCCCAGGGCTATATTATGATTGACTACCCAAGCTCCCCTTCCACCTATTTGCATAGCACTTTTACCATCTATGGTGGTGTATCCAATATTAAATGCTCCATATCCTCCATGAGAAATTTTATAGCCTTCCTTTTTCTTGAAAATGGTTTCAAATTCGTTTTGGTTTTCTTGCGCTAAAATAATACCCGTTGTAAAAAGTAAAAAAACCGCTGTTAAAGTAAATATTGATTTCATGTTTGCACTTTTATAGATCAATTTTTATTGACAATAGAACCTGAACCGGTTATGTTTGTTTCAATTAATGGATTTCCGAGGTAAAAAACTGAACCACTACCCGATATTATTACATTTAAACTGTTACTAACATTAACTTCCATATTTCCTGAACCGCTAATATTAACATCTAATTCATTAATTATAAGTCCATAAGATTTTATATTTCCCGAACCGGTTATCTCAAAATTACCAGTGTTCGAAAAGCCGCTAAATTTAACCAATCCCGACCCTGAACTATGGTAGTTTAATTGCTCCGATACAATATTACAAGTCATAAGGCCCGATCCGCTATTATCAATATTAACAACATTACCAACTATTTCCGAATTGATAATCCCGGAACCTGAATTAATTACTTCTACATTATCGCCAATAAGCGTATCGATAGCAATTGAACCCGTTCCACTCAGGTTTATGGAATTAATATCCGCTGTTTTAACAAAAATTGTTACTGGTAATTCGGGACTAATATTTTTGCTGTTATCGATATGCAGCACCCCGTTTTTAACTTCGGTGCTGATGTATTGTATAAGATTTGACTCAGCTTCAATTCTGACTTCAGATTTTGCATCATGGTCAATAAAAACGGAATAAGCTCCTGCAACTTCAACCTTTTCAAAAGATTCCAATTGCCTGGTTTCTGAGGTTATTTGTCCGTTCCCGCTATTTTTCTCGCATGAGGCAAATAATATTGTAATTATAATAAGTGGAAGTAATATTTTTGACTTTTTCATTTTTTAAGTGTTCTTTTTATCAATGACAACGCTTTTGACAAAGGGTTGCAATTCTGTTCAGCTATTTGTCATTTATTCTTAATGTACCCGATTTAACCGTCCCTTTTATTCGAATAGATGGCGAATTGCCGCTACCTAAAATTCCCTTGGTTTTAACCAATTTTTCTTCTTCATTTTCTTTGGTGGTGCTTTTATTTTTCATTTCATCCGAAAAATAAAGTTCCGCATCTTCATCATAAGTCAATTCAATATCAAAAACCTGATTGGCTTCCTTATCTATGCTAATATCAGTATTATTGAATGTAAAATTAACACTAGTAACTTTATTATCTAAATTTTTAATGTCCAAATCCCCATATTTTCCGGTAATGGTTAATTGCTTGCCAAGTTGTTGTATTTCCAAATGCGAAAATGAAGTGCTTGCTTTTATGATTTTTACTTCGTCTAAATAGTATTTGTCTTTATTAGAAGTAATATTAAGATTATCGGCTTTATCAATTGATATTCTCGATGAACGGCTATCAATTTTAAGATCTGTCGCCTGATTCAGGTTTAACTCTGAATGATAGCTTAAATTTAATTCGCCCCTGTTTATCGAATTAATATGGGCATATCCATAGCGTAAATTGATGGTTGTTCGCCCGTTAAACGAATGGGATTTTATATCACCGTTAGAAAGAATAATATTTACCGGACCATCATAATCGCTGCTATAAATATTTCCGTATTTATTTTCAATTTCCAGGGACAAATTTGAAGGAAGATAAACAATGTAATTGATTTGTGTTTTGTTCTCACCAGCAAACACACTTTCGGTTTTGTCTTTTACATCTGTCCAGAAAGAGCCTTCCCCGGTAAAAGTTGTTTTTGCTTCAATATAATACTCCGAAGCCACAAATTCTATGTCGATACGATCGAAATTACTGTTGGCTTTCGTTTGTTTTTTTGCTTTAACTTCGATTTTAATTTCAAACTTTATAGAGTCTTTATCCCAGGTTACCAACTGAATGTTCCCATATTTGTTTTTTACCAGGATTTCGGTTGTATTATCTACTTTGTAAGATTTGACAATACTCCGGCTTTTCCGAAACGACTGTCCAAAACCCGTAGCCGAAAGTCCGATAAAAAGCACAATCAATAATCCTGTTTTTTTAACTAAAGTAATCCTCATCATTCAATTTGTTTTTATTCTGTTTTGCCTTTATCTGATTTAACATCTCTTCTATAATCTCGAGTTTTAACCTGAAATTTTGAATCATGGCTTCTATAACCTCTTGATTATCTGCATTGTCCTTTAAATCTTCTTTTAATTCCAGGTAAATAGCGTCCAGGTTGCTGAGTTCATTGCTCACTTCCTTTTGCAATCCGGGCACATTGGTAGTTAACCTGAAAAGCTCATCTTTTCTATCATCAATTTGTGCCGAATAATAAAATTCAGCTTCTATAAGTTCCTGGTAAACGGGACTATTTTCTGCGGTCACTTCAGTTTTTTGGTTATTTCGTTGTGACCTATACTCATGAAAATAATACGATGAAATAAAAATGATCACTACTGCCGCAGCCCTGCTTGCAAAGGATTTCCATCCGATTGCCATCGGAGTCATATTTATGATCTTTGTTTTAGGTTCGGGCTTTTTTATTTTGTTCCACAATTCCGGATCTGGCTCAAGATCATCAAAACCCTTGCGGTTGTCGCGGATAAATTGTTCAAGCTTATCAGTTTTCATATATCTTATCTTTTAGAATATCTTTAATTCTTCTTTTTGCTCTCATATACTGCGATTTTGAGTTTGATTCACTAACACCCAGTATTTCGGCAATTTCACGGTGGTTGTAGCCTTCTAGCAAATACAATTGAAATATCATTCTGCTTCCATTTGGTAATTGCTCCATGGCTTCTTTTACACTATCCACACTTAGGCTTGGAAGATCATTGTCATTATCCTTTTCTCCATATTCCATAATGTCATCAGTGTATTCCAAATTAGCTTTTTTTCTTTTTATTTCGTTGATGCATTTATTCACCACTATTCTTTTTAACCAGGCCCCGAACGTTGATTCAAATCTGAATCTATCCAGTTTTATAAAAGCCTCCGAAAACGATTCCTGTAACATATCTTCAGCCTCTTCCCGATTACGCATCATGCGATAACTGGTGTTAAACATTGCCCCAGCGTACAACTTATACAGCTTGTACTGCGCTTTGCTACTTCCTCGCTTGCACTCTTCTACAAGCTTTCTATGTATGTCAGTTTTCCCGTCGAACAATTAATTTTCGTTTCCTATGAAGCTGTTTATTTTCTGGTTTTTAACAACTTCTATTATTAATGACAAGATAAAAACAAAAGGGTCGCAAATAGGGAAGAATATTTTCTATATAAAACCGGGTATGAAATCCTGAATAATTTCATTTTTTTAACCAACTATAACTTTATGAATTTGATGCACATTCTGATAATCCAAATAATGACAATTGGGTAGAATCACCAGCTGGTGATAATTATATTCTTACCAATAACCATCCCCTTAATGGTGTTCCAAAAAACAGTCTTATTGAAAAACAGGAATAAAAGGTACGCCTTTTTATATTGGTCCAGGAGGTAAAATGGTATTGTCAGAGACAGAATCTATAAAAAACGCTAAAACTCACTACTTTTACCTAAAATTAGTGCAATGAAAACCCTCCTCCCCCTATTTTTTGTTTTTGCTGTTTTTACCGCCTGCCAAAACGCTATCGGAAACAGTTCTGGTAAAGTTGAAGAATTTAAAGAAGTCCAAAAAGATACATTAGATTTAAACCTGAGTGCTGAAGCGCAACAAGGAAAAGCAAAGTTTGCAATTTGTATGGTTTGCCATGACACCGAACTCGACAGTATGTTGGGACCACCCATGCGCAATATTCAACGTCGATATAAAATTTCCTACCTCGAAAAAGAATCGTTTATCGAAAAAATAATGGAGCATACCAAAAACCCCACCGAAGAAAATTCCCTGATGAAAATGGCGGTTAAAAAATTTGGTGTTATGCCTGCACTTCCTTTGTCCGATGAATATTTGCATGCCGTGGGTACTTATATTTACGAAGGGGACTTTCCGTTTCCGTGCAAGCACATGAAAAAGGAAATTGCCGCCGACCCGGAATCGAAACATGCCAAAATGATTCAGAAAATGGTGGATGAGAACTGTGGGTAGAAATTTTGAATTTTAAGTTTTAAATGTTAAATGAGGTGACGGTCGGAAGCCACTTCCGACGCAGGCGGATTGGGGAAAGTTCTCGATACACCCTCCGCTTCGCTGCGGGCACTCGAACTGACAAAGTGCTTATAACCCTCCACTTTTTGCCTTGATCTTTTTCATCAAATAAGCCCTTCCAAGAATTTCGGAGCAGGATACTACCGCACCTACCGTTACGCCTAAAATGCCATGCATAATTAAGTTCTGACCAGTCATATAAAGGTTTTTGACCCTTGTTTTAGTGTTGATATACGTATTTAACGGATTATTAAAATCCCGCTCAATACCATAAATGCTCCCATCCGAAACATTTAAATAATCCCGGTGTGTCAGTGGTGTTGAACTGTAATAACTTTGGATGAAATTTCGAATATCTGGAATTAAAACCGAAGCATAATCTAAAAGTAAATTGGATTTTTTCTCTTTAAATTCATCATAGCCCTTACCCCTGTTCTTTTCTTCGTGGCGTACGTTAACTGTATCCACCCAGGGTTCAACCTCCTCAAATTTCATATAGGTCATAATACTGATTGATTCACAATACTCCGGATTTTTCTTTGAGCGGGAATAAAATACCGCAAAATCCCGACCCCATTGTTCCCCTACATTATTATCAGAATCCCATACGTCAGGACTATTAAAATGATAAACATTGTGCTTTTTATACGGCAGTGTTTTTTCTTTTAAAACAACATATAAAATAAAACTAGCTGATGTGTTTTTAAGGTTCATTACCCTGTTTACATACGATTTCCTTAAACCAGGTCCATCAATAATCTTTAGTGTTTCCTGCGGATGCATACTTGAAATAAAAACTTCTGCACCGATTTCCCGCCCATCTTTTAAACGGGCTTTAGATATTAAACCTTCATTTATTGTAAGTGATGAAACCTCGGCATTTCTAATCACTTTTCCTCCCAATTTTCTTATCCGTTTCTCCAGCAATTTACCAATCTGGTCCCCACCATTTGGGAATCGATAGGCACTAAGCATGTAATGGTTTACAATTAAAGCATGGATATAAAAAGGGGCTTTAGCCCCATTCCCTGCATAAAGCATATTAACACCTGCAAGTACGTTTCTTAATTTTTTATTCTCTGTACAGGAATTTATTACTTCTTTGGCGCTTTTATCAAATAAACCAATTTCGTTTTGGGTATTTGCAACGTCACTTAAATTATAAAGCGAAAAAGCATCACAGGTTTCTGCAATGGTTTTTATATATTTATTTAAACCTTCTTTTTCTTCCGGGAAATACTTTAACAACCGGGTCACAAAATTTTCGGACCCTTGTGCATGCGGATACAATATCCCTTCATTACCAAATGAAACGTTATCATAACCGTCAACATCCATTTTTTCGAGGGTTAGATCATCCATTATTCCAAGGTATTTAAAATACCGGTTAAGCGGTTGCCCTTTATTCAACGCACCAACATAATGAACCCCCGTATCAAATTTTACACCATCGCGTTTAAACGTTTGTAACGATCCCCCGATTTGGGGATTTTTCTCAAGAATACATACCGATTTTCCTTCCATTGCCAAAATCAGCCCACAAGTAAGCCCTCCCATTCCTGAGCCTATTATTACAACATCGTATTTTTCAGCCAGTCTCTTGTCCATTGTTAATTACCTGCCCCGTAGCGAAGCGTATCGGGGTTAATTGAGTTTTTCCGGCTATCTATTATCCTTTGGGGCTTTCTACTGCCCGGAGGAAATAGTTTACTCACTAACTGATCGTGGGTAATTTGTATAATTTCAGGACTTACCCTCAAGGTGCTTTTTAAGGCAGATGAAATATCCACTACTTCTTTTTGGGGAAGCGTATCCGAAAGGTAAATTTTCACATGGTCCGTTCCCAATTCAGAATCACAAAGTTCCAGAACATGCACATCAATCGAATCAAAGCCCTGAAGAATGTTTTCGATACTTTGCGGGAAAATAGTAGTCCCTTTTAGCTTGATCATCTGTTGTTTCCTGCCTTCTACCGGGCTTAAACGAAGCGAATTTCTACCGCACGAACAAGGCTCAACATGAATACGGGCCAGGTCTCCGGTTCTAAAGCGGAGCAATGGCATAGCCTCTACACCAAGCGGTGTAACTGTAACCTCACCTAGCTCACCGGGTGCGACCTCATTTCCATTATCATCCAATATTTCAACAATTAGCAATTCAGGAATCAAATGCCCCCCTTGTTTTGCTTTGCATTCGGTAAATGCCGTTGCCATTTCTGTCGAAGCATAAGTGGAATACAAGTCTATATTCCAGTTTTTCCGGATTTTATCGTTCAGTTTGTTCGGGGTAAAATCAGCATTGCGAATTGGTTCGCCAATACATATTGCTTTTTTAACTTCAGTTAAATTTGGATTAATGCCATTGCTAATAGCATAGGAAGATAGCTTATGGATAAAAGACGGGACTGCGATAAGGGTTTTGGGTTTAAAGCGCAATATATTTTCCCACTGAAACCCGGGGTTTCCTATTCCGGTACGGATTACAGCAGCCCCAATTGAAGTGGCGCCAAGATAATACGCCATTCCGGCCATAAACCGCTTGTCGAGTGTTGTGGTAATTTGAACAACATCTGTCTCATCAACTCCGGCTATTTTCAATGACCGTGCTTCGTTATATTTAAGTCGTTCAAGGTCGTTTTTCGACAAAGAAATGGAAATGGGCTTGCCCAACGTTCCGGAAGTGGTGACAAATTCAACAATTTTTTTTTGCGAAACGCAATGAAAATCATCGTTGTATTGCTCAAGATCTTCTTTTGTACAGGTTGGTATTTTCTTAAGGTCACTTAAGCTGTTTATCGAATCTTTAGTAAGAATTACTTCCTTAAAAACCCTTTTATAGTAGGGCGAATTGGAAACAACATAAGAAACATGTTTTAAAAGCAACTTGGTTTGCAGTGCATCAATTGATTCACATGAGTCAAACTCCCGGTTTTTTTTAGAAAAAAAGATCATATTTTGCTTTCAATTATTACAAATGCAATGGCAGATTGTTTTGTATGGCTCAACGAAATTAAAATATTTTCCAGGTTTAAGGAATCAAAATATTTCGATGCTTTTCCATGTAATTGAATAGATGGCGCTCCATTATCATTTCTTATCACTTCAATTTCCCTAAAATCCGCATTTTCGGTCCAACCACTTCCCATGGCTTTCATATAAGCTTCTTTTGCAGCAAAACGGGCGGCAAAATGTTGCTCCATATTCGCTTGTTTCAGGCAATAGCTTATCTCTTTATCAGTAAACACCCTTTCAATAAAACCTTTGTGATTTAGTTTCAGGGCTATTCGTTCCACTTCTACAATATCGCTGCCTATTCCGTAAATACTCATTGTTTTTCTATATCCTCAATCAATTGTTCGATGGTGATTTTATCCGCAACATAAGGAATTTCCTTGCTTAATGCTTTTTTAAAATTTTCTAAAGCCTGATCGGTTTGATCAATACTATAAAAATATAAACCGGCAATCCGATAAGTACCGTAATAATCCGGATTGCTGCTAATAAATTCTGTTAAGAGTTCCGGCGTAAGTTTGGTACCTGATTTGGTCGCTGATTGAATGGTTTCGCGCAATTGTTTAAAGCGGTTAAAAGAAGAAAATCCGGGAGTTTCTAAAAAAGGGTCTGCCGACAATTCGAGCGTATCGATTGAAATGGGAAATTCTACGTCAGATGCGCGCAATTGTGGAAATATAGTGAGGTCATAGGCATCAAAAATCCCTTCCTGGTAGGGGTAGTTTGAAACCCAGACCTTGCGTTCGTATGGTTTGAAAATAACTGCATGATGTGCCAATAATTGATTGATGGCCAAAGGGTTTCCCATGCCTATATCCGCATTATCAATTCCCTTTTGATCTCTCAATATGGAAAGAACATCAAGAATATCAGGTTGTGTATAAGCCGAAAGAAGTTCATCAACCCGCATATAACGCCGCATTGATTCTGAATCCATAATATGCTGTTCATTAATCGGAAGATTCTTCAGCTCTTTACTTTGAAAATGATTGGTTACAATAATTCTTTGTGTTTCAGGATAATATAAACCCGTTTTATCGGGGGTTTTTTCAATAACCATTATGGTGCTGTCGGCTGCTGAACTAATAGTAAACGATTCGGAAACAAACGACGTGTATTTTTTGCTGATGACAATAGCTTCTTCGATACTTGAAGCATATTGTAAAATTTCCCGTGCAATAATCGAAACCGGTGTTCCGCGTTTAGCCGGCATTTCTGACTTATCCGAATTAAGTGTAATTCCAAGGCCTGCTTCGTTCATTCCTGAAACAACTCCGCTGAAACCAGCCCATGTTACAGAAAAATAAGAATAGCCGCTATCGGGGTTACAAAAAAGAACAACTTTGTCCTTTGCAAAAGCATCGCCGAAATAGAAATCGAAATTTCGGCCAAATACCATTTCATCTTTCTTCGTACCATCCGACCAGCTTCCAAATGCAGTACAACCCACCAAATGCATATTTTGAACAGCATGACCAATATCGTGTGCGGCATGGTAATTAAGAATCCGATTATACTTAGGACCTATTCCATCGAATTTATCTGAAAAAAACTCAGACATACCATATATCTCTTCCCTATATTCTTGAGGTATCTGCCTATCTAAATCCCTGTTAAACCAAGCGATGCCAACCAATAAAAAAGTCCTTAAAAAAGGGGAAGGTACATGCTGGTCTATTTCATCTAAAAAAGCAATCTCTTGCGCTTCCATTAATTCCTGCTGTAAAATCCCAAGCGTCCGGCCCCGGTCATATGCCGAACCTTCGACATAACATTCCCAATTGCCATTTTTATTTTTCCTTAACCAACTGTTACCAAGTTCAAAATGATTTTCTGAAATACGAACCAAATCTTGTTTTTTAACGGATGAAACCGGAACTTGGGGAGGGGTGTATTTTACCCGCCAATAGAAAACGATGGTGGCAAGCGATGATATCAGCAGCAATACCAAAAAAATCTTACCTGTTATATTAATTATTCTTTTGTTTGCCATTTGATAATCCAGTTCTTTGACCTCTCGGATAATTATGCGAAATTAGCATTTAAAATCGATGCGATTACGAAGAACATTTATAACAACATTAATCAAATCAAACTATTCCATACTATGAAAAAAAACAGCTTGTTTACCCTGTCCTTATTACTTTTTATATCTGTGCTTACAAACGCACAAAAATTTCCTTATGAAACCTACATGTCATCAAATGTAACCTATTTGGGCCTTGACTTTACCCATGCCCGAATGGTCGATAAGTATGCGTTTGCCGATGCTGAAAATGTTCAGGGAACCTTACTTTATCAATGGAATCACATGGTTACATCTGAACCTGATAAGTATGATGTTCCAAAATATTTTGGTAAACCAACCTTGGTGATAAACCTTAAGATAATGGACGACAGGAACAGTAAAGTTGATGCTTCCACATTAATACAAGACGAATATTATACTTTAAAACGAAACGAAGTCCCACAAATTGTAAGCACGATTGATTTTGGGGAACTCGAGGGATTAGCTGTGTTTTTTCTTGTTGGGTCTTATAATAAAGTTATACTTAATGGAGCTTATTTTCTAGTGGTTTATGATATTGACAATTCGGAGATTTTATATGTTAAAAATTACACGGCTAAACCCAAAGGTTTCGGGTTAAGAAATTTTTGGGCCAAAACCTATTACATCATCTTAAAACAGGTACATTCCGATTGGAAAAATAAGTGGCCAAATGGAACTTATTAATTTATTTAAATGAACGAAAAAGCAAATAGTGCTTTAGAGGCCAAATATGAAGCCCAAAAAATTGCTTTTGGTCCTGTAATATTTCAGGTTTCAGTTGCATTAAGGGATTTTGGCATATTAAATTACCTGTTCGAAAACAAGGGAGGTGCTTCTGTTGACGAAATGCATAAAGCGCTGGATGTAAGCAACTATGGCCTTAATATATTGTTGGAGTTAGGGAATGAAATTGGGGTTGTTGAGCGAAAGAAAAACGGAAATTATACTTTGTCAAAAACAGGCTATTTTTTACTAAGGGATGAAATGACCCGTGTTAATATGGACTTTATCCAGGACGTTTGTTACAAAGGTTTGTTTCATTTAAAAGAATCGATCCAAAATGGGGCTCCGGAAGGTTTAAAGGAACTGGGCGACTGGCCCACCATTTATGCGGGGCTAAAAGACCTTGATAAAAAAGTACAGGATTCGTGGTTTGCATTCGATCATTTTTATTCTGACGATTCGTTTCCTGAGGCATTAAAAGTTATATTTCAAAATAGACCTAAACACCTGATAGATGTGGGGGGAAATACCGGTAAATGGGCAATTGCCTGCTGTCGGCACGATCCGGATGTTCACGTAACCATTGTTGATCTGCCCGGCCAATTAGAAATGGCAACCCAACACATTAAAAAAGCGGGTTTTGAAGATCGCATTTCGTTTGAACCAATAAATATGTTGGCTCCGAAAAAACCAATACCCAAAGGGGATGTGATTTGGATGAGCCAGTTTTTGGATTGTTTTTCGGAAGATGAAATTGTCCGTATTTTAAAACATGTTTCAAAATCGATGGAGGGAAATGCCCGTTTGTTTATTATGGAAACTTTTTGGGACAATCAAAAGTTCCCTGCAGCTTCTTTATCGCTTGCTGCCACTTCGGTTTACTTTACGACTATGGCCAATGGAAACAGCAAAATGTATGGGCAGGAAGAATTTTTAAACCTGATCGAAAAAACGGGTTTATTCATAGAAAATGAATTTAAGGAAATTGGTATAAGTCATACACTTTTACAAGTAAAAAAATAGCGCTTGTTTGATCGGGTTCTATTTTTTCCTTAAAACAAACAACGTATTTGACGAGTTTTTTGAATGCTTTTCGCTCGAAATATCCATCCCCTTTTCATTAGCCCAGCTTATTAAAAAGCTGCTGGTAATAAAGTGCAGCTCACCCTGCGTTTTATTGAATTTTAACCATCGGGTTGACCAACGTTCCGATTTTTTAGTCCATTTATGCCCTTGCTGATTGTCTGCCACCCCATCGCGGATTAACATAATCCCCGATTTTTTCAGCCCGTTAAAACAACGTTCAAGTAGGGTAACCTGCGCTTCCTTATCCAAATAATGTAAAACATCGGCAAGGATTATCACATCTGCTGGTTCAATTTTTAATTCCCGTAAATCTTCAGCATAAAAACTAATTCCCGAACGTTTTAAATAGCTGTGGTTAGCGACTGATACTTTGTTACCATCATAATCTACTCCAATAACCTCCCGCTCATTAACCCGCAGTTTTAAATAATAACTCAAAAACCCATAACCACAACCCAGGTCATAAATCTTTTTCGGTCCCAAACCAATCAGTTTGTTGTAATTTTCAAAATGCTTTTTTTCGAAACGCCATTTTATCCGGAAATACCATTCGAGAATAGGCCCTTTATATTTATAGGAAAAAAGCAAAGGGTAAAACATATAATCTTCCACCTCACATTCGTACGAAAACCGTTGATGTTCCTGCTTATAAAAAGCCGTTATTTTCTTACTTCTTTCCTTATATCCCGTTCCAAAATTACTATCATCCGATTTTATCCTATTCAGCACTTTTGTGCTTAAAAAGCTACTTTTTAAAAAGTAATCGTGTTTGGGCATCACATAAGCATAACCATGTAAAAGTACAGGCGTAATGTCCAGGTTTAATCTATCGGCAATATAAAAAGCCCCCTTATGAAACCGGCGCATGTTTCCATCGGGCGAACGGCTACCTTCCGGAAACACCGCCACAGAATATCCTCTGCTAACCAAATCCCGAACCCTTTCTATATTCTCATCCAAAGAGTCGAAAGTCGGAATAAAATCGGCGTAACGGATAGCACTTCCGAATATGGGGGAATTATATACCCAATTATTAACCAACATGACTATTTTCGGGTTTAATCGAGCCAGTGCCAGAATATCAAAAAACGAAGTATGGTTTGAAATAATAACAGAAGGGTTTTCGAAGTCTAATTTTTCTAGGTTATAATATCGTTTTGTCGTGGTAAAAAGAATGTCGAGTTGAAAACCACTTATTTTACTGAGAACCTTATGAAGGGCCAGTTTTTTCCATTCTACGGAATAAAATGGAAGAACCCTAATTACCAATCCGACTCCAACACCAAATAAACTCCCCGAAACAAAAATAGTGTACCCAATAACACTTATTAAAATTCCAATAATCGTCATGGGGGGCTTGCCTTTTTCTGTTCGGGCTGTTATAAAAAACCGAAAAAGTAGAGGTTGTAATACAAAGCTGACGATTACAATGCTTAAAATTCCGGTTACGCTTATACCGGCAATAGAATGTATAGCAGGATGTTTTGCAAAAAACAAAACACCCGTTCCAATAATGGTGGTTATCGAAGATAGTATTATCCCGGTTTTATAATGATCGAGTACCTGCGCTCCATATTTATACCTGGATTGCAATCCGTCTGTGATAAAAATGGCGAAATCATCTCCCAACCCAAAAATAAAAGTAGCGATTATAATATTCACAAAATTGAATTTAAACCCGAGTAAATGCGACAATCCCAAAATCCAAATCCAACTGATTAATATCGGAAGAAAAGAGATCAAAGTTAGTTCGAGGCTTCCATAAATCAATAGCATTACCACAAGCACTATTAATCCTGCTGCCAGAACTAAAAAATTAAAGTCTTCTTTTACCGCATCCGTTAATACCGACATTACACTTTCCCCATCTACAATATCAACATAACCTAAAGCATTAATAGATTTTTTTATCACTTCATTATTTTCCTTATTGTAAACCAGGCTTGTTAAAAGATTATAATCACCCTCATTTTCAATAAGCAACTGAGAAAATGGTTGTTTTT
>Ga0164313_10001116_pt1 | contig 23399 bp, 15 predicted proteins | sample GuaBasSedimGuay4_FD_113735 | JGI IMG/M metagenome (GOLD analysis project Ga0164313, IMG submission 113735) | Subseafloor sediment microbial communities from Guaymas Basin, Gulf of California, Mexico - Guay4, Core 4569-4, 0-3 cm | ecosystem: Environmental > Aquatic > Marine > Hydrothermal vents... | reverse complement strand
TCGGCCCAGGGCATGTCGCTGGTGGCGTGTTTGGGCTGCATGCTGGCGACGACTCCGAGGGAGGCCAACCGTGGGACATCCTCGGCGCGGATGACCTGCACGTGTTCGATGCGGTGGCGGTGGCTCGTCTCGTCGCCAACGGCTGCAGCGATGGCGTCGAGGGCGCTCGCGATGCCCTGGTCGCCGATGGCGTGGATGGCGAGTTGGTAGCCGGCGGCGTGGGCGTGGCGAGCCCGGGTGGTGAGCTCCTCGGTCGAAAGCACGAGGAGCCCACGGTGCCCCGGCCGGTCCGCGTAGTCCTCGAAGAGCGCCGCGCCGCGGGAGCCGAGGGCGCCGTCGGAGAAGTATTTGACGCCGACGACCCGGAGCAGCCCCTCGTTGTCCGGGGGGCTCTCGAGGAGCGCGTCGACGCCCGGGGCGCCGCCCGCGAGGTAGACCGTCACCCGCACCGGCATGCGGCCCTCCGCTTCGAGGGCCCGGAGCTCGGTGAGGGTCTCGAGACCCACCCCCATGTCGTGCACGCCGGTGACGCCAGCCTGGGCGCAGAGCCTCATCGCCCGTTCGAGGTCACCGCGGATCTCTTCCGCCGAATCCTCGGGCAGCGCGCCGCCGAGGAGGTCCATCGCATTGTCGATGAAGATGCCGGTCGGGGCCCCCTCGGCATCGCGGACGATCTCGCCGCCTTCGGGACTAGGCGCCCCGGCTTCCATCGCGTCCAGCGCTGCGAGTTCCATGGCTCGGGCGTTGACCCACACCGCGTGGCCGTCCACGCGGACCAGCCAGACGGGATGGTCCGGGACCGCCGCGCTCAGGGCTTCATGGGTTGGGAAAACAGTCTCGGCCCAGTCGTTTTGGTCCCAGCCCCGACCGCGGATCCACTGTCCCGGTGGCGTGTTTGCGGCGGCCTCGCGGATCCGAGCGATCACCTCGTCGGCGCTCTGGGCCCCGAGCAGGTCCACGCTCCTCCGAGCGCGCCCGAGGCTCCTGAGGTGCAGGTGAGCGTCGACGAGGCCCGGCACGATGGTCGCGCCCTCGAGGTCGACGCGCTGTCCCGAGAGCGCTTCGTCGTCCGCGTCGAGGACGTGGGTGATGTGACCCCCCTCGACGCGCAGCGCGGTGGCGGCCCGGTCCCGGTCATCGAGGGTCAAGAGCCGGGCGTTCACATACACGACGGCATCCGAGGACATCGGGGCCTCCGGTTGGGGAGCGGGCGACGATCCGCACGCGGTGACCAAGAGCAAGAGCGAAGGCAAGAACGAATGCAGGATGGCGCTGAGTCGATTCATGGCGCGGCGACTATAGCTCGCCGCCCCGGAGCGCGTGCGGTACTGATGACGAGCCGCCCCGCGAGGCCGGGCGATTCGTCACGTCACGTCACGTCACGGGAGGCCGGTGACGAAGGTGAACCCCGGGTGGGGGGCGGTGTCGCCGGCACCGAGTTGCCCGAGGCCGTTGGCACCCCAGCAGACGACGCGTCGGGTGTCGAGGATGGCGCAGGTGTGCTGGAGACCCGTCGCGAGGGCGACGGGGGTGCCGGGAAGGCCGGTCACCTCGACGGGAGTCGCGATGGCGACGCCCACGGCGTCCGGGGCGACCTGACCCTCGATGTTTCGTCCCCAGCAATAGACGCGGGCGTCGGCCGTCAGCGCGCAGTTGTGGTCATAGTCGCCAACCACCGAGACCGCGTTGGTGATGGTGGCCACCGGGGCCAGTCGAAGCACGCCGGCCAGGGCGGCGTCGTCACCGAGTTGGCCGTGGTCGTCCCCGCCGGTGCACCAGACCTGCCCGCCCGACCGGACGAGGCAGCCGTGCAGACGTCCTGCCGATACGCTGATCGTATCGACGACGGGTGACGTGTCGGCGAGGGTGATCAGGGTTGCGGAGCTCAGACTGCCCGTGCCGCCGGTTCCGAGACGTCCGTCCGTCCCCACACCCCAGCTGACCGCGTTCACTCCGACGCTCGTGCGTTGGGCAAACGAATGCTCGTGCCCGCAGTCGAGCCCCGATGCGATAGCGATTCCCGGCACGCCCGCTACCGGCCCGGGCGGGGCGATGTTGCCGCCGGTGGTGCCGCCGACACTTCCGCCGCGGTTGTCGCCCCAGCACTGCACCGGACCGGCCGAGCGCCGCACGCAGGTGAAGTCGACGCCCCCGCTGACCTGGGCGGCGTCCGAGATCCCCGTGATCTCGGTGGGCACCAGGATCGGGTTTGCCGTCGCGGGCCCGGATTGCACGTCGCCGTTGTCGCCCCAACATTCGACGGTGCCAGTCGAGGTGACCGCGCAGGTGTGGATGACACCGGCGCCCACAGACGCGGCCGTGCCGATCCCCATCGCCTCGACGGCCGAAGAGCGGAGCATCTGGCTGCCGTCGCCGAGCTGGCCGCGGCTGTTGCTTCCCCAGCAGTAGACCGACCCCGCGCCGGTGACGACGCACGTATGGCCCTCGCCGCCGCTGATGTTGATGGCTTCGCCCTGGCAAACGCCACCGATGCAGGAGTCACCGGCCCGGCAGCCGTGGCCGCAGGCACCGCAGTTTGACAGGCTGGTATCGAGGTCCGATTCGCAGCCATCACCGACCAGGCCGTTGCAGTCGCCGTTGCCCGGCACACAGCCCACGACGCTGCAGGAGCCAGTGTCGCAAGAGGCGATCGTCGTCGCCGGATCACCACAGGAGTCGCTCGCGGTTGGCTCGTCGTCGACGACACCGTCGCAGTCGTTGTCGAGGCCGTCGCACGTCTCTGCGGCGGGCGTCCCCGGCGTACAGACCGGCATCGTGCCCCCCGCGCATATGCCGACCGTCACCTGGCACTCGCCGACGCCGCAGCTGACCGTATCCCCGAAGCCCTCGTCGACGGTGCCATCGCAGTCGTCGTCGAGGCCGTTGCAGGTCTCGGTCCCCTCGGGATTGATGGCGCCGTCGCTATCGAGGCAGTCCCCCGGAGTGCTCAGTAAGCCCGCGACCGGCGTGCACGACAGGGTCGCCATCGAGTCGTCACCGTAGGTGTCCATGTCGCCGTCTGGGTAGTAGGCGAGGCGAACGGAATCCTCATCGATGTCCGAGTCGCAGTCTTCGTCGCGGCCGTCGCAGCCGTCCTGGGCCCCGGGGTTGATGCCGGGGTTCGAGTCGTCGCAGTCGCCGTTGCGCAGCGTATGGCCGCGGGGCGGTTCGCAGACCATCACGACCGGTCCCGCGGAGTCTCCGTAGCCGTCGCCGTCGGTGTCGGGAAACCACATGGTGGACTCGGTGCCGTCGTCGGAGAGCCCGTCGCAGTCGTTGTCGCGCCCATCGCAGATCTCGATGGCCCCGGGATGGGTATTCACATCCTCGTCGTCGCAGTCGCTGCCGGTGGCGCAGCGCGCATCGGGAAACCCGTCGCCGTCATCGTCCTCGGAGTCGCCTTGGGAGATGAAGAAGTCGGCAGCGCCATTGCAATCGTCGTCCCGGCCGTTGCACTGCTCGTCGGCGGCCGGGTTGACCCCCGAGCGCCCATCGTCGCAGTCGGTGGCCAGGAGGGAGAAGCCGTCGGGGGGGATGCATGACACGATGGTCGATGTATCCGCGCTGCCAAAACCATCTCCGTCGGCGTCGCCGTACCAGGTGACGGCCGCCGGGGCTTCGTCGACGGTGCCGTCGCAGTCGTTATCCTCGAGGTCACAGATCTCGACCTGGGCCGCGTGACGGCGTGGGTTGGCGTCGTCGCAGTCGTCGTTTTCGGACGAAAACCCGCTCGTCCCGGCGCAGGCCATCATCGGCGAGTCCGGGTCGCCGTGCAGGTCGTGGTCGTTGTCCCGAAAACCGTTGATCAGGACACCCTCGTCGATGGAGCCGTTGCAGTCGTTGTCGAAGCCGTCGCAAACCTCCGCGAGACCGGGGTGCATATTCGAACGCCCGTCGTTGCAGTCGTCGCCGCAGGTCGTGCCGGACCCGCCCTCGTTGCAGCAGCGCGCATCGATGAAGCCGTCACCGTCCGAGTCGCGACTCCCAAAGGTCGCCGGATCACAATCCTCGTCGTGGGAATCGAGGTCACAGATTTCGGCGTTGCCCGGAAAGCGATTGGGGTCGGCGTCGTCGCAGTCGTCACCGCCGCAGGAGATCGCATCCCGTCCGTCGCCGTCGGCATCGGGTACCTCGGCGCACACCGTCTCGCAGCGAGCGGTCGCCTCGTCGCAGGTTTGGCTCGCCATGCATGGTGGCGTCGGCGGCACGCACCCTCGGGCGTCGGCACCGCTCGCCCCCGGCGTGCAGACCTCCTCGCCGGTGCAGAAGAGCCCGTCGTCGCAATCGGCGTTCACCGTGCACATCGCGCCCGTGTCGGACCCAGCATCGGTCGGGGGCGTCACCCCGTCGTCACCACAGGCCACGAGACCCGAGGCCACCATGACGAACCACAGCACTTGAACCATTCGCAACATCACCCCTCCCCACTTAGTGGCTCTTGTATGCGCCGGTCGTAGCCCTGTCTAGCTTGATCGAGATTCGGTGCTTCGCCCACACGTGCGCCGCGGACGTCGGTACGGGGATGGCGGAGACGGGGACGGAGGGGGTCAGCAAACCGTCGCCAGCCATGTAGACTCTCCGCAATATGGGGACACGGATGACGGGCGCTATCGCGGGGGCGATGCTGCTCCTAACGCTACGGGCGGTGCCGGCGGCTGCGCAGGAGGCCTCCGACGAGCAGACCGCTGCCGACCAGGCGACCGGAGATGATGCGGCAACGAACGCCGGGTCTGAGGACGAAGCGCCCGCTGACGACGCCGAAGGGGCAGACTCGATCGAGGGGGAGGAACAGGCGGAGGCGACCGAGCCGACGCCCGAACCGGAAACCCCGGCGAACATCCTCGAGGCTTCGGATCGCCTGACGCGCGGCATCAGCCTCTATGACAACGGCGACTACGCCGGCGCACTCTCGGAGTTTGAGGAGGCCTACGGCCTCGTCGGGGACCATCCGGCGCGCTTTCAGATCCTCTTCAACATCGCGCGCGCTCACGAGCGGCTCTTTCGCTACGACGATGCCCTCGATGCGTATTCGCGCTATTTGGAGGAGGGCGGCGCCGAGCTCGAGAACTACGCGACGGTCCAGGCGACCGTCGAGACTCTGCGCGGCATGCTCGGCACGCTCATCATCACCGTGAACGTCCCCGAGGCCGAGATCTGGGTCGACGACCGCCTCGTCGGCACAGCTCCGGGGAGCGTCTCGGTCCCGGGTGGTCGCCACACGGTCGAGCTGCGAACACGGAACTACATCGCCCAGCAGACCGAGGTACAGGTCGCCGCCCGCGGTGAGGCCGAGCTCTTCTTCGAGCTCGAAGAGCTCGCCGACGAGTACCAGGGGCTCTCGCCGTTGTTCTTTTACGGAGGAGTGGGAGCGACCGTCGTGGCCCTCGGCGTCGGCATCGGCTTCGGCGTCTCCGCCCTCGGCGCGCGCAGCACCGTCGACGCTCGCACGCCGCCCCTGGCCACCCAGGACGAAATCGAAAACATCGAAAGCCTCGCCCTGACCGCCGACATCTTCTACATCACCGCCGGCGTGCTCGCCGCCGGGACCATCGTCCTCGGCATCTTCACCGACTGGGGGCCCGGCGACGAGGAGGAGACGACCGACGGCAGCCTCAGCCTCCGCATCCATCCGGTATTTGGGCCAAACGTCGCAGGCGTCGTGGTCGGAGGTGCGCTGTGAAGCGGCGGGTCCTGACCTTCGTGGGCCTCGGGGTCTGCCTCTTCGGTGCCCTCGGCTGCAGCGCCCTGGGGCTGCAAAACACCGACCTTTGCGACTCCGTCACCGGCGCCGAGGATTGTGCCCGCGCGTTGAACGCCGAAAATGGTTTCCCAGCGAGCTGTCGCCCGTATCGCTGCATCGAGGGCGCCTGCGTGCTCGAGGCCGACGCCGAGCGCTGCGACGGCGAGGACAACGATTGTGATGGCGACGTCGATGAGGACGTCTTCGCGCCTTCGGGGTTTGTGGGGGTCGATTATGCCGACGAACCGATCGCCTTTACTGTGCGCGCAGCCGGCAACGAAGCCCGCGCCTTGTGGACCGAGAGCCCCGTCATAGGGGCAAAACTTGGTGCCACAGCGCGGACCGTCCGTTTGCCTCTCGACGACGATTCGGCCTCCACGGCGCTTGGTCATGTTCGGCGCATGGAGGATCGGAACGGGCCCTCTCCAACCAGCACACCCGATGTTGGCTGTTGGACGCGTCGGCTAGAGCCTGCTTTCGGGTTTGACGGGCCCGTGATCGCTCCTGATGACACCTGTAACTTTGGCCTCCTCGAAGCCGCTCAGGCCTCTGGCACGACCTTCACCGCCATGCTCGACACTGCTGGTGCGTGCCCCGCTGGCCAGCTTCGCCTGGGGGAGTTGGGAAACGAAACCGACGTCGAGGTCTTTGGCCCCCTCGGACGATCCAACAGCTTCGTCGGTACAGCTTTGACCGAGGACGGCGCCTGCTCCGCCGCGGTGCCAGCGCGGTGCCAGCGCGCTCGCGACGCCGCCGAGGGCATGGGCCTCGGTGCTGCATGCGCTGACGGTTCTTGCCCCAGCGGTGAGAGCTGCGTATGTGGTCTCTGTCTTGGGCTGGAACAGCTCGCCGTCGTCCGCGACTGCGGGTTTGTGAGCATTGGCGCAGCTGCAATCGCCAATCCCATGGAGACAGTCGGGCTTCCGGTTTACGGTCTGGTCGCGGCGGTCGCGGGTTCCGCCCGTTGCGGGGAAATCATCGACGATATTGCTGCGACTCCCGAGGACGAATCAGTGCGGGACGTCGCCGTTCTCGGTGTCTACCTGCACGCCCAGAGTAGCGCCTCTTTCGTCAACGCGACTGACGAAGGAGCGCCCGTCGTGGTCGGTCAGACGGGGGGCATAGGTGCGCCTGCCGTGCTGGGCGTTGGACAGTCGTTCGTCGTGGCCTATGCCGCCGCTGACGGTTCCCTCGCGCTGAATGTGATCCCCGAGCTGACGACACCGCCGCTACCCGAAGTGCTCGGAGCGTGTGAGTTCACCGATGACGACGTGCTCGCTTGTGAACCCGCACGATCCGTTCAACCGGTGACCTGTGCGATCACAGACTGCGGATCGGACGTTGGCGTCTGCGTCTCCGGGAGTTCTGAGTGCGTGAACGGGCTGCCGGCGTGCATGGGTGCGGGGGTTCGCAATCCGGATGCCGTGGAAACATGCGACAACGGTCTCGATGACGATTGTGATGGCCGTGTGGACGAAGCGGATTGTGGGGCCTGCGTTCCGGTTCCTGAACTCTGCAACCGCCGCGACGACGACTGCGACGGCATGATCGATGAGGACGTAGTGGAGTTGCTCGACGGGGTCGCCGTCGGCGCCGCCTGCGGAACGGACGTGGGCCCATGTGTGCGGGGGGTCGTCTCGTGCATCGGGGGGCAACTCGTTTGCGACGGTGAGATTCGGCCGCGAACCGATTTGCTCGGAAATCCCAAAGACATGTGTGGCAACGGAGTCGACGACGACTGTGACGGTCTGGTCGAAGAGTCCACGGCTGACTGCGGTTCCGGTTGCTGCGACACGTGCGTTGCGACGAGCGTCGAGCGATGCAACGGGAGAGACGACGATTGTGACGGCGTGATCGACGAAGACTCCAACCGTGATACTGCCTTCGATGACGAGGATCGCACTTCGCCCGCGCGGGTCCCCCGCGACCCCGCCACCATCCGCCAGTGCATCGCCACCCCGCCCTTGCCCGCGAGCATCGACGAGAACATCGACGGCTTCGTGCGGCCTTTCGACCACGTCGTGATGGCGGCGGGGCCCGAGGAGGGGAACTCGCTGCTCATCGGCGTCGCGTGGCGCGAGGAGGCCATCGGCGGCGGCTTCGACATCGGGTTCCGCACGGTCGAGATGGACACGGCGGGCGTCCCGACCGCGGTCCAGGCGAGCGTTCCGGTCGTATTGACCGCCGGGGCGAGCTCCTACGGGTCGCCGACCCTGGCCTACTCGCCCGCCGGTTTCCGGGTGGGTGACGGCGTCGAGGCCGGCGGGTGGTTTGTGCTTTGGGCGACGGCGGATGGGCGCCTCGAGGGCCGACGGGTGACCGCCGAGGACGGAACGCCCGTCGATACCGAGCCCTTCGACGCGCTCGCGGGGTGGGCGGCTGACGGCGGCGTCCTTCCCCGCGCCTACGGCATTGACGATGGGGTGACGCGCGACGTCGGTTTCGTATTCGTCGACCGCGACCGCCGCCAAGTCGTCAACGCTGCCATGACGTGCCCGCCCCCCTAGCCGCCGGGGCCGATCAGAGGTCCACCACCAGCTGCGGCATCGGCACGCTGACGCGGGTGAAGAGGCCGTTGCCCAGGCGGCCATACTCCTGGGCTCCCCAGCAGTAGACGCGCTGAACTCCCGCGGCGTCTTGGGTCAGGGCGCAGGCGTGGGCGTCTCCCACGGCCACCGCGATGGCGTCCGTGATTCCCGTTACGGACTCCCCGGGAGAATTGAACCGCTGCAGAGAGTACGTATTGCCGAGCTGACGTTGTTCATTATTGCCCCAGCACGACACGACTCGATCCCCGCCCACGCGGTGAACGGCGCACGAATTACGTGTGCCCGTGGCGGCATCGAGGACGTCGCTGAGCCCAACGAGGACGGGTGAGGAATGGTCGGTCCCGTCCCCGATTCCGAGAATTCCCCAGTCCCCTTTGCCCCACATGTAGAGCTGTCCCGACGTCGTGCGTACCGCGACGCTCGAACCGTTGCCTCCGATATCCAACTCGACGATATCGTCCACGCCGGGGGGCAGGGCCACCCTCACGGGCAAGTTCGCACGCCCGGTAGCTGCGTTTCCGAGCTCGCCTTGGGACCCTTCGCCCCAGCACCACACCTCTCGGGATCCCGGTGCTACTTCGCGTACTGCGCAGGTGAAGTTGAGACCACAGTCGACGGCGATCACTTGGTCCAGGCCTGCGACCGCATCCGGGAGGAGGTTCGAACTCGAGGACGCACCGCGGCCCAGCTGTCCCACACTGTTATATCCCCAGCACCAAACGGCTCCGCTCGAAAGCACGGCGCACGAGTGGAAGGTGCCGGCACAGACATCGACGGCGTTGGCTACCCCGGTGGCGAGAACACCGGATGGATTGGTTTCCGTCGACGCGACGCCGAGTCTCTGGTTGGTGCCTTGGCCCCAACACGCGACCCGGCCTGCGAAGTCGACCCCGCAGCCGTGGTTAAAGCCTCCGTCGACCACGCGGTGGGTCCGGGTGGAGGGTGACGGCCGGGCGCGGTTGACCGATGACCCATCGCCGAGGCGACCGTAGGAGCCAAAGCCCCACGCGAGGACGCCTCCAGCCACGCGGCGGAGCATCGTGTGCCGGAATCCAGCGTTGATGTCGGCAAAGGGCGAGTCTTCGCAGAGGGAGGAGACGCAACGGTCGGCAATTCCGCATCGCGTGGAGCAATCACCGCAGAAGAACGAGTTGGTCACAGTGTTGACCTCGCACCCGGTGTTCGCGTCCAGATCGCAGTCTGCGAATCCCGACGCGCAGGTGCCTACGCCGCAGGTCGACGTCGTCGCGTCACACGAGCTCATGGAAACGTTGGGCAGGGTGCAGACGGCGTCAGCCTCCGCGGTCCCCGCCAGGCAATCGCTGTCCACGCCGTCACAGAGTTCGTCGTTGCCGGGGAAGCGCCGGCTGTCGGCATCGTCGCAGTCGTCGCAGAGCATCGAGTAACCCGCGGGCGGGTCGCAGGTGACGAGGGAGCCCGCCATGACCCCATGGCCATCCCCGTCGTCGTCCGGGCACCAGGTTTGCACCGCGTCGTTGTCGACTTCTCCGTCGCAGTCGTTGTCGAGGAAATCACAAACCTCGGGGTTGCCTGGGAAGCGAGCCGGGGAAGCGTCGTCGCAGTCTCCGGGGTTCGGCGCGAAACCCGAGATGGGCAGGCACGCGAACATCACCGAGCTGGCCGAGTCGCCAAAACCGTCTCCGTCCAGGTCGACGTAGTGGGCGACGCGGACCGAGTTCTCGTCGGTGGCGCCGTCGCAGTCGTCGTCGATGCCGTCGCAGAGGTCGGCGACGCCGGGGTGGATCGTCGCGTCCGAATCGTCGCAGTCGCCGCCCCGGGCTACCCGGCCCGGCTGGGGCTCGCAGCTCTCGATGGCGGGCATGACGTCGTCGCCGTAGCCGTCCCCGTCGAAGTCGAAGTACCAGAAGCCCAAAGCATCGTCTCCGTCGACCACTCCGTCACAGTCGTTGTCGATGCCGTCGCAGTATTCGGGCGCCCCGGGGTAAACCGTCGGGTCCGCGTCGTTGCAGTCGTCGCCGCCGCAGACCAGGTCTGCATGCCCGTCGCCGTCGTCGTCCTCGAAGTCGCCGAGGCGGATCATGAAGTCGGCGCGGCCGTTGCAGTCGTCATCGATTCCGTTGCAGAGCTCCCTCGCGGCGGGGCTCCGGGACCGGTCCCCGTCGTCGCAATCGCTGGGACGGAGAGAGAAGTCTGGGATCGGGTCACAGCTGACGATCGTACGGTCGTTGTCGGTGCCAAAGCCGTCGGCGTCGTCGTCCGGGTACCAGGTCACGGCGGCCGGCGCTTCGTCGATCTCCCCATTGCAGTTGTTGTCTTTCCCGTCGCAAATCTCGATCTGAGCCCCGTGCACCTCAGGGTCGGCGTCGTTGCAATCGTCGTCGAGGACCGAGAACCCGGGCGTGCCGGGGCATGCCGTCATGGGCATCGAAGTGTCCCCGTGGAGGTCGTGGTCCATGTCGGCGAATCCAGGCAGCGAGGCGCCCTCATCCGTCGCTCCGTCGCAGTCGTTGTCGAGGAAGTCGCAGGTCTCCGCGAGACCGGGCCGCATGTCCCGGCGCGAGTCACTGCAGTCGTCGCCGCAGACGAGCATACCGCCCATCTCGTTGCAGCACGCGGCATCGATGAACCCGTCCCGGTCGGCGTCCCGCGCGCCGAAGGTCAGCGGGTCACAGTCCTCGTCGACGTTGTCTGGGTCGCAGACCTCGGCGTTGCCGGGGAAGCGGTTCGGATTGGTATCGTCGCAGTCGGCGCCGCCACAGTCGATCGCGTCGACGCCGTCTCCATCGGCGTCGGCGATGACGCTGCAGACGCTCTGACACACGAGGGCCGTTTCGTCGCAGCGCTGCCCTTCGAGGCATGGCGGAGCGGTGCGCACGCAGCCCGTCACATCCGCTTCGGCATCGTCCGGAGCGCAGAGCTCGGTGCCGTTGCAGAAGAGCCCGTCATCGCACGCCGTGTCATCGGTGCACGCGATCGACGTATCCGATCGAGTTCCCGAGTCCGTCATTACGCCATCGTCTCCGCAGGCCGACAGGCCTACGACCAAGGCGCACAGAGATACCCACTTCCAAACCGACATCGAGACCCCCCTCGTGGAGCGACACCGTACCAGAACCCATCGAGGGGCCACACCCACGCCCGGGTGCTGGCGGCGGGGCCCCACTAGGCAGATCTGGGGGCCGTTTCGAGGCGTCCGCGTTTACGGAGGGTTCCTCCGGCGGCGTGGGCGAAGGGCGTTGCTCGGCTGCGGCCGGACGGACCAAGGTTGGGCCCGTTGGGATACTCTCAGAACCAATGACCGGGGGGACACCAGCCGAAGCCGCGCCCGACCCGCGCATCGGGATGCTGATCGAAGGCCGGTACCGCATCATTCGCCCGATCGGTGAGGGCGGCATGGGGGCGGTCTACGAGGGTGAGCACGTCGCCATCAAGCGCCGCGTCGCCATCAAGTGTCTGCATGCGCAGTTCGCGTCGAACGCCGAGGTCGTCGGGCGGTTTCATCGGGAGGCGATGGCGGCCAACGAGGTGCGCCACGAGAACATCGTCGAGGTCACGGACCTCGGGACCTTCGATGACGGCACGGTGTACATGGTCCTCGAGTTCCTCGAGGGCCACGAGCTCGCCCACCTCGTCGAGAGCGGCGGCCCCCTCACCCTGGCCCGGACGGTTCACATCATGGACCAGGCTTGCGACGCCCTCGGCGCGGCCCACGCCAAGGGCATCGTGCACCGGGATCTCAAGCCCGAGAACATCTTCCTGGTGACTCGCCGCGGGGACCCGGACTTCGTGAAGGTCCTCGACTTCGGCATCGCCAAGTTTCTCGAGAAGAGCCCCCACGCCGCGAAGACCCAGACCGGGATGAGCGTCGGCACGCCCTACTACATGTCTCCCGAGCAAGCCGAGGGCCGCAAGGGCATCGACGGGCGCGCCGACATCTACTCCCTCGGGGTCATCCTCTTTCACCTCTTGACGGGGCGCTTCCCTTTCGAGGCCGACACCATCCCGATGCTCTTCGTGAAGATCATCTCGGCGCCGCCGCCATCGATGCTCATGCATCGTCCCGACTTGCCTGACGCGGTTGACGGCCTCGTCACGCGCATGCTCTCGAAGAATCCCGATGACCGGCCCGCAACCATGGCAGACGTCAAAGTCGCCCTCGCGGCCTTCGCCGGCGATACATCGACGCCGAAGCTGGCGGAGGTCGGCATGCTCGCGACGATGGCCGCCGGCGAAGTCATCGAGTCTGGAGCCCGGCCGAGCGCTGAGCCGGCGTCCGACATCCCCAGCACCCAACAGCTCGGCACCCCCGAGGACTGGAAATCGGAAGAGGCCGAGAAGGCCCGGGCTGCGAGCGCTGCGGACGCGGTATCCAAAGCCCCAAAGTCGACCACGACGCCCAACCTCATGGTGATCGGCGGGGTTCTCGCGATCCTCGGCCTCGGGGGCCTCGTCGTGGCGCTGGCGACGGGCGCTTTTGGGCGAGACGCGCCCGAACCGCCCACGTCGGGGGATACGGTCCCCGCTGCGGCAGCCGTCGGGACCGTCGCTATCAGCATCAACATCGGCCCTGACCCGGAGCTCGTCCGAGTCACGGTCGATGGCGCCCGGGTCGAAAATGGCGCCCTGATCCAGGTTCCGGCGGGCCAACACTCCATCGTCGCAACCCGCGAAGGCTACGAGCCCTTCGAGTGGAGCGAAGAAATCACCTTTGCTCAAACGTTCAATCGAACGCTGCATCCGGTTGGGGCTGCAGTGCCGGAGGCCGAGGCCGAGGCTGACCCCGATGAGGGTGAGGCAGAGGGCCCAGGGCGCCGCGCCGAGCGCGAAGACAGGCGGCCGTCCATGATGCGCGGCGCCATGGCTTCCGCGATGGCGTCGGCAGAGGATGAGGCCACCCCGCCGCCCACCGTCACCATGGATGAGCCCGCGGCGCCTGCGATGGCCGACCCGCCGGCCATGGTGGCTCCGACGATGAGCCAGCAGGATGGCCTGGTCGGCCCCAATCTTTTGGGAACATGACCTCGCGAGGTTTCCGCGATCTCACTCACCGGCCGACACCTCGAAGGCCCGCCTTGCCGTAGGCGGCCCCTCGGCCCCCGGGTCCCTGGCCGGTCGTCGCGAGACCCGATGTCGTGACGACCTCTTCATTTGGGTGTCTTCGATCGCTTTGCAGCGAGGCCTCGACCGAGTACATCAGGGTCCATGTTGCTCGAGCCCCTGCGTGTCCGCCCCGGCGCCCGCTTCACCTGCCACGGCGACGGGCTGTGCTGTACCGACGTGCACGCCCTCGGGCCCCTCGACGAGGCCGCGGTGCTGACGCTGACCGTGATCGACGAAAACGTGGTCACCGAGTACGAGGGCGAGAGCTTCCTGTCGCATGCTGACGACGGAGGCTGTGTCTTCCTCGGCGAGGATGGCTGCGCGATCCACGCGACCCTCGGAGGTGAGTCGAAGCCCGCCGCGTGCCAGCAGTTTCCCTTTGCCCTGGTGGCGACGCCGGTCGGCGGTCGCGTGGCGACGCGGCACTACTGCCCTTGCCGAACCATGGGCGAGCGCGAGCCTCTCGAGGCGGCCGCCGCCCTCGCCGTGTCGCCCCCGGGCGCCGCGGACCGGACCATCCGCAACATGCTGCCCTTCACCGGCGACGAGGCCATCGACCTGGCGAAGTGGGAGCGCCTCGAAGCGGGCCTCCTCGAACGCCTCGCCGCGGGCGAGCGCCCCGAGGACGTGCTCGACGCACCGCCCTACAGCGCGCCGAACAAAGGCAGCTGGGAGGCCCTCTGCCGCGCCATGCTCGAAGAGACCGGGCCGAGCCGGTTCGAGGCCGCGGGTTGCGCGTTTGCCCTGACGGTGCTCCGGGCCCTCGGTGAGGAAGCGGCGCCGATCCCCGTGCCGATGCCCTGGGTCGACGCCTTCGACCGGGCCGAGGCGCGCAGCGACGAAGGCTCGGCCGACGCGATGCTCGCCGATTGGGTCGCCGATGTGCTCTGGTCCCTCGAGTGGGCCTTCTTCGGGACCTTCGAACAAGCCCGGCGGGACCTGGCGACCCGCGTCGACGTCGCCCGGCGCATCGCCGCTGAGCTGCCGGGCCGCGCCGACCGCACCATGGCCGAGGCGATCGCGGTCGTGGAACTGGTCGGCATGGGGGAGAACTACCAGACGTTTATCGGTGACCTGGGTGATCTGGGCGATCTGGGTGACGTGGCCGACCTGTCCGATTGACGGGGCGCTCCGCCAATTCGCTCATTCGAACGGTGGGTGGTACCCATCATCCCGAGACGTGGACGGGCGATGAAGATATTCACTAACGGCAAGCTCACGATCCTGCGTACGGCGACCCACGTGTACCGTTGGCCGCGCAAGGGCGAATCGAGCGTCGACAAGCGGAAGCGCAAGTCGTCGGCGACCGAGTATTACCATGACGGCTTGCTGCTCGTCGGGCCCTCGGGGTCGGACCTCGAGCCGACCTTCGCCGAACACTTCGAGTTCAAGACCATCCTCGATGCCGATGCCCTCGACGAGCAGAGGGTAGCGTTCCTCCATGGGGATCAGACCCTGACCTGGGGGCCGAAGCCCGAGGACGATTGGGCGCAGCGGGTCGAACTGGCCAAGCACCGGAGCGCGTTTCCCGCCTGGGCGTCGGGCATGCGCCTCGGCCCGCCGTCAGTCGGGGACGACCTCGACGAAGAGGAAGAGGCGTACGAACGCGGCGAGAACGACAAACTCGCCGTGGGTTTCCCCAACGGGACCCTCCTCGCCAACGAGAACGGCATCGGCGTGGCCTCGAACTTCTCTGGCAACGTCGCCCTCTTCCGCCCGGACGCCGCCGAAGCGGTTCTGACATTGCGTTTGGGCACCGTCGACGAGGACCGCATCTACGCCCGTCCGACCAAGAAGGGGCTCCTGGTGACGGTGGTCTTCAATGGCCGGAACTCGACCCTCTTCCACGTAGACCAAAAGGGGAAGCTCCTGGCCCAGGTGGCCGAAGAGCCCACTGGTCGCCCGCCGGCCCTCTCCATGGGTCGTCACACCGTCGATTTTGTCGACACCATGGCCATCAGCCGGAACGCCAAGCTCGAGGCCGTGGGCGAGGTGCAGCTCAGCATGCGGCCGGTCACCGCCGCCGCCTCGACCGATGGACGCCACTTCGCCGTCGCCGACTCCTTCGGCGGCGACATGGCGCTCTTCGCCATCGATGGGAAGGGCAAGCTTCGCGAAGTGGACCGGGTCAGCTACGCCGACCTCCGGCGCCAGGCGAAAGCCGCGGCAGACCGCACCAACTCCGACAAGGCGTTCTACGTCAAACGAGTCCCCGGGGAGCCGTGCATGGGCTTCGCGGCTAAGCCGGTCGTGAGCCCCCCGTGGACGATCACCACGGGCAAGTTCGCGCTGCCCCTCGTAGTGCGCAGCGCCGGCGGCCCGGGCAAGGGCATCGCGGTCCGCCTCAGCGGCGCGGCCCTCGACGGTTTGACCCTCACCGGCGCGAGCGTGGGCGCCGACACGGTCGCGTTTCGTCCCGACGGTGACGGTCAGGTAGCGGAGCTCCCGGATACCCCGCTCTCGGAAGGGGTCGTATTTCCCTTCGACCCGAAGCCGACGTCCGATTCGCAGAAGGCCATCGCCGAGGCGGTCCTCCGCGAGTCCCATCTTCAGCTCGTCGTCCATGGCTCGGCCGCGAATGCGTCGAGCGCGATCCTTCGCGTAGAGGTCAGCGCCCTCGGCGCCTCGAGTTCGCCGCTCAAGTGGATGCGTCCCCTGGTCGTTCGCGACGCCGGCTAGGGACACTTCCTAGCGCGGCGCCGACACCTTTCGCGCGTCGCCGCGGCGCACCGATTGAACAGCGCGCCCTCGGCCGGGCACGGAGGGCGCCGTCCACTTTGGGCTGGCTCTTTCATGAGGTGACTCGATGCACGCAATGCTCTTGTGCGCGACGGCGGTCGTATGCGCGACGACCGGCTGCCACTACTACGGGGACTCCGACGGACAGTTCGACGGAGATGCGGCGGCCTTGGACGGGTCTTTCTGCCCACCCGATGCAGACGACCCGCATTCATCCGTCGTGGTCGATGGGGCCGATGCGAGCTCGGTCGACCCCGATGCGGCAATCGCGGACTCCGGCGCGGCCCCCGATGGCGAACCCGACGGCGGCGGTGAAGGCGGTCGGCTGATGCACTGCGAACACGACGGCCAGTGCGGTGGCGGCGTGTGCATCGACATGATGTGCCACCGTGCATGCAGCACCGGCGATGAATGCGGGACGGGTCACGGGTGCATCGACGGGCTTTGCGATTTCGACCCCACCGCCGCGGTCGAGTGCGCGCTCAGCGGGGATTGCGGCGACGGGGGCGTTTGTATCGACGGCGCCTGCCACACCTCGTGCGCCGTAGATACGGAGTGCGCCGATCCCGACGACTTCTGCGACCACGGTCTCTGTCGTCCGGACTTTCGACCGATCACCGAGTGCGCGACTCGGGCTCACTGCGAAGACGGCCTCAGCTGCGTGAATGGGCTCTGTCGATTGGCTTGCTGGGCCGACGACGAGTGCGCGAGCGGCACCTGCCAGGGCGGTTTTTGCTCCGAATGAGTCGAAGCGGGAGCGGGGAGTGAGCAATCTCACGACAATGCCTGAACACTTCGGCGAGGGGCGGGTACCCACCTCCGTGCGGTTCTTTCCCGCTCTCGCCGTTGCTCCGGACCGGGCGTCCCTCTCGGAGCCGTCCCTCGTCGAGCGCCTCGTCCTCGGAGAGGCGGAGGCGGTGGGGGAGGCCTATGACCGCCATCACCACCGGGTCCGGGCCTTTTGTCGAAACCTGCTTCGGGACGACGCGGCGGTAGAGGACCTGGTCCAGGAGACCTTCGTGACGCTGCCGAAGGCGGCACGGCGCTTCCGGGGAGACAGCTCTCTCGAAACCTTCCTCGTCTCGATCGCCATCAACCACGCCCGGCACCATGTCCGGGCTGCGGCGAGACGGCGTCGCGCCCACGAGCGCCTCGGTGACCAGCCGGCCCCGCCCTCGCCCTCGACCCCCGAAGAGCATCACGCCCGTCGCGAGCTCGGCCACGCCCTCAGTCGGGCCCTCGACCGAGTCCCCCTCGACCAGCGCGTTGCGTTCGTACTCTGCGCCGTCGAAGAGCGTAGCGCCTCGGAGGCCGCGGACATCGCCGGCATACCTCACGCGACCATGCGCACGCGGCTCTTTCATGCGCGGAAGAAACTAAGAACGCTGCTGGCGGCGGAGGGCTATAGGTGAGCGAGATGAGTGACGATCTGCTCGACCGCGCGGTCCGTGCCTATCGCTCGGAGGAAGACGAAGTCTCTCCGTGGACTCCCGCGCGGACCCGTGCCGCGATCATGGAGCGCCTCGCTCGCCGGAGCCGGAAGCGGCGCGCGCTCTTCCTGGTCCTCGTATCGCTCCTCGGTCTCGGCGGGTCGACGGCCCTCGCTTGGTCGACGGGGGCTCTGGGGCCGATGATCGAGCAGGCCTTCGGGGGCGAGGGGACGCTTCCGGAGGGATCCGATTCCGATTCCGATTCCGATTCCGATTCCGATTCCGATTCCGATTCCGATTCCGATTCCGATTCCGATTCCGAAGCCGTTTCCGTTCCCGTTCTCGCGGCCGTTCCCGGACCCGTTCCCGTTCCCGCGGCCGTTCCCGCGGCCGTTCCCGTTCCCGCGGCCGTTCCCGCGGCCGTTCCCGCGGCCGTTCCCGCGGCCGTTCCCGTTCCCGTTCCCGCGGCCGTTCCCGCGGCCGTTCCCGTTCCCGCTCCCGCTCCCGTTCCCGTCCCCGCTCCCCTTCCCGTTCCCGTTCCCGTTCTCGCGGCCGTTGCCGTTTCCGAAGCCGTTTCCGTTCCCGCGGCCGTTGCCGTTCCCGCTTCCGTTCCCGTTCCCGTTCCCGTCGCCGAAACCCGGACGGCGTCGCGGGACGATGGCGCCTCGGTCGAGCACCAGAGCTTTCGAGAGGCCCTCGCCATTCATCAAGGCGGCGCGAGTTCCGCGGCCGCCGCCCTCGCGGCTTGGGATGCCTATCTTGCCGCTCACTCCGGCGGTCACTACGAACCCGAGGCGCGTTTTTACCGCGCCCTCGCGCTGCTGCGCCTCGGCCGCGAAGCGGCGGCTCTCGAGGCGCTGACGCCGTTCGCCGAGGGGCGCTTCGATGATTACCGACGTGCCGATGCCGCCGCCCTCGTCGCACGCCTCGAGGCACGTCGGGCGTCAGCCGCGAATGCGGATTGAACGGTTGACGGCCGAGGGGGCACGGAGGGCCATGATGCGACAGAGATCCTTCGTCATCCTCGCCACGCTCTTCGTTCTCGTTCTCGTTCTCGTTTCAGGGGCACGGGTCGCCGCCGAGGATGGGCCCGCCGCTGTCGCGGAGCCGGCGGTCGAGATTGTCGTCGTCGGCGCCTCCGGCGACGAGGGTGAGACCATCCAAGCTGCCGCCCGGGCTGGCTTCGACCCCGGTCCTGGCACGGCTGCTGTGCCGGATGGCTCGCCCGCCGTCGGCGGGGGCACGCTCACCGTCGAGGTTGCCGAAGACGGGGCACTCATCCTCACTTACCGGGATGCGGCCGGAGCCACTCGCGCGAGGCGCGCCGACGCGCCCCCGACCGACACCGAGCGCACGACGATGATCACTCTCCTCGTTCGCAGCCTCGTCGATGATGAAGCAAAGGAGCTGCTCGATTCCCTGGGTGTCGCGGCTTCTGGTTCGGGGGCTGCGATCGTCGTGGAGGTGACGGTCGCCCAAGACGCCCAAGACGCCCAAGGCGATCAAGACGCCCAAGACGCTCGAGACACCGAAGAGCCCGACCTGACCCATGTGCCGGCCGCCATCGATTTTGCGCCTTACGTCGGCTTCTCGAGCTTCACCCGCGGTGGAGACGTCCGGAATTTCAGTCTCGGCGCCGTCGGGGATTGGTCCGGCGCCATCGAGGGCCTATCCATTGGCGGTGTGCTTTCCCTCGCCGAGCATCACGTCACGGGCCTGCAGCTCGGCGGCGTCGTCGCGACCGCCCCGACGCACCTCACGGGGCTCCAGATCAGCGGCATCTTCGGTCTCGCCGGCACCCTCGAAGGCGGCCAGGTCGGCTTCGTCAACCTCGCCACCGAGGAGGCGACGGGCGCACAGATAGGGTTCGTGAACACCGCCCTCGAGGACCTCTCGGGAACCCAGGTCGGCTTCGTCAACGCCGCCGCAGGCGATATGGGCGGGTTCCAGGCGGGGTTCGTGAACATTGCGGGGAACGAATCCGCCGGCATGCAGATCGGATTCGTGAACTACGCGAGCGGTGACTTCGACGGCGTGCAGATAGGCTTCGTCAACGTGGCCGACGAGGCCGACGTTGGCATCGGCCTGGTCAACATCTACCCCGAGGGCCGCAACCACGTGTCGGTCGACGTGGATACGAGCGGCTTCATCCAGGGCGAGTTCTCGTCTGGGAGCGAGTACTTTCACAGCCTCGCCCTCGTCGGGGTGAATCCCTTTCACGGGGAGCCGGCGCCAGTCTTCGGCGGCGGCGTGGGTGGGCGCATCCCCCTCACCGAGGCCGCCGACCTCAGCATCGACGGCCTGATGCGATTCGCGATTCGGCACCCGGACCAGAGCGCCTACGACTTGCTGCCGGGCCTCCGGGCGACCTTCGCCTACGAGCTCCTCCCCGGCGTCGCGGTGACCGCAGCGGCCTCGTACACGGTGCAGGTCACCAACGACCCCCGGACGCCGGACTACGGCAACCTCCTCGGCTGGACCCACCACACCGGCGCGACGACCACCCGCTCGTTCGTATCCTTCGCCGGCGGCGTGCGGTTTTTCTGAGGTTCCCGCCTTTTTGCCGACGGTCGGCAATCCAGCTCTACGTCGCCTCCGGCGCCGCTCCGCCTTTTTGCCGACCGCCGAAAACTGGACCCCCCGGGACCCTGGGGCGGATCATTCACGGAGGGAGGCCTCATGCGCGCATTCGTGAAACAAGCCAAGGACCGGAAGACGACCCGTCGGGCGGTCGACACCCAATGTCAGGTGGTCGAAGAGGCCGAGTTCGTACTGCTCGGCGCTGAAGCCGTGGACATCTCGGAGGACGGGATGTTTGTTCGGAGCGATGCCCATCCGGCCCTCGGCACCGAGGTTTTCGTATCGTTCCAGGCTCCCGGCACCAAGGACTGGATCGACGTTTCGGCGACCGTCGCCCGCGTGGTCCGGGGTCGCCGGCGCTCCGACGGGGTTGCGGGTCTGGGCCTGCGTTTCGGCCTCATGACCCAGGGCCAGCGCGAGGTGCTCTCAGATTCCCTCGTCGGCCGGCCGCCGCCCATTCCGGCCCGCCACCTGCGCCGGGACTACGCGGCGACCATCCGCGGCCTCGGCAACTCCTGAATCGGGCGCCCTCTTCCTGGTACAGTCGCGCTATGGACGAGGCACAGCGCGCCATGGCTACGTGGATTGGCACCCTCACGCGCGGGGGTGTGCTCTACGGCGACCGTGAAGAGGCTGGGGTCGCGGTCGCGGCGTTCGTCGTGGGCACCGAGGATCTCGTCTCCCTTCGCGAGTGGTTCGCTGACGCGAGCGATGAGGTGCGCATCCGGGAGCAGCGTGCCGCGGTAGAGGTGTGCATTTGGATGGCCCACGCCGACCGGGTGGTCGTGCACGAGGAGGCGGAACTCCTCCGAGCCATCGTCATGGCCACGGACCTCGAGGAGGCCGATCGCCGCGCGCTCCTCGACGAGGTGGCCGAACCACCGCCCCTCGCAGGAATCGCCGAGCGCCTCACCGAGCCCACGCTCCGTGAGCTGATGCTCGCCCTCGGCTGGGAGCTCGCCTGCTCTGACGGTCGAATCGATCCCTTGGAGATCGAGCTCCACGACGGCCTCGCCAAGCGCCTCGGCGTCCTGCCGGCACGCGCCCAGGAGATCCGCGACTCCATCCAGCAGCAGGTCGACGACGGCACCAAGCAGCAGGTCGACGACGGCACCAAGCAGCAGGTCGACGACGGCGACAAATGAGCCGCCGAGCACCCGGAACCCCCTCCTTCGAAGAGCTTTCCTCTTCGCCGAAGCTCGGTCTCGGCCTTCGCACTCAGATCGTCCTGGCGCTCAGCGTCGCCTTCGTCGCTTCGTTCACCCTCCTCGGTGTGGCGACGGTGCGCATCACCGACCGGGCAGGGGGGATCGAGCGGGAGCGCGCAGCCGAAGCATCCGCTCGGGTCCTCGCGTCGGCTCTCGATGGTCTCGCGGAGGAGCGCAGTCGGAACGCCCCCATCCTCGCCCAGGCTCTCCTCGAGGATGGGTCGGTCGCGGGGGTCGAAGTCGCCTGGCCCGGAATCGAGGCCGACGCCTGGGGCCTGGTCGGCCATCGTCCGTCGGCCGTGGCGCCGATGGCTCGGGGCGGAGAAGTCCGGGTTCATCTGCGTCCGACGACGGGGGGGCGCCCCGGGAGCGATCTCCTGCTCCTCTATGTGGCGTTTACCGGCGGCGCGATCTTGCTGCTCGCCTACGTCGCCCTGACCCATCTCATCGTCCGACCTCTGAGCGCGCTCACGGCGAGCTCCGAGCGCCTCGCCGCCGGGCGCAGCCACGTCGAGGTGCCCGTCGGGGGGGCTGCCGAGGTCGCCCGTCTCGCGGTCAGCTTCAACCGCATGGCCGCGCAGCTGCGCGCTGAGCAGAGCGCCCTCGAGGCCCGCCTCGGCGAGCTCCAGGCGACGACCTCGGAGCTCGAGAGCGCCCAGGATCAGCTCGTCCGTAGTGAACGCCTCGCCTCCGTTGGGCGTCTGTCCGCCGGGGTTGCTCACGAGATCGGAAACCCCCTCGCGGCGATCCTCGGCCTCATCGAGCTGGCCCGCGACGAAGAACTCCCCGCCGATGAGCGCGCCGAGTTCATGGCCCGGATTCAGAACGAGACCGAGCGCATCAACCGCATCATCCGTGACCTGCTCGATTTCTCCCGGCGCGGTCAGGACGCGGACCAAGCCGAAGGCGCCGCGAGGGAAAGCTCCGACGTCGCCGAGGCCGTGGCCGATGCAGCGAGCCTCATCGCACCGCAGAAAGACCTCGGCCGGGTGACCATCGAGCGACGGGTCGCCGACGGCCTCCCCCGGGTCCAGGGCGCGGCGGACTCTTTGGTGCAAATCGTGCTCAACCTGCTCTTGAACGCTGCCGACGCCATCGACGGCGAGGGCACCATCCTGATCGAGGTCTCACGTCATCCGGACGACGACGACCGGGTGCGCGTCATGGTGAGCGACACCGGTCCGGGCATCGATCCGGCGATCCTGCCGAACCTCTTCGAGCCCTTCGTGACGAGCAAGCCGGCGGGGGAGGGCACGGGCCTCGGCCTCGCCGTGACCCTCGCCCTCGTCGAGCGTCTCCGCGGGACCATCACCGCCGAGAACGACCCCGAAGGCGGCGCCCGCTTCGTCGTCGACCTGCCGGCCGAGCCTGGCACGGCTTGATTCAACCTCGACGGCGCCGACGCACGCCCGCGAGGGCCATCAGCGCGAAGGCGACGGCGAAACCATTGCCAGCGCTCAGGCCTCCGAGGTGGGTCGCCGAGCACCCGCCGGAGACCCCGCTCGCAAGGCGCGCTTCATCCCCGGCGAGGCCGGTACCGGTCCCGCCGCCGCCGGTCGGGGTGCAGGCGCTCATGTCCCCGCCGACAGCTTCGCAGGCGTAGCCGCCGGGGCATTCGCTGTGTGCGGTGCAGATCCTCGTGCAGAAGCTCTGGTCACGGCTGGAGTCGACGGCGCAGAGGCCCGATGCGCAATCGGTGTTCGTGCCGCACGCGTCGCCGACAGCCCCCGCGGTCTCTACCGGGATGCAGGTCCCCTCGGCATCGCAGCGCTCGGAATCCTCGCAGTCGCGGCTCGAGGTGCATTCGCCCGGGGCCGGACCGGGGCCCGTCGGAGCCGTCCCGGCGTCGATCGAGCAGGTTGCCGATCCATCGGCCGCCCGCCGGCGGATGCACCGCGTCGTCCCGTCAGACACCGACTGGCACACCTCGTTGCTGCCGCCGCAGTCCGCGTCGGAGCTGCAGACGTCTCCACAGTATCCGAGGTCGTCTGGGTACCGGAGGCAGCTCCCGCTGCAGTCGGAGTCGGAGGTGCATCCGTCGCAGGTCGCGCCGGCGCCGCCGGTGCCGCCG
>Ga0164313_10001114_pt1 | contig 23407 bp, 11 predicted proteins | sample GuaBasSedimGuay4_FD_113735 | JGI IMG/M metagenome (GOLD analysis project Ga0164313, IMG submission 113735) | Subseafloor sediment microbial communities from Guaymas Basin, Gulf of California, Mexico - Guay4, Core 4569-4, 0-3 cm | ecosystem: Environmental > Aquatic > Marine > Hydrothermal vents... | reverse complement strand
TTCTGACTCTTCTATTTTTGCTGACACAATTGCTCCTATTATAGCACCAGCCCACCCTATGGGACCCATTGCTCTTCCTATTGCAAATAGTCCTTTTGCAATAGGGATTGATTTTGATAATAAAGCAGATCTTCCCACTAAGCCTTCTAGTAATACTCCTCCCCTTAAAGCGGCACCACCTGCAGCTCCTGCAGTAAATGACGCTACTTGGCCAGTTATTCTTAACCCAGTAGCGAATATTCCCGTTCCTGTCCTTGCATAATTATAAGCAGTATATCCAGATGCAGCTGTTGCTACTCCTAGTAGTCCTTGGTTAAGTGCAGCACCTGCACCTTCTTCTGTAAAGAACTTTTTAAAACCTCGTACATACGTATCATTTATATCTATATTATTTGACAGTCCTGCTAGGTCTGCATAGAATGCTAGCCTAGCAAATGAATCATTACCTCTATTGGATTCTCTTGATATTGATCTAGCAGCTGCTACTGTTCTGGAGTATCCTATTCCTAATTTTGCAAATAAAAATGAATAATCCGTATGTGATGATTCTGCAAATAGGCCTGGAACTATCTCTGTTACAAATCCATTTTGTGTATCAAAATGCTGGATACATTCTCTTATTTTTATTATTCCATATAGATCTCTTGATGAATCATCAAGTAGTGCATAGTCTCCTGATTTAATATTCTGATTACCAATTATGAGTATTTTTCCATCATACATCTTTTCTGCCTCTTTCCTTAGATGTGTTGATCCATATGTGAATGCAGCATACTTGCCATTAATACCATTCATTTGTAATCTTCCGTTCCTGTGATCCATGGGTCTTAAATTGTCATCAACTTTCATTTGATACCATTCATATTTTTGACTTCTAAAATCATCAGCATCAAACCAGTATGCCACATCAACTACTGTATCATAATCATTCATAACCTTTAATGAGTTAGATATTATATTTAAATCAGATGATATTATATGCATATCAGATACTGGCTTTAATCTCTTATCTCTATTGAGAGAACCACCTTCACCACGTCTAGTATTGCTACTGCCTATCTTATTGCCACGTGTTATTCCAGAATGCAAATCACGATAAACATATAATTGCTCTTTTATACCAAAAAACATTGTGTGTCTATCTCCATAATTACATGGTCTCATTAGAGAGCCTGGATGCCTATATTCCATTTCTTTTAATGCTTCCCATGGAGTTATTTTATATATAGGAAACTTAGGATATACAACTTTATTACTCAAGAAGTATGCATTAAACCAATCTGCACCAAAGTCTTCTCTATCACCTATAACGTTGCCAGTATATATATTGATAAATAAAGCATGTGATCCAAAATATGAGAATAAGTTATTAAATGTAAAGACTCTTCTTTCTTCTCCCTCTGTGTCTGCTAGGGATGATAGGAATTTGATGTTACCGAAATGTTCTATTTCACCAGCATAAAGAAAGTTTGCTATAACTTCTGATGTATCAGCACCTCCCCACCAGTTGTCCTCTGTTGGGTCGTCTCCATGATCATGTGTAACCAGCTCTCTACCGTAGCTTTCACATACTAATTGTAGGGTTGATTCTCCATACACCTCTGTGACTATACCATTAAACATAGTTTCTAACTTCTTTATATCATTAGAAAATCCGCTTCTTATGTGTAATAGGTTTCCTGTTTTAAGCCTTAATCTATTCATTGGAATATTAGTAGCGTTACGTGTACCTTTTGCTTCCCAGTTCTTCTCTGGCTTAACCATATCCATATATACTGTCTGGTCTGTATATATAGATCCTGGATTGGCTATTGTTATAACTGCTACATCTACTGGTGATATCTCATCTTGATGAGCTATTTTTACTGAAACTAAACCTGTTAACTCATAGTATTCATGTTCTGGATTAGAAAGGTTGGACTTAATAGAGTCTTCATCACCTTCTACTATGAATGCTTTTATTACTGGGAAGGCTTGATTTATTCCTCTATCAAATGGTTGTGATGATCTTGGGAAATAGTAAAATGCTTGTTCATCTTCATTGCCTGGACCCTGCTTTACCATGTCTAGTGGATGGGAACCACGAGCATAAGTAAGCGTTTCGCTATCTAGCTTATCTCTTAAGTCATTTAAGGCCTCTGATACATCAACATCTTTAAGTCTATTAATTAACTTATCATCAGCTGGGTAGTCTTCACTTAATGCTTTCTCTACATTGATGCTTGTGGACTTATTTATCTTCTCATGCATTTTTTTAGTAACTTGAGCTATGGTCATATTCAAGCCAGAAGAACCTCCTTGATATCCTCTTTTTAATGAGCCAGATGTTATGTATGGTTTTGATTCCATAAAGAACATTGGATTTATATCTCTGGGATCTTCTACTAGGCCTCCAGATTCTGCTTTCATGCTTTCTGTTCCAAGTCTATTCCCTAGTTGTAAATCATAATAAGCTTCACCTTCAAATGAGTTTATTAATCTATCACTATCTGCTCTTATTCTATGTAACGTTGCAGAAGTTTGTATTGATAAAAATGCATTACCTGCATCTGCTTGTGCATTTAAAGATAAGAATGTTTCTTCTAGTAGATTCTTAGCTGAATAAAAAGCATCACCCTTACCTATGTTTTCATTTTCTGCATACCATTTCATATATTCTAAAGTTGCAGCTGGAGATCTTTGTTCATCAGTCATTCTTCTTGATGGTCTTATTAGCTCATTTATCTTATCAGTCAACTCTTCTACTTGTGATACAGCTACATCTACTTCATTAGTGTTATAGCATGATGGTCTTTCATTTATTCCACCATCTACAGCTAGCGGTGTAGTTATTCTCTGAACATAATCTCTTGTTTGTTCTTGATTTGATTGACTTGTTACTAAGTAATTTTTTACTGTATTCCAGTCTTTACGACCAGTTGCGGCCTCTGCTGCCCTGACTGCTCTATTTACGTTACCTGGTCCACTATTGTATGCTGCAAGCATTAGGTTCACATCGCCATTATATCTACCCGATAAGCTCTTATAGTATCTTGCTGCAGCTCCTGCTGCTTCTCTTGGATCGTGGGGATCTGTTAAGTTATAGTCTGATGCTGTTGGTGCTGTAAATTGAAATACACCTTCTGCTCCTGAGCTACTACTTATTGGGGTGCCATCAGAGTTGGTAGTTCTACCTCCACTCTCTTGCATCATGACGTTATATAATAGGTGTCTTGGTAGTCCATACTGATCTTCTAGGGCATTTAGATATCTATCATTTAATCCACTAGGCCATTGATTTATTTGTCTACTATGATTTACTGGTGCAAAGGATAAATTACCAGTTCTACTAGTTACTGTTTGTGCTGCGCTCACACAAGACATGTGTCTATCTCTATTCGTCTCTCCGCTTTCCAGTATTGATTTTAAAGTATCAGTCATAGTTCTTGTATCTATTTTAGCATCTCTTACATGCGCTGAATTAAATCCTCTTCTTTCCATTAAGTTGGATACATCTTTGCCAATGAATCTGAAGAATGCACTATCTACTTCTTGTAATTGTGCACTACTTTTGATCTCTTCATTATCAAGTATAAATCCAAACATTGGTATTATATCTAAAACTATATTATCTATTTTTAATACATTGAATTGGGAATGTCTATAATAGTCTAGCTGATTAGTATCTAATATTCCTAATAGAGTTTTTATATATTGCAGAGAATATCCATCAAGAGAATTTTCTGCAAATGATAAGTCAACTATAGTAGTACCTTTACCTATGTATTGTAGTACTGGATAAGCCCAAGCAGTTAAGCTATGTGATGCAAAGTTATTATATTTTGTTATAAGTAGGGAAGATATTGGAGAACTACTATTACTTATGGTAGATATATCACCCAGATCTTTCCATGTGGCATATAACTTTGAACTTACTATATCGTTGTTGTCGTTGATTTCTGTTAAGCTTATCTCTGAGTAATCTTCTCCTTCTGATTCATTCTTTAAAAATATAGGATATCTAATTTTTGTTAAGCCAACAGGTTTGGCACCTTCACCATTACTGCTTTTATATTTGATTAATTTATTAAATAGATCATGGTAATTCCCATCAAAATATCTATCAAATACATCGCTATCTCTTAAGTCACTAGTACTTGACGATCTAAATTCACTTGTGTTTTGTTGGTTGACTACTCTTGTTCTATCAGTATCTCCCACCTCTTCCGTTAAATTATAGAATGATATATCACTTGCGAATGGTACATGATTAAAATATTCAAGATCCAGCTTAAGAGTAAGAGTGTTATTGGATTCTGATGAGAAGGCTAGTGTGTATGATTTTAAACCAAATATCATTTGGTCTATCTTAGTCCTACCTGTCTGTGTTAGGTACTTCTTTATCCTACTTGATTTAATATATACAAATGGAAAATTATCTATTTGACATAATAGTTTTAATACTCCTGGTAGATAGCCAGGAGAATTTAACTTATTAATTTCATCTTGTACATTGAATTGTATAAATATAGTAAATGTAGTTTCACCATACTTACCCATGTGGGCAAAAACTGAATTCTCTCTTATGTATTCCTCTTTGACAATTCTTCTTTTTTGTCTTGATATTATATCTGTAGGATTCACTTCCAGAGTAACATTGTTTATAACTATTACTTCTTTTTCTTTTACTGCCATTAGAACATTCCACTCTTGTCTGTTATGTTTACAGATATATTTCCTATTCCATCACCGAATAAGGCTCTATCTAAAGAGCGACTGTTTAAGTTATCTCTATTAGAATATACTGAAGCGCTAACAGATATTTCATTACTAGGATTATATTTTCTTATATACCCCTTTTTATCTGGTAGGGGCTGTAGAGGTTGTGCTTTATCTCCCATCGGGGATGTAGATGGTAATTGGTCAGGTGTATCCCTTGCCATGATTGATACTCCTGCTAAACCTAAAGCTGCTGCTGCTAGCTTACCTTTATTATTTGACATAAAGGACGCTACCTCTGTTGAAGCCCTATTATACATTTTTTTAGCCGAGTGTTTAACACTTTCTGTGTCAATCTCTGCTGTTTTACTTGGTATTGGTCCTTGACCTGATTGCATGCCGCCATATTCTATTATAGCCTGCTGAACTTGTGCAGATGACATGTCCTTATATCCTTTTGGACCAAGGAATGTCTCCATGGATGAATTTATATCACTATGATGTTTTGCTGAAGCATTTACTAGGTTTCTTAAGGCATCATCATATATATTCTTTTCTGCCTGATTCATACTACTTTTCTTACCACCTATTGTTGCATCTATTATCCCAGTGATCCTAGATTTATATTTAGACTCTTCACCTGTTTTTAATAGATCAGCTTGAGCTGCAGCCATCTCTTGTACTGCTCCTCTTAAGCTAGATCCGGAAGCTTTATGTTGAGACTTTAATAAATTCTCTGTTAAGTTGTGTGCAAGCATTCTTTCTTCTGCCATCCACTTGACTCCAGCTCCCTCTATATCTAGAGCCTTATTAAATTCAGATACCATCCTTGTTACATCTGGAGAATCTATCTTCCTTAATCTTCCAAGTTCACCTTGACCAAGCATATGTCTTTCTTTATCTGTCATGTCATTGAATTGAGATACTAAATTCAGATGTTTTGATGCACCTTTAATTCCCAATTTATCTTGAACACTAAGCATCGTTCTTGCATGTTCTAGATTCTGTGCATTTTTTGACATATAAGTTTCTGTTTGTTTTTTTGATAATGAAAATATTGGTAACATTCTTAGATGATCAGCATCGTAATCTAGGAAAGCAAATTTATTTAATAGTTCATTTGATTTGGGTATAAAGATATGATCACCAGTTCCACCAAGAGATTGATCCACCTTAATTTGGAATCCCATAGAAGAGAATGGTCCCTGCACGGGTTCTCTTGATACCTGTGCAAATAAATTCTGCCCATGTTTATTCTTTAAAGTTCCTATTCCGTCATCAAGATCTACATGCTCACTGAGTTTAAGTCCTTGTCTCTTATACATTTTCTCAGCTAAATCTTCTGAAACATATAGTATATCTTCAGCAGTGTCAGCTGTTCCACTTAGTGGTCTTGCTGTTAATATCATTGAGTCTTTAGCTATCCTCTTGGCTGCTTCTTTTCTTAAATTGTTTTCACCAGACATCATTCTACCTTGAATGTCTAGTAGTGCTTTAGCATTTGATTCTAATAGGGACTTGGCTTCTTGTTTTGCGGCGGATGTAGTAGCATTTGATAGTCTTACATCAGATGCGATAACATCCTGTCTGGCTCTTTCTATTTCAAATAACATTTCCTTACCAGCATAGTCTTTTAGTCCAGTATAGTTGGTGTCTTCGAATCCTATGGGTATTGAAGACAACCCTTCCACCTTATTCCCCAAAGTATAATTTGCCATAGTTGCAGACTTACCAGTATTGATGCCTTTTCTTTTTAGAAAAGATTCTCTATCATCAGACTTCATCCTAAATACATCTTGCATTGTTCTACCAACATCTTCTCCTGCTTTGAATGATTTAAAACCAAAATTACCTTTATTAAATGTACTCTCTATCATAGATAATTCTTGTAATGCTCCACGATTTGACTCTGTCATTGTATTTAATATGCCTTCATCGAACCCCATACTCTTAAGCATGCCATATTCCAACCATGACATAGATCCTGATTTACCTGCACCATGTATTGATTCACCTACATTGGCTGTAAACTGTGTATATGATGTACCTTCAATAGAGTTGTATGTATTTTTTAATATAGATCTCATTCTAGTCTTTTCAGCATCTGTTATTCCTACGCCCTTCTTTTCCATGCTGGTTAAGAAGTTTACATCATTATAATTCTTAGTTCTAGCACTGTATTCTGCTGCTGTAAGGAACATGTCTTGTGAAGACTTTTGATCTGACATCATTAACATGGTTCTATATATTGATGCCTTCTCTGCCCTATCCTGTTTAGAGAAGCCAAGCTTAGCCATTTCACCTAATTCACTATCAAAACCTTTACCTCTTGCTGAAGTTGTAAGTTCTTCTATGAATTTATTTCCTACCTTCTTGTTGCCATGTAGTAAACTTGAAACTCCTTCCTGTCCTATATCATCCCATCTCTGTATCATTGTTGCAGCCCCAGCTTCTTCCATTAATGATTTACCTATATCACTTTTAAAGAATGCCTTCTGGAATCTATCCATTCCATACTGTTTTCCTTCTTTTAGATTACCTATTCCAGATTCCCCTCCAACAGATACTCTACCTTTATTTAATGTCATTATTCCTCTTGATTCTGCTAGGGCCAATGCACCCATTCTTGAGAAGTTATCCTTACCAGTAAATGATAATCCTGACTTAGATGCAGTACCAAATATCTTAGTCCAATCTTTTGGTTCATATTTTCCTGTGAATACTAATTCTAATCCATCCTTAGATTTTACAATATCTTTTAGCTTACCACCTGAAAAGTGGTTAGCTAATTTAGCTGCTCTTCTTTCTTTATCATATCCAAGTATCTGTCCTGAGTCTGCATGTATATCATTTTGTCTTAGATATGCTATGGCATCCGATCTTGATCCAGCTATTACTTCTTCTGGTATTCCCATTGATAGTAGATATTTGGCATTAATATTATCACCTACATTACCTATGGTTACAGATGTTGACTGTTTAACTGCGAACTTATCTCTCATTGCTTCATTTGCTATACCATGTCCATCATCTATTGATAACTTATTTCCATACATATCTGGTACCATTTCAGCTAGTGCATCTGACATTTGTATTCTGGTTCCATGAGATGCAGATCTGCGTAGTTCTGCAGCTCCTGGTGTTGAGCCTTTTGTTTCATTATATTTTAAGTAGCTTGATGTGGAAGAATGAACTGGTATGTGGTCTCTGAAGCTTACTGATGTAGCACCTCTGTTTTCTGCAGCAAATAGTCCTGGTGTATATAATTTACCTGCATCTTCGGATGGAGTTATTAAAGTTAGTGCACTTGTTCCCTGGTTGACTAGTGGATTTTTTCCTGTATCTATTGCTAGTTTATTAAGCATCTCACTCACTGGTGATCTTTCATCTGCTCCTTGTATTGAAGTATTCATTTTCGACAATACAGTTCTCTTACCAGGTTCTTGCCTAAATGATAATCCTGTTTCTACTGTGTTAGTTATTCTTCTTGCGTATTCACTATTCTCAAAAGAACTAACAGATTCTCTCATGATAGATCTAGAGTCTGGAGCTGAATATAATGATAGAGCATTAACATCATTAGATAGCTTAGATAGTTCTTCTGGTGTTATGTCTTTATTAGCATCAAACATCATTCCTATTAACTCTTCTGGATGATATTTTGTGCTTACACCAAGAGCACTATCACTTGCTGTAGCTTGTATATTTTTAGAGATAGAGCCTTCTCCTCCTTGGAATACCATTGGCTTATTTTTTGAATATAATTCACCAAATGGATTTACAGATCTAACTATCTGTCTCATACCATTATTTTCTGTAAAGTTTACACCATCTGCTTGTGATGTTAGATTGAATGATACATCTTTGGCTCCTTGATTCCTGAATGTCATTCTTCCATCTTCTATATCTATTGTCTTTCCAACTAGTGCTGGAGCCATAGCTGCTGATTTTCTAGTTGCTGTAGCATTATCATTACCAAGATTTTCTGAAAAATGTTTCATTAATTTATTCTGTATATTGTCAAGACTATCCCCAGGTCTCATTGGTATATGATTGTTTATACTGGAAGCTAATGCTCCACCCGAGACTGTATTAATAGTAGATCTATTACTGAGTATATCTTTGAACTGCATCATTTTCTTTCTATCATCATATATACTGTCTTTATATTTAGATATATTGTCATATACACTTTGCAGGTCACCACTAAATCCATCAACTTCTGATCCAAAAACAGTTTTAACATTATTCATGGTGTTTTTTAATTCGTCTATTTTTATCTGACGTATTCTATCACTGGGTTCATCTGCTGCTCTTTGAAATCTACTAGCTAAACTATCTACTTCTCTATTTATAGATTCTCTAGCACTTAATATACTGTTATCTCTGGCAGAACTAACATCTATTCTTCTTCTTGTTATAGAATCCATTGTTAGTTTATTTGGTCTTATATTCTTATATAAGTCTGCTACGTCAGATGATACTGAAGATGCAGTATAGGCACCTATAGCTGCTCCAGCTATTCCAGCTAAATTATTTTCTAATGGATCTTGTGTATATGCTCCAAAGCCTGCTCCAGCTGCAATACCAATATTCTTATTGGTGAAATAATTAGCCATTAATTAGTCTCCACATTGATATCAATACCTTCACCGCTTCTTCCCGTGATTACCCTTTTCACTATGTATCCTTCTCTGAATAATGCATCTTCTACACTATCCTGTGTTTGTAATTCTTCTTTCATTTTATTAACTACATTATCTGCAAGTGCTTGAACTTCTTCATCTTCATTAACTGATGTATATCTTTGTAGATCTTTTACGTCATCCTTCCAGAATCCAAATTTGAAAAAATCTTCACCACCTATTGTTAATGCTCTTAGTTTGATTTTATTCATATCTATTCTTGGATCCCATCCTGAAAAATCTTCTCCTGGCATACCACCAGTATTTTTAAGATATGCTTGAGCTTGTACATCAGTCAAGTGCTCTCTGAATGATCCTTTTGATTCATTTTTAGATTCTAACCACGCCTTGTATTCACCTGAAAATTCATCACGTAATACAAGTTCTTCTTGTTCTATTCTGGCTTGTACTTTTACATTAGCCTGCTCTGCTGTTGCCCCAGCAGCTACAGCTTTATCCATTATATCTTTTCTAGACCAAATAGTCTTATATAAATCAGCAACTCTTTCTGGTGTTATTGTTTGTATTCTTTCTCTATCTTCTTGTTGAGCATTAACAAAAGCAGAAAAGTATGGCTTGTCTGCTTTTGATAGTGATATGTAAGATCTAAGTACTTCTTGGTCTGTATCTAGTCCTGATGCTAGAGCTCCTTCTGTTGTTCTTTGGTATGCAGCTCTTGCTGTTCTTGCTGCTTCTGTATCTCCAACTTCATTTGCTTCTTGGTATATCTTTCTTTGTTTTACATATTCTAATGTATCAAAATACTGATCTATATCTCTCTTCTGTTGTACATCATCTGTTATAAAATCATCTTGTACTATGCGGCGTGCTGATACGAGGGCTGGCTTTATGAAGTGGTCTATTGGCTTTGTCCATATAGCCTGATCAGAACCTTCTAGCTGTGTTCTTTCATAGTCTTCTATTGCTGTTCTTTGATGTACTAACTTACCTGCTGGTCTAAAGAATGTTAAGAATTCAGATGGTAATGATTTCTCTAGGTTATGTGAACCTGCTTCCCAGTATGCATTTGCTATCTTCTGTAATGTTGATGCACCTTCTAGTTCTGCTTCTGTTTTGTATTCCGAGAATTGACGCTTTTCAGATCTTAGAAACTCTTTGTTTCTGATATCCTTAAGCATACGTGTTTCATAATTTGTTAATCCACCTTGTTCTTCTCTCTTCTCTATTCTATTCTTTACACCATAATATGATTCTGAACCCATTGCTACATCTGATAGTATTTTCATCTTAAATATATCAGGGTACTTGTTTGGTTCTACTCCTTCTAATACAGGGAATAGAGATTCGTATCCTAAGCCTGGAAGCCTTGAGGCTCCATGCTCTATAGTAGTGTAAGGATCACCTTTTTGGAAGTTTAAAAAGAAACTATCATCGTCACCAGGTAGCCAATCAGGCATAGCATTCTTTAATGGGTTAACTCTTTCATGAGTTACATTTGCTGAGGTTGGTATGTATCTTCTCTGAGGCTCTGTAAGGCCGAATAAGCCACCTAAATTTGCATCTCTTATGGTATTGGCTGCATTGGTCATTTCTCCTGACCTGGCTAACTGAGGAGCCACCTGAGTACTAGGAATGCTCATGGCCTCCTCTGCCTCACCCAATAGCCAACCTTTTAATCCAACAAAGTCTTTAAATGCTTCCCAAGACCACGTAGCAGCTTCAGTATTTGGATCAAGAGTTGCTGCTGCTGGAGCTATTAGTTTACCTTCTGCTATTAGTGAAGCGTCTCCCTCAGATACATTAGTCTTAATTGAGAATGTATCTGTATCCAATGCTCTATTTATACCAGTTGCTGTAACTAGACTACCACCCATTAGTACTGTTCCTGGTGGTGCATCTGATAGTTCTTCTGCTAATCTAGGGTTTATTATATCTGGTTTTATTATTGCACCAATAGTCTTCTCGTATAACTTGCCTAAGAATGATCCTGTTGATACGTCCATACCCCACACTGGGTATGGTCTATCATCAGCATGCATCTTCTCGAATTTATATGGATCTCTTAGATAATCAAATGGATGAATTATGGGGTTTAATGCTCTTTCTGTTTCTGCATCTCCATACTTAGATTTTGTCTCAGTACCAGCCATCATTCTTGCATAAGATCCTTTATCAAAATACTTGATATGATCTCCACCAAATTTACCAGAACCAGTAAACCACCATCTATTTGCTCTGACTGCTACGTCTTCTTCACCACTATATTCTTTTTGTAGTTTCTCTGAGCTCTCACCTATTAGTGCTCCAGGTATGAATGGTGCCTCTAGGGCTAACCCAGCTAAGGCTCCCATAGCTGCCCACCTCTTCATTCTACTTCCTTGCATTTCTGCAAGCTTAGTTGGCATAAACTTCTTTATTTTTTCTGGAAATACATCAGCTACTCTTTCTGCATTGGCTTCAGATATTTCTATTCCATTTTTACCATTATCATATAGTCTCTTAACATATGATCCAGTAGCTGCTGCAGTTCCTAGTGCTAATGGTGTACCTAACATTGTCATCAACTCTGTTGATCCTGGTGCATAATACTCTTGTGCTTCTTTATAACCTTGGAATTTATCTGACCATAGTTCTGCAAAAGCTAGATGTGTATTAACAGCCATGGTTGCAATACCTTCAATTAGTCCTTTACTGAAAGCGCTGTCTTCTGGTGCTATCTGTTGAGCTAAGAAGTCTGCTGTAAAATATGATGATACAGCACTAAGTAGTTTGCCCTGATTCTTGGCCATCATCAGAACAGATTTACCTACCGATTGTCTATATCTGCCACCAGTACCCAATCCTACGTTGCCCCATCTTTTTAATCTATTGTGCCACTTAGATCCTTCTTCTACCGGAGCATATTCTAATATCTGTTCAAATGGATTGTCCCAAACTTTAGCTCCCTGTGCGAATACGTTTCTAGCATATGATCTAAATAAATCAAATGATATCTGTGATCTAGATTCACCAGCTACAACCATAAATGGAGCTGTACCTGTTCCTATTAGCTTATTGAATACATCTGTTTCACCACCACCGATCAATGTAGAGTATTGTTTTAATATCTTGTTGGCATATATCAGTTCTTTACCATCTTCGCCTTTTGGAAGAGCGAAGTGTGGTAGCATAAGTCTTGCTTCTTTAGCAACCACTTGTCCTAAGCCACCAGCTTTTGTTTTTTCATATAGTCGTCCACCCTCTAATCTCAATCCATATCTTAAATGGTCTGATGATAGCTCAACTTGGCCTCTATTTTTTAATAGAGTTGAAAAGTATTTTTCTTGTGATCTGATGAGATCTGGGGATATATCTACTGCTACATCTTTACCAGTTAAAGCTGGTGTTAATGCATGGGATAATTGAAGTGTTCTTAAGATTCTGAATGGGGATAGTTCTTCAGCTTTTCTTATTCCCTCTAATAGGGAGCGTCCTGGTGATGTGGTTCCATCTGAAAATAATGATTGCCAAGTTCTGCCTTGTGCAGTTTCTTGTATCGTGGCATCCATAATGCTATTACTAAAGAATGATCTTACTCTATCACTATTAAATGCTAGAGAAGCACCAAGTCCTATACCTGCTATTGTTGTACCAGTTAATAAAAATTTCTCAACTGATTCAGCTCTTCTATCTTCTTGTCTTTTTTCAGAGATAGTAGATGCAGAAGTAATCTGTATTATTGGATCGGCAAATTGGTTGGTAATCATTACTCTTCTCTATTGAATGCTAGTGCCTCACTTGGGAATGTTGCTTGGAATAATGAAAATTTTCTAACAAGTTCATCAACAGGCATATTGATTACATCTTTGAAATTTATATTATAATTCTTTGCAACTACTAATTGCATTTGATTAAATATACTTGACTCTGATGCTTCTTTTTCTATTGCTGCTTGTACATCTGAGAAATAGAAATTACTGGAGTTTATTATAGCACCAGATATTGTAGATATCACACCAGCTTCCATGGTGTTGATATTTACTTCCTCTTCTATTCCAACTATTTCTATCAGTGTGAGTTCGTAAATGTCTTCTTCAATAACTAGATTGATAACTGCATCACTTGTTTTTATAGAATTGACACGTATGAGTTCATCGTATGTTAACAGTCTTATTATGAATGTAAGATTATCATAGTAGACTTCATTAATGCTTATTTCTAGTGTGTCAAAAGACATTGCCATTCTCTCACTGCCGAGTGAGATAATGTTCATGTCAGACTCTTCTTATCATCGATATGGCAATTTCATCAGATACGAATCCTGATTTGTGCATAACCTGTTTAAATAAAGTTGGTATTATTCCTGCATCTGAAGATGCAAAAAAGTCTGATGATGGATGTGGCCATAGTAAGCATTTTCTTACTACAGAATTTTCCATTAAATCTTGTTTCTCCATGGCACCACTTTGTGCTATAGATTTGTATTCTAATCTTTTTAGTGTTTTCCAGATATACATATCTTCACCATTAACTGATGAAGCAAAAAACATTCCATATAAATCTCTCCACTGTTCTAGATCAAATAAGTTAGGAGTATTTTCATATCCTTCTAGTGTTGTTAGAAGTTCTTTTAGTGGATCTGCTTCTTGTTCTGATGTTTCTTCTTCTGGATCTTGTTGTTCTTCTGTTGGGTTCAGCATTACTTCTTCTGTAGAAATACCTTCTACATTATTTAGTAAGTTTTTAGACATATTATTTTACCAATCTTGCTATGAAATTATAGTTGACGTTCATTGGACCAGTTGTCGATACACTCGATACTTGTTGTGAGCTTATGATCCTTACGTCTTTTATGACGAGTGTTTTAAATGAGTCTTTATGATACTGATTTTCATTATTAAAAACAAGTCTAAAATTAAAATAGTATGGTAAATCTAATAGGCGGGAGTTAGAGATAGATGCTGCATATCTCTCTGCCTCTGTTGAATCTCTTACATCCTGTGTTGTTGTCTGTGATAGAAATTGACTTCTACTTATGCTTGCTCTTGTTGGAGCTTCTATTTGAAGTGCTGATTTTATTGCTGTTACTAGGTAGTCTTCGTGGACAAATCTTAATGAGAGTTGTCCACTTACAACTAGGTTTCCTAAGTTTGTAAATCCAAACACTGGTTGTCCTATACCATATACTGGTCTAGCTGATACTGATTCATTAAATGCTATTGTTTCTAATCTATCTAAGAATACTGGTTCGTTACCTTGGTTGGCTGAATCTGTTTCTACATATAAGAATGTATCTGCACTAGTATAGTAATTTGTATAGTTAGTTAAAGAAGTGTCTGTCATGATATACCACCAGTTGTTATAGGTAATCTTCTTTGTGCTAGTTCTGGATTCTCTCTATCTAATAGGGAGGATGCTGAAACTGCATTACTGTATGGTATGTTAGTTCTAACTGCACCTATTGAATGTTGTTCTGATATATCTCTTGCTACATACTGTAATGTATTTTCTGTTATTAAATCTTCTATTGACATTACTTGTCCATTATTTATAAACGTAGCATCATAAATAACTATTTCTCTTGCTTCGCCTGTATATTCACTTGTGAATATGGCGTGTATATTGAACGGTATGAGATCGTCTCTCATATACGTATGGAATTCTTTAATGCCTATGGCATTCTTGTACTCTGTGGTTGATTGGTTTGTTTGTCTATTGTCTAATTCTATTTGTTCTAAGAATTGTGCAAACTCATCGTATGTATACATCACGGTCATTAGTGATCCTGCAACATATTTATTTGCAATAGAGAACCCATCTATTAAATGTGAGCCACAATTGAATACGGGGGTCTTATCTCTGTAAACAGAATAAGATAGGGAAAGGACACTTCCTAGATATAGGAGCGTCCCATGTCCTAACTCTTGAGAGAACTCAAGAAGTATGTGGGTATGAACACCTCCGACGGTGCGTTGTATAACATCGCCTTGGTTATTCCTTACCATTTTTTATACTGTCTGTGCAGTTTGTGATTGTGAACTAGCTTGTACAAAAGAGCTATTATCCCAATTCGATATTTGTCTAGCTATGAAAGACATTTGTTTTTCTATAACTAAATCATCAATTGAAATACCGCCTGATTCAGACATCAATTCAACACCACTAATTACCATCTTGGTTGATCTGCCATATTCATTGGCTCCAACTAGTGTGATATCAAAAGGCATTAACTGATCGGCTAATCTTGCTTGTGTTTGCTCAGTAAGAGCAGTGCCATTTGCAAGTGTTCCTACATTAGTACCTGTTTGTGCAAGACCAGTTATTGGATCGAATACAGTTATACTTCCACCTGCTGGTGGTGTAACAGCATTACCATCTTTGAAATAGTTTGCTGATTCTTCGATAGAAAGATAAGGTCTATTATCTGCATTGTAATAATTCATTGCTTCAAGTAAGCTATCTTTTTCGAAAACTATAAAGACTACAGCTCCAGTAATTAATCTTTTACCACGAGCAATTGTTCTTGGATCTGATGATCCCATTACGTAAACTGGTGCTTTTTCTCTGTCAGACTTGTAAGATACCATCTGTAATTCGCCGAATTGTATATCGCCAAATACAGCGTGCATGTCTACGCCTGAAAAACTATGGAAAGTTGCCATTTACTTTTCTCCTATAAATTGAGTATGGAATATGGGAAGCGTTAACTTCCCGATTCCTTATGTTTATTAAATATCGTAAGCAAGCTTAATAGATACATTTATTTGTCTAAGTTCGAATGCTGGAACTATAGTTAGTGGAACTCTCATTTCACCTTTACCTGCAGCTGTTGGATCAGATAATACTTGATATGCATACTTGACGATAGCGCCCTGTGATACATAACCTTGTAATATACTTTCAACTGCTGTTTCGGCTGCTGCTAGAACTATATCGTTCAAACTGTTTCCAATGAATGGATCTAATCTGTCTCTTATGTCCTTAACAACTCCACCAATTATGATAGATGTTGAAACATAATCATAATCAGAATTAGGTCCTGTTGGTAACTCACCAGATACAACAACTGTTCCTCTAGACTTCTCTGTAAGAGATACGTATCCTGCATAAGATAGTTCATCTAGTTTTGTTTTCTTAAGTTGGAAAGGTAATCCAGCGCCTGGTAGTACTCTGTTAGTAGTGGATTGACCTGGTAGTATTGTTGATAGTAAACCTGCATACATAGAAGCTGCATTAGTTGCTGCTGTCTCTGTTCCAAGTGTTGGGCTATCTGGTGTTAAGCCGATTCCCATAACTACAGACATATACTTACCTACATCTATTGCTGCACCATTTGAATCATACAATACATTTCCATCTGGATAGCCACTATCAGTAGCAAAATATCCTGGAGATTGTGTTGTTGAACCAGTCATATATCTATCACCTAATAGACCTGAACCATTAGCTATAATCGCACCAAATGCATCTGTAGTTGGTAAACTACCTACCCATTTAGAAATCGAAGCTGTAGTAGCAGCCTTAGGTCCTGATGTTCCGATAACACCCAATATGAATCTATCATTTTCAGTAATACTATTTAACCATGAGCCCATTTGATGAGCAAAGTTAACTTCATGATACTGATACTTGACTACTGGTTTACCATTTTCATCTAGCTCTGCTAGAGCAGGATCACTGGTTTCACCAGTTCCAGCTAAATCTACATAGATAGTTTTATCAGTAGACCATATATAATCAACGATACCATCTGTTTCTTCTGTTCTTAGATATGCTAAAGCATCAGCTTCAAGATTACCATTGGCTATGTTTGGTGCATCTGAAATTGCAGTATCAGATATCATATGTGTAGCTATAGTTGTTTCTAAATCAGAATAAGCTTCAGCTAATAATTCATATGTCTTTCTCCAGCTTGCGCCGATATTATCAGCACCCGAAGTATAGTATGGATCAGGATCATATAGTGGAATATCTATTGGTACTCCATCAACATCTATTATATCTGTAATCCCTTGTGAAAGTAAGAATGTTATTACCAATGAACCCTGGGTGCCATCTACTGAATAGTCAGTTCCGTCTACTAGCTCTAGAGCAGTAGTCGTATTTGTAACTGTTGTTACTGAAGACGTATTTACATCTAGTGCATAAATATCCTTAGGAGTACCACTATTTGTAACAGTAATTACTTCTGATGTATCACCTGAAGCATTATCTTCTGATGTAATATTTATTGAATCAGCAAGTACTAAGTTTGCTGCAACCGTACCAACCATGGTTATTACTAAATTACTACTTGGCGTACCAGATATTATGTAATCTGTTCCTAGGGATAAACTTAGTCCTGCATTGACTGTTACATCTGTGACAGTTTCAGTTGTTGTACTCAATGGGTATGCTAGATTAACAGTATCTAGAATAGTGATATTCTCTATAGAAGTTGCTAATAAAGACAAGACATCTTTTAGTAAGACTGGTGCCTCAGTTGTACCGATTGTAATACCTGCATAATTCTTAGTATCACCAATTACATTCATTACACCAAGATCAACTTCTGCTCCTGCCATATCTGAATATACTATCTTATCACCTTCATAAACAATCAAACCAGATACTGCTGGGTTTGATGGAGATGGTCCAAGATAAATTGCATACTTAGAACCAGAAATAGATGTTTCTTCTTTGGTTCCGATTAATGTATCTTCACCTAGAAGATTGTGTATTTCTGCAGAAGCTCCACCTATTCTATATAATAGAACATTTTTGGCTCCTGTCATTTTGACTTCAGACATCTTCTTTATTAAAGGTGATTCTGAGCCGTATATTCTTGATGCAACATTAGAGTCCGCAGCTAAATACTGTGTATTTGATGGTCCTGAATATGCGGTACCAATACAAAGAACAACTGGACCCGTTACTGGATCGTCGATGATTAAATTACCATCTAGTAGTTCGACATTAATGCTTGGTAAGTTTTCATATTTGCGCATTTCGTGCTCCTATTATTACAATGCCTTTAAGACATTGGTTTTAATTTTAATAGTTCGTAACTCATCCTCTTTAAGGATGAATCTTTCATTTGTTCTAACAAAGAAGTCTAGTGGTATACCGAAGTATCTAGAATCTCCATATTTGTCAGTTATAATTGTATTACCTCTACCAGTATATATACATACTGGAACGTATTTTCTCAATACGTAATAATATTTTTGCATGAATGATTCGAATAGAGAGGCTAGTCTCCTTGCCGTCATCATCTTGCTTGCCCAGCAAGTGAACCTTAATCCGTTATCATACATGTTTTGTAGATTTAGGTTTATGCCTCCATCTACTGGGTCTTTTTGCTGTCCCAGGTATACTGGTCTGTAAACTGAAGTACCAGAAAATGGATCTGAATTTGCGGATAAGTTTGCAAGTGTTCTCTTCTCAATTTCTGCAGTTATAATTTGTTTTTCGTTTACTAAAAAGTCTGGGTATTCCTGTGTGAAGACAAACTTGCTATCATCCATTTCGTTATCTTCTTTTTTGAGATAATTATTTGAATCTAACAATGAATATAATACCTCAAGGAACTCATCTATGTCAATAAAATCTAAGAGGAACTTCGGGTCTGCGTCAGCTGTTCTATTGGCTGACCTAGACCCCTCTACCTGTATAGCTCGTAGTATAGATGTAATCTCTGCATCGCTTAAAGTTTCAGCCATTATGTTACCTTGCTTAGTATTACTAAATTATATTCTCTTCTTCCAAGATCTAGTCTTCTTTTTACCGTATCTTTTACGTAATATTTAGTATCCACCTTGTATGGATACTGGAAGAATCCCTGTTCATTAAGATGTGGTGATATTACTATGTCTTGTTGTAGGAGTGGATCATTGAATTTAGTTATAAATCCTATCTCATATGAATCCTCTCTACCTGCGGTATCAGATTCATTCATTACATTAACTATCTTTCTTTTGTTTAATAAAAAGAATATCCCTGACTGTACTGATTCTTTCCAATAGTATCCTATTCCATCGCAATAAGGACAATCCTGCTTACCTTCATTTGCAAACTCATCCCAACAGGTACACTTTACTGGTGTTCCATACTTGTCTCTTTTTAATGCTCTATATATATAAGGTGTAAACTTATCTATTCCAAAGTCTGCTCCTGATATGAAATCTACTACTTCATCTTGTATAGATATTTCTTCTAGTTCATTATAAGGGTTAAGTTTTAGATCTGATAGGGATGGATTATAGTTTATCACTTGACACCTATTTTATACTTAGTACAAAAATTGGTTACCTTATTAGCAGCTATTGGTACATTAGGATATCCACCATCTAACTTAGGGAACCATTCTCTTGAACTAGTCATATTGCAAGAGTTAGATCTACCTTTAACAAATGTTTCCATGCCAGCTCCTACTCCAACAGAGTTTGCTATTGCTTCAAAGCACTCTTTTGCATCTGCAACTATTTGCATAACAAAAGATGGGTCTTTTTCTACATCTAATGAAACCTTAACATCACCTAAGAACTTAGACTTCTTGATAGCTCTCATGTAGTCTTTATAAAAGTCTTTATAAAACTGATAAGATGTTAAGCATATTACATATTGACGTTTTAATCTAAACTCTTGCTCGTCTGATAGAGCCATTTGTTTTAACACTAAGGTGTTGAAAACATCATCGGCTCTTATTGATGAGTTGAATATTAGCTCTCTACAATATTCTATGTATTTTTCAGATGGTTCATCCATTACTATTGATAGTATATCTCTTACTGTACAGTAGAGGGGGTCTAATAGGATGTCATGATATACGAATCCCTCGACGATTATTGGATTACCGTATATGTCTTGTAATCCGTCATTGATTGATATTGTTTCTCTTATATTCATTTAATATTCTCCACCGTATTCTCCACCATAACTATCTCCTTCATTACACCTGTAAGGTTGATGCTGACACAGCTCTTGGTAGTCTAGTGCTTGGTTTAATCTGTCTTGAAAATTACTCATATTGAATGTATGTGGCTGATTATTTGCTGCTAGTCTTATGTATCCATTATTTCTATTGGCTCTTAATAATCCCAACTCTCCATTGCTTCCATCATCGAAGTATTTATAGCTCCATTTCAACTCACTTATAATGCTTTGGTCAAAATATCCCATATGATTATAATGATACAGCCTTTTGCCTCTCTGTTCGTTGTGATGATTTAATTCCTTATCTCCATATGCTGTATCCTTATCTGTTTCAGCATATCTTGCTAAGAATGAAAATACTATTTTACCATTATACTTAGTGAAATCATATACTAAGCCTTCTCTATTACAAAAAGGATAACTTTCAAGAGTTTTATAATTAAAGTTTAGCATAGTAAGCCACTGTTCTCTTCTAGGATATTCTCTATTTGCATTGCTGTATGCATGCCAATAGTAATTACTATTAGATCCGCTATCTGATATGGATAATCTACTTTCTCCTGTGAATGGATCTGTGATTGCTATTTTAAATATAGACATATCCACACCTGAACAACTTGGTATCGGAACCAAGTATGTTTCGGTGTATGGAGCACCTCCAAATCCATCACTTACTTTAGTATCCACTATTGGTCTCATTGTCATAACTGGTGAATTCATATCGTTTGTTTCTGATATTAATAATGCAGCAGTTACTCCACTAATTGGCAGAGCGTCTACTCCGTGTTCTATTGCATCATGACTATTTACTGTAGTAAGTCCACTACCAGAACTACCTTTGCCTAATCCACCATGTCCTTTTTCAACACCCATTGCTCCTGGTGGTTGATCACTGTTTGTTCTCCAGATCATATTGCTATCATTATCTTTTTGATCCCAAATATCTGAGAAGAAAGTAATATCTGATATGATACCAGACATATTGAATGAACCATCCATATATGCATTTATATTAGCTCCACCACCAATTTCTAGTGTAGATCCAGATGATACAGTATCTATAAATACTTGTTCTGTCATGGTAGTGCTACTAAGATCTATGTTTGCATTTATCTTATACATTTTATCATCAAAGTATATCTGTATTACAGTCTGAACATATCCATCAGTACGAACGTATAATGAGAAGACTAAATAGAAGGAGTTTAGTCCAAAATTTGATGCAGTATTTTCTACTTTAATTGGAATACTTAATCCATCAATAGACATCTCTAACGATATATACCCTCTTGCAGAAATAATAGCTTCTACATAATTATCTTCTGGATTTATTGCTCCTGTCCACCTTAGTAGATTGAATTTTTTTAGATCATCATGATATATTAAAGTTCCAATGGTTATCACTTGTCCTAAAGTATCATCATTCTCTACCCAGCTATCAAAATTGCATCCTGTCTTGAAGTATCCACTCTTATCTAATTGACTTATTGAACATCCTCTCTTCTCTGGTGTGCCATCTAATACAATACCTTCTATGTTTGGTTGTCCTGGTATCTTAGAATATCTGCCACCTGTAAACGTAACAGGTATTCTTTTTCCTGTTATTATATCTAGCCCTCTATTGACTGAATTTGAAAGATTCAATCTATGGTTAGCTGTATACATATGATGTATATTTTCGATTGTTGGTATCTGACTATCCATCCTGGAGTACGATGGGTCTCCAGCATGGTATATACTAGATATCTTTCTTAAGTTTGCTGCAGTTAGTGGCCCTTTGTACTGTATGTAGTCTGATACATATATCTGTGGTGAATATTGTGATGGTCCTTCACTGATTTCTTCCGTTGATGTAAATGTTGTGTATGTTGATAGTATTGGAGACCAATCATTATCATATTGAGTACCTGTTTTCCCACTATATATCATGTCTCCATTTATTGCTACATCTGCAGATACTGCATCTAATCTTACATACAATATGAAAGGTTTATTTAGTGGTACTACACTTGGGAATGTTTCATCGAATACTGGATTACTGTATCTACTTTCCTTTATCCTTATATATAGATTACAAAATCGACCACCATTAAATACATCTTTAACTCCAATAATTATATTTTCTTGATCTTCATCTCCAAGCATAAGTATAGGACCTTGCACTTTATTACCATACTCGTCCTTGATGTCGGGAGAATCTTTTGGATTAATATGAACTAGATGTGTTGAATAATGAACTTGTAATAAATCAACCTTACTTACCATCTCATATGTACGTCTATAACCTTCTTTCTCTATCCAAATAGAATAAGCATCATAATCTATATAGAATGCTCTTTGGCAAGATAATGAATAGCTATACTTTTCTGAATTTGATATATATCTATCTGGATACACAGAAGCAGTACTTGCGTCATATATTTCGTCATAGTTATTAAATGAAGCAATCCTATCGTCTCCAACTATTTTCCCATTTACGAATTTATGCCAGAAAAAACTATCATAATCAGTTTGTACATCTTCTAGTGTATCTGTATCAAATAAACCATTCAGTATACTGTGTAATCTAAACACATCACCAGATTCTAGTTTATCTGATATTATTAATTCAGCTATTGTTCCTGCGAATGGATTCACTGGTATTGGTGTACCAGCGGGTTCTATATCTTTCTGACTTGTTAAAGCAAAACTTGTTATACTTGTTGCTGGTGTCTGTATCTCTTCTTCTAATATTAATCCACCATCTAGATAGAGCTTAAATATTTCTTGTATTGATGAAGGTTGTCTATTACCATTTTGATCAGTTACAGATACAAGTGTTGACTTAGGCCATTTTCTTACTACTACTCTTGCTGTATCTCCAATAACTTTTATCTCATCAAATATATCATCATAACTTCTGCATGAATATATTGGCATATCATTTGCATCATAGATATCTACTACTGGTTCACATGATTCATTTCTACCATCAATTGTAACTAGTAAATATTCTGCACCTGGTATTGTGAATATCTTTTCTTCTTCTTCTAAGGTGCTGAATAAAAACTGTGTATCATCGTAGTTGTATTTTCTATTAATAGATGCAGTCATAGTGAAAACATCTAGTAGGTTAAGACATTGATAATCTAATATTTTTATATTATTATTTAATACAGATATGTAGTCAT
>Ga0164313_10001113_pt1 | contig 23408 bp, 17 predicted proteins | sample GuaBasSedimGuay4_FD_113735 | JGI IMG/M metagenome (GOLD analysis project Ga0164313, IMG submission 113735) | Subseafloor sediment microbial communities from Guaymas Basin, Gulf of California, Mexico - Guay4, Core 4569-4, 0-3 cm | ecosystem: Environmental > Aquatic > Marine > Hydrothermal vents... | reverse complement strand
GTTCCTGACAATCCGGATCTCTTTGCGATACCAGCAATGACCATCCTGTACATGTTCATAATCGCCCCAGAAATGCCGGTAACGGAACAGTAGACCCTCAACCCTATGGTCATCCAGCAAGTCATCACATCGCTTCCTGATTGGCTCCAGATCCCGCTCATGAACCACCTCATCCGATTGCAAATAGAACAGCCAGTCGCCCTTACAGTGTTTCATGGCAATATCGGTCTGATGTGCGTGTTCCATCCCACGGGGATATTTCTCTATATCCCATACAGTATCTACAATGCGAATCTTCTCGCTGCCGATGGCCTCTATTTCAGCCTTAGTAATGTCATCTGCGTCTGAATCGCCCAGGGCTACCACAAATTCATCCACCAGGGGCAAAATTGACTCAATCGATTGCCTCATGGGATAGTATAGTTTCAGGGCATTCTTGCCCATTGTGAATGCGCTGATCTTCATTGGAATTAAAACATTTGCATGGTGTGGAGTTTTGTATAGAGACCCTTCTTATTCCTGATCAGCTCCTCGTGGGTGCCCCTTTCTACAATTTTCCCTTCGTCAATGACCAGGATTAAATCGGCATGCTTAATGGTCGAAAGCCTGTGTGCAATAACAATGGAGGTACGGTTCTTCATCAAATTGATAATGGCATCCTGAACCAGTTTTTCAGACTCGGTATCCAGTGCAGAAGTGGCCTCATCCAGGATCAGGATGGGCGGATTGGCCATCACTGCCCGCGCGATGCTGATCCGCTGTTTCTGTCCCCCGCTCAGCTTTCCTCCTGCTTCCCCCACACCGGCATCGAATTGATTTTCAGTCTCCATGATAAACTCATGGGCGTTGGCCACCTTTGCTGCTTCCACAATCAGTTCCTCGCTGGGAATACCCTTTTTACTGCCAAAGGCTATGTTATTTCTGAAGGTATCGTTAAAGAGTATGGACTGCTGACTCACAATACCCATAAGCCTCCGCAGAGAATCGATTTTATAGTCCTTCACCGGCACTCCGTCAATCAGGATCTCCCCCTTGGTGGTATCCATAAACCTGGGGAGCAGGTCCACCATGGTTGATTTCCCCGAACCCGATTTTCCCACCAGTGCTATGGTCTTTCCTTTCTCAATGGTAAAGGAAACATCCCTCAATACATACTCCTTCTCATACTTGAAGGAGACATTTCTGTACTCAATGCTCTGCTTAAAAGTATCGATATCCTGCGCATTGGGCTTCTCCGGAATCTTATCCTGGGCCAGCAAAACTTCATCCACCCGATCGACCGATGCCAATCCCTTCTGTATGCTGAAGTAAGCCGTGGTCAGATTCTTGGCTGGTTGAATCAGCTGACTGAAAATAATCAGGAAGAAGATCAGGCTCTCACCGCTCATTACCTCCGGTCCCGACAACACCAGCGATCCTCCATAGGCCATGATAACCATAAGCACCAGGGTAGCCAGGAACTCACTGATAGGACTTGCCAGGTAACGGCGCCGGGCAGCTTTTCGGAACAGGATGGCATAGAGCTTATTGGTATGCATAAACTTCTTTTCCATCTTATCCTCTCCGTTAAAGGCTTTAATGATCCTTAAACCCGTGAGGGTCTCTTCCAGTTGGGACATGAGCTCACCCAACCTCTGCTGTCCCTTATAAGTGGTCTTTCGCAGGGACCGTCCCACTCTTCCAATAAGGAGTCCGGAGAGGGGAAGTAGAATCAGCACGAAGATTGTGAGCTGGAAACTAATGGTGAATAGAATCACCATGTAGAGGATCACAGTGAAAGGATCCCTGAACAGCATGGAGAGTGAAGTCACCACGGAGTTCTCTATCTCCTGCACATCATTGGAAATCCTTGCCATCACATCGCCCTTTCTGGCCTCGGTGAAATAGGATAGCGGCAGTTTTAGAACCTTACGGTAAATCTCGTTGCGGATATCCATGACCACATAGGCACGCACCGGGGCCAGCACATGGTTGGACAAAAAGATAAATCCATTTTTTAAGAGGCTGAAGATGATCACCATGGTGCTCACTAATATCAAGGCCCCATTGTTGCCATGGGTGATCATAATCCGGCCCATGTAGAAATTCAAAGTATGCATGAAGTATTTGGTACTCAGGGCAAAATTCATGGGCTCGGTGACCACCTCCTGGTTTCCGAACAAGACGCTCAGAAAAGGGATCACCATGGCAAAAGAGAAGAGTGCAAAAAAGGCACTCAGCACATTATATCCTATGTTTTGAGAAACGAGCCACTTATATGGGACCAGGTATTTGAATAACTTGAAAAATCTTTTCATATTACAATCCAGTATAATTCCAGGGTGTAATTTTAAGCAGCTCCTCTTTCACCTCACCGGATACGGCGAGCCCCTGGATAAACTCCCGGATGGTCTCCTCGGTCACTCCTTTGTTGGTCCGGGTGAGCTCCAACAATGCTTCATAGGGCTTGGGAAATTCCTCACGCCTGAGAATAGATTGGATGGCCTCGGCCACAACGGCCCAGTTCCTCTCCAGGTCCGCCCGAATTGCAGTTTCATTTACAATAAGTTTTCCGAGACCCTTGATCATCGATTGCATGGCTATCAGGGTATGTCCAAGGGGCACACCCAGGTTGCGAAGAACGGTTGAATCGCTAAGATCGCGCTGTAACCTGGAAACGGGAAGTTTGGCCGCCAGATGCGAAAAAATGGCATTGGCCATTCCCAGATTCCCTTCGGCATTCTCAAAATCGATGGGATTTACCTTATGGGGCATGGCCGAAGAGCCTATCTCTCCCTTCTTGATTTTCTGCTTGAAATAATCGATGGATATATAGGTCCAGATATCCCTGGCCAGATCCATCAAGATGGTGTTGATCCGCTCAAAGGCATGAAACATGGCTCCCAGGTTATCATAGTGCTCAATCTGCGTGGTGGGCCAGGAGCGCTTCAGTCCCAATACTTCACCCACAAAATGCTCTCCAAACATGAACCAGTCAATCTCCGGGTAAGTGACCACATGGGCATTCATATTCCCTGTGGCACCTCCGAATTTGGCTGGAACAGGGATCTCTTCCAACTGTTCCAGCTGAACATCGAGCCGCTCGATAAAAACCCGAATCTCCTTGCCCAACCGTGTGGGAGAAGCAGGCTGACCGTGGGTACGTGCCAGCATGGGAATCTGATCCCATTCAGTAGCCAGTTTCTCAAGTTCCTGGGTCAGTTGATCCAGCATGGGATAATAAGTGGCCTCCATGGCATCTTTCAGGGAGAGTGGTGTGGCTGTGTTATTGATATCCTGTGATGTAAGTCCAAAATGAATAAACTCCTTGTAGGCATCAAGACCCAGCTGTTCAAACTGCTCCTTCACAAAGTATTCCACAGCTTTTACATCGTGATTGATCACTCTCTCAATCTCTTTCACCTTCTCAGCATCCTCAATTGAAAAACCAGTATAGATCTTTCTCAGCTCCTCCAGTTGTTCAGAACTAAGGTCCGATAAGGCCGGAATCCCTGCTTTGCAAAGCGCAATAAAGTACTCCACCTCAACCATAACCCGGTACCCTATTAAGCCAAACTCTGAAAAGTAAGCTGACAGAGTTTCTGTTTTTGACCTGTAACGGCCATCCACGGGGGATATGGCTGATAATCTATTTAATTCCATTCGGATAGTGTTTTGAACGACCCCACAAATTTAGCAGAAAATATTCTTACTTTTGAAGTTATATACAGTTCATTATGAAGCAAGCTACATATACGGTTCTCGCCGCTCTGCTGGTTCTGGTACTTAGCAGCCAGGTACTGGCTCCAGATACCCTTGTTACCGACTCTGTATCAGGAAGCAAAACCCTGATTTACACCTTTGCTATCAAAGATAATATTGCAGCGCCCACCTGGCGGATTACGCAGGAAGCTATAGAGGAGGCAATAGCACTGGAGGCCGATGTGGTGATTCTTCACCTGAACACCTATGGAGGCGAAGTAAGTGCTGCCGACTCCATCCGGACAAAACTTCTGAATGCCCCTATGCCTGTCCATGTGTTTATCGATGATAATGCCGCTTCGGCAGGTGCTCTGATTGCCATCGCCTGTGACAGCATTTACATGAAACCCGGTGGAAAGATTGGAGCAGCCACGGTGGTCAATCAGACCGGAGAACAGGTGCCCGACAAATACCAGTCCTATATGAGAGCCACCATGAGAGCCACCGCTGAAGCCCATGGAAAGGACACGCTGGTCACAGGTTCAGATACCCTTTATACCTGGCATCGCGATCCCGCCATTGCAGAGGCCATGGTCGACCCCAAGCTTTATGTTGAAGGAGTCAGCGACACCGGTCAGGTGCTAACCTTTACTGCATCCGAGGCCATCGCTCACGGTTATTGTGAGGGAACTGTGGAATCCATGAAGGAGGTGATCGCCAGACTCGGTTTTGAGGAGTATGAACTGAGCTCCTACAAGCCTACCGGCATGGACAAAATGATTGGCTTTCTGATCAACCCCATGATCAGTGGCGTACTGATCATGATAATCATTGGTGGCATCTACTTTGAACTGCAATCACCCGGAATCGGCTTCGCACTGGGAGCCTCCATTGTAGCCGCCCTGCTCTATTTTGCACCTCTCTACCTGGAAGGTATGGCAGAAAACTGGGAGTTGATCCTCTTTATTGTGGGGATCATCCTTATCATGGTAGAGATATTTGCTATCCCCGGATTTGGGGTAGCCGGAGTCGCAGGGATTATTGCTGTGATTACCGGGCTCACCCTGAGCCTGGTGGACAATGTGGTGTTTGAGGACCCTGAGTTTACAGGGGAAGGCCTGAGTATATTAATGAAATCATTAAGCCTGGTTCTTGTGGCAACACTGGCGGGAATAATCTTCTCCCTGTGGGCCACCCGGAAGCTACTTACTACCACCGCCTTCACTAACTTGTCTCTAAAAAGCGAACAACGCACCGAAGATGGATTTATCGGAGTAGAAACCAAACAGCAAAGCCTCATTGGGGAGCTAGGTGTAGCTCATACGGTACTCAGGCCATCGGGTCGTGTGATGATTCAGGAACAGATCTATGACGCCATGTCGGAATACGGTCTCATTGAAAAGGGTGAAGCCATCAAGGTGATCCGTTATGAAACCGGACAGGTGTATGTGGTCAAAGCATAAGATCTATGATCATCCGAGACTATCGGCAGGGCGATTTTCTACAAATTGAGGACCTTTGGAAAGAGACCGGGGTCTACAGATCTGAACGTGACGACAGTCCTGAGGTAATCCTTCGCTGCAATGCCCAGGGAGGTAGATTTCTGGTCCTGGAAGATGAAACAAACAACAAGATCATCGGTACCTCCTGGCTAACCTGGGACGGAAGGCGGGTTCACTTGCAGTATTTAGCAGTTCTTCCCTCCCAGCAGGGCTTAGGTTATGGCCGGAAACTGGCTGAGGAGTCAATGGCCTTTACCAGAAACAAGGGATCCTCCATAAAACTCGAGGTTCACCACGATAACATCCCGGCCATCGAACTCTACCTTAGCATGGGATTTAAGATACTTGAAGGATATGAAGTATATTTAGTCTATTATGAAGCATAGGATAAGCCTGATAATCTTCCTGCTACTGCCTCTGTCCCTGATGGCACAGCCAAATCCATGGCAGGCATGGGACGCCGATGTGATCTCTACCTTGAATACCGCCGCAGACCTTGAATACCTCAATGAAGAGGAGAAAAAGGTGATCCTTTTTATGAACATGGCAAGGCATAACGGACCTCTTTTTACCGAAACATTTCTGGCAGTATATATTCAGGAGAACCAGGTGGAGAAGAGCAGCTTTACCAGGTCGCTCACCAGGGATCTGAAAAAGACCACCAACTTAAACCACTTGCTGCCGGAAAAAGATCTCACTGCAGTAGCCCAGGGACATGCACGGAAGTCGGGAGAAAAAGGAACTACCGGTCACAGCGGTTTTAAAAAGCGTTTTGAGCCGCTCATGGGAAATCCGTACAAGCATGTGGGGGAAAACTGCTCCTATGGGTATGAGCAAGCCATCGATATTGTAATCTCCCTTCTGATTGATGAGGGAATCGAAAATCTGGGCCATCGGAACAATATTCTGTCATCTGATTTCAACTCCATTGGTGTTGCAATCCGACCACATCGTTCCTACCGGACCAATTGTGTTATGGACTTTGGTAACAGGGACCGCAGCGGTATGAACGAAATTCCCTACTGATCAGGACTCGTTCTGGACACTCTTCTCCGGCAAAAGTTTTTGCTGCCTTGTAAAAGCAAATACTGAAAGCCCTGTAAGCAGCAGAAGCACCCCATAGCTCCACATGGGAACCTTAAATGATGAACCACTGGCATAGGAATGCATTCCTCCCAGGAAGTAGTTCACTCCGAAATAAGTCATCATCACGGAACTGTAAGAGATAAAGCTGGCCAGGTTATAAGCAAACCTCCCTCTCAAGCCGGGAATTCTGTGCATATGGGTTACAAAGGCATAAACCAGGACCGTTATCAAGGCCCAGGTCTCCTTAGGATCCCATCCCCAGTACCGACCCCAGGATTCATTGGCCCATACCCCCCCCAGGAAAACCCCGGCAGTCATAAAATAAAGCCCCACAATCAGGGTTAAATGGTTCACATTGGTTACTTGCAGGATCACCTCCTCCATCTTTGTTTTATTGGAGGGTGTAAGAATTGCATAGAGAGTGATGTTCATCAGTCCCATAATGGACGCCAGTCCCAGGAATCCGTAGCCTGCCATGATCACGGCCACATGGATGGTGAGCCATGGAGATTTCAGTACAGGAACCAGGTTGGTTATTTCCGGATTCATATTACTCATTCCGGCTACCATCAGCGAAAGTGCCGCAAGTATGGCTGTAAGCGCCAGTGCATAACCGGAACGCTTTACAAAAATCAAACCCGCAAGCAGGGTTACCCACGCCACAAAGATCATTGACTCATAGCCGTTGCTCATTGGTGCGTGACCGCTTATATACCATCTTATTGCCAGGGCCAGGGTGTGGATCACAAGCGCCACCGCCAAATGAATCACCCCAATCCGGAACAGGACATCATAGAGTTTGCGTGGCTTGAAGACCACCAGGAAAGACAGTATCATCATGATGATCCCAAATATTCCATAAAATTCTGCCAGCTTTGGAAAGATATTGATCTTGTTGTAAAGGATCTCCATATTCTTTTTTGACTCTGAAGGGAGAATCTCATCACGAAGCTGATTCTCATGGAGCTGATCCATATAAATGCCAACTGCTCTGGAATCACCCATTTGAATAGCACTGAGGTAGTTTAGAAATACATTTGATATGCTATCCTCTTTGTCGTTCATCTGACCCATCATCGCTTCACTAAGCGAGGCCCATCTGTTGTTTTCAGCCCCCTCATCGGGAAAGATGCGGATCAGTCCGCCCGACTGCACCAGGTAGAAGGCATTCAAACGGTCATCCAGTTTTATAAGCTCCCTGTCCAGCTCCGTTTGCATGGTGACCTGTTTGGCATAGGCTTCATTAACCAGCTCTGAAAGCAGGTAACTCCCGGTAGAATCCATCATATCATTAAAACTGACCATTTCCCCGCTGTAACCCGTCAGGCGATGCAGTTCCGGATGTTTCACCTTAAACAACTCCTTAAGTTGCCACACTTCAGGATAAAGAATCATTCCCAACAGTACCTGGTCGGAACTGTAGCTTTTATAATGAGCATGCTTGGTTATTTTTCTGACCACCTCATTGGATAGGGTGTTCATGGGTTCAAAACGACCTCCCTTGTCCTGAACCCACAAATGGCCAAAGTCTTTGGCCACATCATTAGGCGGAACCTCCTGGGAAAACAGGGAGAGGCTTCCTCCCAGCAAAAGCATAATCAGTACGATTGTCCGTGCCACAGGAGCACTTTTCCTGGCGATCATGGCAAAGCGGGTTCCGGGAACAAATAGTGCTACTATCATTCCGGCAATTAAGACCAGGTAACCCAGATAGGTTACAAAGGTACCAGTACGGTCCCTGTTCACCGAGAGGATGGTTCCAAGCTCATCTTTATCATAGGAAGCCTGGTAGAACCTGTATCCCCTGTGCTTTAAAACGTTATTCATAAATATTCTGCGGTCTTCCTGTATTCCCATTTCCGGATCTTGCAAAACCACATCGCTGGCAAAGGAGGAAGGACTGTTGGAGCCCGGGTAGCGCTCTACCTCAAAATTCTTGAGGAAAAGTGAAAATGGTACCATGATTTCCCTCGAACCATAGCTAATAGTATATTTAAGATTGCCCATAGTTCCCTGTACTGGTCTACCGACTAATCGCGCTAATCCAGGGACATATACCTCACTTATCATGCCCATGTATTTCATTTCCAGCTTTACTGCACCTTGATGCGAACCCATCTCTCCGGACTGTGCTCTTACAATCTGCTTCCTGGCTGAGGGCATATAGGTCTGCAGAGCCATCCGCATGTTCCCCAGGGCATACAGGGTATTCTCCCTGATTGGTACAGATTCCCCGGCAGCAAACTCTTCTCCTTCTTCACCACCCATCTGCACCTGCGTAACAGCAAATGGAGCAGTCATCAGGATCATCTCTCCCTGCGAATAGAAATTGATCATCGCAGATGCATCCTCCAGGTTAAGTCCAATGGTCATGCCATTTACCTCCTGGGTGGTCCCCGATGGAAGCCCCACAGAGGTCTGTCGCTCGGTCACCAACATCACTTGCATATAGGGTTCTCCTCCAGGAGAAGCAATGTATTGCTCCACAATACTGCTTAAATATTCGGTAGATTTGATCTTTACCTTTTCACCCCCCACATTGGTGTTCATTCGATAATCTTTTGGAGTCAGATCAGTTAGCATCACCTTCCTGGAGCTTGTAGAGGTCTCCCCATTGACTTCAAGTACTACATCGATGTAAGCATTGCTGCTAAGCATTACATTGGAAGCCTGATTCTCCCGGATATGCATATTCCCTTCGTAGCTTATAAAGCGTGTGATGGCAGCTCCAACAAGAATCAGGATAAAAGACAGGTGAAACAGCAAAACAACTATCTTCTTCCTACGGAAAAATTTCTGTTTTACCATTACTCCTACCAGGTTGATTCCAATAAGCACCATGAGGACTTCGAACCAGTGCGTTCCATAAAATACCGCCCAGGCTGTCTGAGTGGAATAGGCACTCTCCATAAAGGTGGCCAGCGCAAGAACAACAATCAGGATAATCATCAACACAGCCATGAATGGCATGGATACAAGAAAGGATAACTTTTTCAACATAGACTTACATATTTAAAGGGGGGGCCAAGATAGCAAAATCATCCCAGTTGGAGCAAAGTGCCCAACTGATTAACAACAAAACTGGCGGTCCAGGCAATGACCGTGGTATAAAACAGCACAAAGGCCGCCCATTTCCAGTTTCCAGCCTCCCTTCCCACGGCAGCAATCACCGCCACACATGGGAGATAGAAGAGTACAAACAGGAGAAAAGAGATGCCGGTAAGGGGTGTAAATACGCTGGCCCCGGCTTTGGGCCCTTCGGTATAAACCTCCTCCCTGATCCTCTCCTGAAGGGAGGCCGATCCCTCTACGCCATCCGGATCTCCCTGATACAGAACACCCATGGTGCTGACCACAATCTCCTTGGCAACAAAGCCGGTTACCAGGCTGATGCCCATCTTCCAGTCGAAACCCAGCGGCCTGATCACTGGTTCAATGGCCATCCCAAGGCGACCAATATAGGAGTGCTGCTGACGCTCCGACTCCATTTGCAGGCTAAGCAAAGCAACTTGAGTTTCAGCCTGCTCCGTACCTTTCTCTTGCTCCAGGGTGATAAGCTCCTGGTAATCCCTTGTATACTCAACATTCCTGGGGAAATATCCCAGGGCCCAGATCACCAGTGATGCCACCAGGATCACCCCTCCCATTTTTTTCAGGTAGTGTGCTCCCTTGGTCCACATATGACGCAGAATCACCCTGATCCCTGGATTCCTGTAAATGGGAAGCTCCATAACAAATGGCGCCTCACTGTTTTTAAAGAGTGTCTTCTTAAATAGTATGGACATCAACATGGAAAATACAATCCCGATCAAATAGAGCATAAAAATCACATTCCCAGCCTTTGTGGGGAAAATGGCTCCTGCAACCAGCACATAGACCGGGAGCCTGGCACTGCATGACATAAAAGGAATAATTAACATGGTAAGCAGCCGGTCGTTCCGGTTCTCCAGAGTTCTGGTAGCCATGATGGCGGGCACATTACAACCAAAGCCCATGATCAGGGGGATGAAGGACTTTCCATGTAAACCAATCAGGTGCATCACCTTGTCCATGATAAATGCAGTACGGGCCATATAACCTGTATCCTCCATCAGGGAGATAAAGAAGAAAAGTATCAGGATGTTGGGCAGAAATACTATCACCCCCCCCACTCCACCGATGATCCCGTCCACAAGCATATCCCGGAAGATTCCCTCCGACAGATTCGCCTGGATCAGCTGACCCAGCATCTCCACCCCTCTTTCGATCCAAGCCATGGGATAGTTACCCAGGGTAAAGGTGGCATGAAACATAAGCCAGAGAAAACCCAGGAAGATGGGAAGGGCCAGGTACTTATGCGTAAGTATCTTATCTATACGCTGCGAACGTGAAAACCCGGGATCAGCCCCGCTTTTCTTCATGGTCTCCTTGAGCGCTCCAGCCACAAAGCCATAGCGCGCATCGGTAATCAAAGTATCAGTCTCTTCCCTGAAGAGCTTACTGATTCGTTGATTCTCCTCCCTTGCCCTATCCTGTATCTCTATGAAATTGTCAGCTTCCGAAATAAGATAAGCACAGTTATCATCACGCTCCAGCAATTTAAGGGAAATAAACCTGGAGGAATAGTGGTCTGTAAGTGAGGGTGTGAGTCGAATAAGCTCCTGCAATCGTTGAACCGAATGCTCAATCTCCTCTCCGTAATTGATATGGATATGCCTGATATCAGGATCCTCATTTTCAAATACACGTATGACATGATTCAACAACCTGAATATCCCTTTACCCCGATGACTAATGGTTGGAACAACTCTGATTCCCAGCAGTTTGCTAAGCAGGCCCAGGTCGATCTTATCTTTTTTAGCCAGGAGGTCATCATACATATTCAGGGCAAGTACCACGGTCACATCCATATCGATAAGCTGACTGGTGAGGTAGAGGTTCCGTTCCAGGTTATTTGCATCAACCACATTAACCACTACATCAGGCTTATTCTTCAAAATATGTTCTCTCACAAAGCGCTCCTCACTGGAATAATCGGAGAGGGAGTAAGTTCCCGGAAGATCGGTAATACGGAAGGTGTAACCTTTATGATTGAAAAGGGCCTCTTTTGAACCGACAGTAACACCGGCATAGTTGCCCACATGCTCCTTCGAACGGGAAACACGGTTAAACAGCGTGGTCTTGCCAGAGTTGGGATTCCCCACCAGGGCCACATCAATTATTTTCCCCGGCCTTGGAACCACCGGTCCCCTTTGAAGAGCATCTGAAATCTTACCAGGTCCTATAGGCCTTACAGGCTGATAATCTTTCTCAGTAACCACTTCAACCAGACTTGCCTCACTCCTGCGCAAGGAGATGTTGCTATCCAGAATCCTGTACTCCACCGGATCTTTTAAGGGAGCTGATTTTACAACCTTAATGTTCTTCCCACGGATAAAGCCCATCTCAGTCAGACGAGTGCGAAAGGCCCCCCTGCCCCTGATGCGGGTTATGATTGCTGAATCACCTGTATGTAATTCATTTAAAGTCATATCTTATACCTTACCGGTATAGCTATATCCCATTCTTTCAATGGCCTCCTTGATTTGCTGTTCTGTAATCCCTTCTGACTCAACACTTACCAGCTTGTTTACACGGTCGGCCATCGCTTCTGATACTCCCTCCAGCTCTTTTAATCCATTTTCAACGGTGGCTTTACAATGATCGCATGTCATGCCCTCCACCCTGTATTGCAATATGTTCTTGCTCATGTTCTTTGCTTTTTGCTTGTCTATCCTGCGTTCTTTTTGAACGGAAAGAAATTTCATTACATACCCGTTCATAATCAGCAGTACTAAAATCGCCGATGAGGTCCACTTAAACCACCCGGTCGAGTGATCATGCATATGAGTTAGGGAGGGCATGACCCCTGTAAACCACTCCCGGGGTAAGAATTCGTTAACCAGGATCCCAAAAAACAGGGCCCCGCCAATGATGGTCCCCAGGTAAACCCACAAGGATCTTTTTCCAAGTGTATTTCCTATCACAGCCATGGTTGCAATATTGGTAGCAGGACCAGCCATCAGCAAAACCAGAGCTGCTCCGGGTGCCAATCCTTTCATCAACAAAACAGCTGCAATGGGAATGGATCCCGTGGCACATATATAGAGTGGAACCGAAGCTGCCAGCATCAGGAGCATAGCCAGGTACTCACTGGAGATCGTAGAGGTGAAAAAATCACCAGGGATCAGAACCGAAAGGAAGGCTGCTGCCAGCATGCCTATAATCAGCCACTTGGAAATATCCTGTATCAGCTCCACAAATCCATACCTGAATAACTCCTTCACGGATCTTTCATAATGCACTTCATCCTCATTGCTTCTGTCTTTTTCGTCCTTGCCGTTTCTTTCAGCTGCATTTCCGAGTACTCCTCCCACAAGTCCCGTAACAAGAGCTACTACTGGTCTGATAATAGCAAGGGGAAGTCCAAGCAGGGAATAGGTTGCAAGTATGGAATCCACCCCTGTCTGAGGTGTGGATATCAAAAAGGAGATGGTAGGGCCCCTGGAGGCGCCACTCCTGTAAAATCCAATCCCAGCAGGTAATACACCACAGGAGCACAGTGGCATGGGAACTCCCAGCAGGGACGCATTGAACACAGATCTGAAGTTGTTCTGACCCATGTACCTGGTAATCATCTTTCTTGGAAATACCACCCGGAGTATCCCCGCAAATAAGAATCCCAGCAGCAGGTATGGCGACATCTCGTTTACCAATCTGGCCAACTCTCCCAAATATGATCCTGCTATCTCTATCATCCCACAAAAGTAAGTTTATCAATGTAGCATCCGATCCCCATAATTGGGTATTTTGTCTAAAATGGATTATATTTCAGCTATGCGGATCAAATATCATACTCTTTTTGCCCTTTTGCTTATTCTCTGTAATCTAAGCACCGCCTGGGCCCAGGATGCATCCTACCTCCTGAAACGGCAGCTGTTCAAAGTACCCCTTACCTCCATTAACATCTCTCCCGATGGATTGTTCCTGCTGGCAGGTTTTGACGACGGTTCGTTCCGCTTGCTGGACCCGATTAGTTTCGAGCAAAGTCTTGAAGTGGAAGGCGCTCATTACAAGGCTGTCAACGCCATAGACATGAGCCCTAAAATGGATTTTATACTGACGGCGGGACACAGCAGCATCAAACTATGGGACAGAAGCGGGAAACACATGCTCGACTGGAACAATCACGCCACCACCATATGGAACGCAGAGATCAGCAGCGATGGACTTTGGGCGGTCTCTTCGGCCATGAATAAAACCTTCTTGCTGTGGGATGTCAAAAACCGTGTGTTACTGGAGCAGATGCGCGGACATGAGGATGTATGCATGGCAGTTAGCATCAGCCCGGACATGCGGCTGATTGCCAGTGGAAGCAACGATTCATCCATAAAAATCTGGGATCTGCAGACCAGGCAGGTGATCACTCAGCTTCATGGGCCCACTGAGGATATTTACGATGTGGAGTTTAGTCCGGACGGAAGCCTGCTGGCAGCTTGCTCCAAAGACAAATCGGTCCGCTTATACGATTTGAAGGAGCAGAAACTGTTCCATATCCTGAAAGGACACAGGGCTATGGTCATGGAGGCAGAGTTCAGTCCGGATGGCAACTACCTGGTGAGCGCTTCAGCAGATCAATCTGTAATCCTGTGGGATGTTCTTAGAGGTGAACGGATCCACCAGTTTCTGGAGAATGAAGGCACGGTGATGGACCTGGTATTTCACCCTGATGGACACTCTTTTTACAGCATCACTTATACAGGGGACCTAAGTCACTGGGAAGTGGATCCCGAAATTTTCGTTTTGAAGTATTATGAAAACCCGTACCGGGAAGAGATTGCGGCAGATCCCATTTTCGAAGCGAAAAGAAAAGGCGAATCCAAAAAGGAATACGAGGCCCGGGCAGCGAAGGCCACTTTGAAAAAGAATGAAATCATCGCACGCTATTATGAGCTCTACCTATCTGATAGAGAAAAGTAACTGCCCAAAAACATCCATTTCTATCATGCCATATGGCAGCTTCACCCTACCTTTGCCTTAGATATGAAAGTCCCGACACATATAAGCTCCAAACGCTTGTTTCTGAACATCAAGCAGCGTGATAAGTTTAATACCTAATGCCTTGCGCCAGTCCTGGCCAGGCATCGAGTCTCCTATCTCCTATCTTTTACATATTACTTATCACTTCTCACAAAGATCAAATGAAGCTACCATACGCAGAACCTTATAAAATTAAAATGGTCGAACCCATGTATCCCAGTACCAGATCGGACCGGGAAACATGGCTAAAAGAGGCCCGCTACAATCTCTTTAACCTGAAAAGTCACCAGGTATTTATCGACCTGCTGACCGATTCGGGAACGGGAGCCATGAGCCAGGAGCAGTGGTCTGCCCTTATGAGCGGAGATGAATCCTATGCCGGAAGCCAATCTTTCGAACAGCTGAAAGAGATCATAACTTCATTAACCGGATTCCCCTACATCCTTCCAACCCACCAGGGCCGGGCTGCAGAGAATGTGCTTTTTTCGGTGATGGTTAAGGAGGGCCATGTGGTGCCGGGGAATGCCCACTTCGATACCACCAAGGGACATATTGAGTTCCGAAAGGCCAGCGCCTTCGACTGCACCATCGACGAAGCGTCCGATACCACCCTTTACCATCCCTTCAAGGGAAATCTGGACATCAGCAAACTTGAAAATGTGATGGATGTCTATGGAAAAGAGCGAATCCCCATGATCATCGTAACCGTTACCTGCAACTCCACCGGGGGACAACCCGTGAGTATGGAGAATATGAAAGCGGTAAGAAAATTCGCCGATCGGCATGGCATCCCGGTGATTTTTGATGCAGCCAGGTTTGCAGAAAATGCCTACTTCATCAAAACCAGGGAGAAGGGCTACGAGGAACGTTCCATCCGGGAGATTATCCGGGAGATGTTCTCCCTGGCAGATGGCATGACCATGAGTAGCAAAAAGGACGGAATTGTCAATATGGGCGGATTTATTGCTCTTAACAGCCAGGCCTTATACAGGGAAGCCACTACCTTCAATATCATGTTTGAAGGCTATATCACTTATGGGGGCATGTCGGGCAGGGACATGGCCGCATTGGCGCAGGGCTTGAAGGAGGCCTCCACCTTCGGGTTTCTGGAGAGCCGGATCAAACAGGTCCACTACCTTGGTGAACTCTTGAAAGAAGCCGGGGTCCCGATCCAGGAACCCTTCGGGGGCCACGCCATCTTCGTGGATGCCACCCGCTTCCTGCCCCAGGTACCCAGAGAGGAGTTTATTGCCCAGACCCTGGCAGCAGAACTCTACCTGGAATCGGGAGTGCGGGCCGTGGAAATAGGCACACTGCTGGCTGACCGTGATCCGGAAACCCGCGAAAATCGCTATCCCAGACTGGAACTCTTGCGTTTAACCATTCCCAGGAGAGTCTATACCCGGAATCACATGGATTATGTGGCTGCCGCACTGATCAATATTTTCCATCGCAAGGATAAGATTACCAGGGGTTATAAAATCAGATATGAGGCCCCCATTATGCGGCACTTCACCGTGGAGCTGGAAAAAATCGGATAACTGGAGTTTGCCGCTTCTGCTTAATAATCCCAATTAAATCCTGAGTGATTCTCTCCATGACAGTTTAGGACGCAGCGACCAGAGAATACACCAGTACTCTCAAAAAACAGCATACCGTTATTGGCAGGAGAAACAATGCTCATATCAAAGTTTATCAGGTGGGCGTTGTTGGTGCTGTTGCCCTGGGTATTACTGATGCCGTGAGGATCGTGACAGGCATTGCAAGGCGTCCTTTCATCCCTGATATGTTTGTCATGTTCTCCGAACGATTCATCATTCAAAATGCTTGTCCTGCTGTGACAGCTGTAGCAAAGCTCATAGGCCGAAGCGGATTCTAAGGTATTATCTGCAGTTCGATACTGATATTTAAGCTGCGCAGGATAAATGGAGCCATGTGGCCCGGACGGTGCACCTGCACCGTCACTGGAGTGACAATCGGTACAGTAAATCATGCTAGACTCCGTAAGTGGAGCAATTAGACTGGGAACATTGGGATTGGCTCCCGCCGATGTAACCGCGTGATGCGAGGGACTGGCGGGATCAAACTCCAGTCTTACATTATTCTGTTCGATCTGCCGGGTGGTCAAACTGGTCGGTTTGGCCGGACTATCGGCATGACAGCGGAAACATAGTTCATAGGCATACTGAATGTGATCCACCGGGTTTCCACTCTGATCCACACCTCTGGCACCAGTCAGGAATCCATTGGCTGCAGGAGCCAGGGCAGGTGTATTGCTTACGCCGTGCGGATTATGACAATCCTCACATTCCACATGAACGGAGAGAGCCAGGGGATCCTCAGCTGCATCATGCTCCAGGTTGTAGCCATAAACATTATGAAGATAGGGTTTGGCTAGTTGCATCAAGATATTTGTGGAAGCCACATTACCGTTGTGACAGGGGAGGCAGTTGTTCTCTTCTGCCAGCTCATTTAAAAGCCTCTGACTATTCCCGGCCTGGTGAGGTATATGGCAGCTTTCGCAGGCATTCTCGGCCACATTCAGGTAAGGTGTATGCGGCCAGGGATCGATGCCATTCCCGTTCCAGCTTGCCGTGGATGTTGAGTGGGTCGAAAAGGACCAGAAATCCCGGTTGTGACAGGAAAAGCAAAGCTCCGAAAACTGATTGCTTACCACCAGGAAATCATTGGTCAGATCGCGGTGTGGATCGTGACAGGAAGTACATTGCATTCGTCCGTTGTGGAGCGTAACCGGACTTACAATTGCAGTGGGATCCTTTAGTTGTCCGTCAGCTGCAGCCAGACCCGTTGTATAATCAAAAGAAATCGGATGGTCATCCGCCAGGTCGGTGGACATGTTAGAAGACCCCGGGGGAAGGGTGGTGATTCCTCCAGAGAATCCAATATCATCTGTGCGGCTCAAAACATTCCCCAGGGCTGTGGTACCATCATGACAGCTGAGGCACAGAATGGAAGCACCATCGGGTTGCCCGGGCACAGCTTCCGCAGTTGAACTGTGATACAGGGTATAGGTATAGCCCGGGTCGTCCTTGTTCCAGAGTGGACTGGAAGGCCTGCTGTTGTGGGGAGTATGACAGAAAATACAGATTTCCGACTCCGATATGGCCCTCACATCGCCCGGACCTGTAGCAGAGAGGTTGTGTACGGTATTTATAATAGATTGGGCTGCGGCACCGACCGGGATCACCATCAGAAAGAATAGTAGCAAAGCACGGAAATTTCTCATTTCAATCATTTTTTTCCAGTTGAAAAATCTGAACCCTGGCATTGTAGCTGTCAGCCACATAAATACAGTCCTGTTCATCAATATAGAGACCCACCGGCATCCAGAATTCACCAGTGTCCTGTCCCTGACTCCCAAAACTGTATAGAAACCTTCCGTCCTGATCGAAAACCTGAACGGCATGAAAAAGTGCATCTGCCACATAAATATGACCCTGTGAATCGGTAGCCACTCCTTTAGGACGGGCCATGTTGCCTGTAGCATCACCCGATTCACCAAAGGCACCAAGGAAGCTTCCTTCGCGGTCCAGTATCTGAACACGATTGTTCATGGAGTCCACAATGTAAATCCGGCCAGCTTGATCGATCCATATAAAGGTGGGGAAATTAAAATTGCCTGGCTCAGTTCCTCTTTCCCCTATTTTACCGATTAAGAGGCCCTCGCTGCTGAAGCGCGAGATCTGATGGGCCCCGGTCTCTACCACCCATATATCCCCGGTGGACCTGTTGCACGCAATGCCGGTAGGCTGATCCAAAATGACAGAATCACCAAAGATCAACAAATGATCCCCTGCCATACGTACCACCCTGTCTAAGCTGGAGTCGGTAAAGAGCAAGTCTCCCCCGGACATCCGGCAAATCCCAACCAGGGATGGATATTCCTGTCCAGCCCTCTTCATCGACCGAAGCAATGCTCCCTTGCCCTTATCCACCTCAAAGATTGCTCCAGCTCCCTGATCCAGTACCCAGAACTGCTCTTTATTAGACGCTATAACATTGAATGGCTTGACCACTTCCTGTGCTTTCTGTCCGAAGACAATCCTGGAAACACGTTGTCCAAAGTTTGCCCTTTGCTCTCCCTTTTCTCCCGGGTAGGCGCCGATCCACCTGACATGGTATTCATCTGCACTTTGAGCCCAGGCCGGATGCATAAAAAAGAGGGAAAACAGTAGCAGCACCCCTGTCCTTGCTATCAGGGACAATGTCCTTACCTCTTTCTCGTTTCTGTATAAATCGATCATTATCTATAAAAATTATCTCCGGTAGCTCAGCTTAGCATGACACCCGGGGAGACAGGATCCTCCCTGCTCTTCCGCTACAAAATTCATCCGCATCTCCCAGGATCCAAAACCAATACGCTCTTCCACCAGGAAGGGCTGAGGGGATCCATGGATGTTGTGACACATCCTGCAGTTCCTCCCTTTGTTCCCATTCATATGTAGCCAGTGGAGATTCTTTTTTCCATTCCTGAATCCGGTTCCCCATTCCGTCTCCTCGGCATCCATAAGGTCGGTGTCGTGACAGAGAAAGCAAAGTTCAAAATTCTCTGTAAGCGCCGGTACATAATCCGCCTCAGGAAAACGGTCCACCAGTAGAGCCCGGAAATCAGATCCATGGGCCTGGTGACAGGACATGCAGCCTCCACCTGAGATGGCCGAATGCACCTTCATCTGGCCCTGAACAAGGCGCCTGATATTAATGGTTTCTGTTGAGTCGGTCCTGTAATCCTGCTTATGGCAGGAGAGGCACAGTTCAGGTTCCGGGTAGTGCAAAACGGAAGGCTCGGACGATCCATGGGCATCGTGACAAGCCAGACAGTTACCCTTTGAGACAGGTTGGTGCGGATGGGCCTTCTTATGGATCTCCTCATGACAATAATAGCAGAGGGCCGGGATTTTGTCAATCAATCGGAATCCAAGGCTATCTGCAGACGGGTGAGAGGCCCCGGTAGATTCGTGACAGTTGTCACAGGCATCTTCAGCAGGATAATGCATTACCTGATATTCCACACGATCTCCGTGACACTCCTTGCATTCATAGGGCTGCTTGACGCTTCTCAAAGATTCAGCATCGAGAGGTCCGCTGAAAGGCAGCGCCAGGAGAATAAGAAAATCTAAGATAAGCGAGTGGATCATAAGCACTGGTTTAAAATCTTCGGGTTAACTGTATATATGCTCCATTAAAATTAAATTCACTGTTCAAATACAGGCGCCGGTAAAGCTCCAGGCCCACCCTGAGCTGTAGCTTGTTAAAGTTAGATTGGAATTCGGCCCTTGAAGTCAGCAGGTCCAGGTCGATGTTGGCCCCTCGCTGATTCAGGTATCCCGATTCCAGGCTGACCCTCATCCTGGGGCTGATCCGGTACACCGCCTTCCCGGAAAGATTGGCGTACCACTGATCCACCTCATCTGCAATCATCCGGTAATCACGAATATTGCCGTTCAGGGTAAGCAAAAATTTGGATTTAAAATTCCAATTCACATCGATGTAATATCGTCTCATCCTGTAAGGGATGATATTGCTATCGTAGAGGTCAGCCTCAATACCGGCCCTGGCAAATCCAAGATCCAGGCGCGCTCCATAAAGGTGCTGCGTATAATAATTCAATGTAAGCAGATCACCCTGGTTCACTTTTGGATAATCCTGAACGGCAAAGTGATAGTATAGCTCTATCAACCTTTGGAAGAGGAGTATACTTGCACTGAACTGGTTGTTGTTTGCTCCGTAGGAATAGCTGCCAGGTTGCATATAACTATAATCGAGATAGACTGTTCCGCCATTGGGGATTAGGCCTCCTGGTATCCGCTGAATCTCCAAATAACTACCACGTTCAATGAGGATATAGTCAAAATTTAGCTGATAGATCAAGGTGCCGCTTACGTCCTTTACAATAAGTGAAAAATCATCCACATAAGGCTTATTCAGAAGGGTCACTTCACCATCCGTAATTGTCTGCTCCTCATTTATCACCTGTAAGGTACCTGTTACACCCTCGGTTGAATGCTCGTGCCTGAAGTAGCGGTAGCTAAGGTTCAGATAACCTGTTGGAATCTTCTTGCTGTACTTCAGATCCACCCCAAACCTCGTATCTGCCTCCTGATGAAGCTGGGCTGCCTCTTGCCTGACCATGGTATTATCCACATAGACTTTGGTGGTCAGGCTTTTAAAAAGCTTATGCTGGAGGGAAAGCCTGATTCTTTTCTGACCCCAGGTCTGTGCAGGGTTCTTCAGATTATAAAGATCAAAACTTCCCATGAACCTGAGTTGATGGGGAAGAGTTAAACTTAGTCCTTCAAAAAGTTCCAGGCGTCTGAAGGTGGTGGTCCCCTCCTGATCGTACCAGGTAAAGCGGGAATTCAGGTTGTATTTCCTGGATGCATCAAAAAAGATGCTGTTATTCAGAGCAATACGGTCTATCAGGTGGGCTGTCTCATGGAGTTCTGCATAACGGTAATGGTAATCATAGTGCGAATAGAGCAACTCCGTACGATCCCTTGATCCAAAGGATTTGTTCGCCCTGGCCTGGATGTTCTCCTGGTCCATGTAGAAGGTACGACCGGTCTGGATCTCATCCTGGTTCCACTTCTGGTTCCTGTAGGTCAGACTCAGCGGCAAAATCCTGTTATTAAGAGAAAGTATCCCACCCCACAGCTGGTTGGTAGAACGGACATTGGTTAGGAGTTCACGGTTATAATAACTCTGATCATAGTTATAGAAGCCCTGCAGAGTCACCGGCTTGTTGTTAAAAAGTGTGGCTTTCAGATCCAGCTTCGCCAGATTCCTTACTTCTGACCTGTCAGGAATGGTAATATACTGCTCATCTCTTAACTCAGGACTGTATGCTCCACCCAGATCGATCAAGAGAATGTCCTTGTCCCAGAGGTAGCTGCTGGTATTTAACTTTATCCCACTTAGGAGGTAGGTGCTTCTCTGGTCTTCATACACATCGTTGAAACTGCTTTCGAGTTGACGGTACTGCCCCTTCAGATCCAGCTCTCCAGAAATATTCCTCAGGTGCCAGATCCCCAATGAGCGCTGGGCCTGTGAGAAACACAGGAGCGGACTGAGAAAAGCTGTCAGCAAGCATATGGTTCTGAATCTATTCACTCCTTCATGGTCTGCAGACTATTGAAAAATATATTTGTCCTCCCCGCCATGGGGATTGTGACAATCTGTACAAAGCATCCCTTCCAGTCCCTCATGCATTTCATTGCCCAACACACTTTCAGCTTCATGGCAATGGAAACAGAGTGCGTCTCCCGTGATCCTCAAAAGCTTTTCATTAGCCGACCTGTGTGGATCGTGACATGCACTGCAATATCCGCCTGCTACTGGTCCATGTAAGTAGCTATACTGTTCGGCCAGATCTTCATGACAGATATAACAGAGTCCCGGCTGTGGCTCCACCATGGTCCCCAGCGCTTGCTCGTTGTGACAGGAAGCACACTCCCCCTCTCCAAATGGGTAGTGTATCTTACCCTCTGGCTCTGCAAAAGCAAGTGTCTCATTTGAGTTGCCTGTGGAATCATCCGGGATTCCATTCGTTTCCACATTAGCCAATGAGGTGCTGTCATTTTCAGGAACCCCATCAAAGAAAAAGTGAAGTACACTTTTGCCTGCATAGGGCGAACACTGACTGAACAGGACCATCCCCACGACGACGACTGCTGACCATATGTTTGCCGAAAGCTTCATTAGCGGCGATTAAAGCGAAGTGGGTTTCTCTTCAACGAAACCATATACATTGAGCTTTGCAGGACCATACTGGTTGGTGACGTAAATCAGGTATTTCAATATAAAACTGTCATCCACATAAGGCTCATAAAATGAAAGGTTATCATAGCTGATCTCAACAGCCGCCGGGAGCCACATAGCCCCTGCCCCTTTATAAGCGCCACCAAAGTGCATCAATAGTTCCCCTCCGGCATTGAATAACTGCACATTCTCAAATGCTGCATCCACCACAAAGAGTTTTTCCTCCCTGTCCACAGCAATCCCTTTGGGCCTGGTGAAGTGTCCGGGTTCGTTTCCGTAGCCTCCAACCATACCAAGGTAATTTCCATCCAGTGAGAATTTCTTCACATTAAAATCTCCAAAATCTGAGACATAAAGCGTATTGTTATGGATGGAAATATTGGTGGCTTGTCTGATAAATCCTTCTTCCTCAGCACCCAGATCCGGTATTCTGTCGATCAGTTTATAATCATCAGTCCCATAAACATATACCGCATGATCCTGCACATTGGCAACCCAGATCCTTCCCTGGTGTACCTCAACATCTGTGGGTTTAAAACCTTCAGCTTCCCCAAAAGCATGCAGGTATTTTCGTTCTGTGTCAAATACCACAATCTGTTGTCGCTTGGCATCGGCCACAAAGAGATATCCCCTTTCATCCACACAGGCATTGATGGGCAATTTCAACTGGCCCTTTCCACCAGGTATGAAGTATTCAAAGTCCCCGGAGCTCAAATCCAGCACCACCAGTCCGCCCAATCCGGTATCGCATATATATACCTTGTCCTTATGAGCAGTGACTCCGTAAGGCTTGATCATATTCAGAGGGGCCTCTTCTCCAAAGAGAAACCTGTGAAATCCTCCGGTTTTACCTTCCAGATCTCCTGAAGTGCTGAAATGGGTCAGGAATTGAATCCGGGTGGTATCCGGTGGTGGCGGAAAGATTACAAGTGTTTCAAGCGTGGGAGCTTTGGCCACCTGGCGCATACAGGCACTTAGCAGACAGGCAATTAACAAGATGCCGATGGAGGCAATTCGGGTAGATTTGTTCATGGGGTGATGAACTATTAAATGGTCAGCCCTTTAAAGAGCAGCTTACTTATTATGACAGGTGAGACAGAGTTCGCTGTTCACATTGGACATTTTCAGCAGATGCATCACGCCATACCTGTTGTGTACATCATGGCAGGAGGCACACTCCATCTTACTACCGAAGAGCATATCGTTGTCAATGGTACTCCCCAATCCACTGTTGGTGGTTGTGGGTGCATAGACTCCACCGTCACTGGTGGCAAGGGCATCGGTATAGTCGAAGGAGATGGG
>Ga0164313_10001112_pt1 | contig 23425 bp, 22 predicted proteins | sample GuaBasSedimGuay4_FD_113735 | JGI IMG/M metagenome (GOLD analysis project Ga0164313, IMG submission 113735) | Subseafloor sediment microbial communities from Guaymas Basin, Gulf of California, Mexico - Guay4, Core 4569-4, 0-3 cm | ecosystem: Environmental > Aquatic > Marine > Hydrothermal vents... | reverse complement strand
CTTCTGGGCCTCGAGAATTCTCAATTCGTTCAGCCAGTGATCCCTGTTGGTATCGAAATTGGCCCCACGATCAGAAATTTTCAGTATCTTCGGCATCGTGCCCCCTATCGACTGTGATCATACAGCGGTCGGACCAAGTCAACTTGAGAATCAACTATTTGCGCTCAGCGCATATTCTAGGAGCGTGGACCGGGTTGGCCCTTTTTGTCGACCTCCGCTCAGTCGTGAGCCTCCGAGGGCCAATACGGTGCTCGCTCCTGGGGTGCTACACTTCCCGGATACGAGACGCGCCGAGGGATGGCGGGACAGAGGTGTTGAATGGCCAAGGTCAAGGTGAGAAGAACCCACCGCGAAGAATTACCCGGCGTAGTCGTCCTTCGTGACGCCGTTGCCGGCAGCGGGCACCAGATGCTCGACCTCGATATGGTGGTCGATCCCGATCTCAACCACTTGATCACCCATGACCCCGATGGTTTCATGACCGCGATTGATCGAGATGAGACCCTTGGTTACGGTGCGGCCTTCATTCGATCTCGCCAGTGGTTCCTGTCTCAGCTTTGGGTCCTTCCTCAACACCAGGGTCTCGGTGCCGGAGAGGCCCTTCTTTCCAAACTTCTGAGCTACGGCGAGAATTCAGGGGCACGCGAGTTCTTCGCTCTGGTCCCACCCGCCGGCAGCATCCAGGCCCTGCTCGTAACTCATGGATTTGAGTCGATGGTTCCGGTCTTTCGCCTCAGGCTCTCGGCCGAGAAGGCCGAGGGACCGGCCGGCGCTTTGGCCCGTCTGTTCCCTGCCAAAGAGGTCACGCAGGAATTGCTGGCACGACAGGCTCAGGGAGACGTTGATCGAATCGACCGGATCGCCCGCAACATCATTCGGGAAACTGATCATATCTACTGGCTCAAGGAGCGATCCGGTAGATCCGTCTTCGTCAGGCAGGGCGCCAGAATTGCCGCCTATGGCTATGGCGGCCCCCATCAGGTTGGACCTGTATCCGGCACGACCCAGGACTCTGCGATGTGCGCCCTCGGCCATGCGATGCAGATGGCTCTAGAAACCAGCCCTGAACAAGACATTACCATCCACATCCCGGCATCCTTTACTCCAGCCCTTCAGGCTCTCCTGGACTCCGGTGCCACAATTGAGGCGACCTCCCTCTTGTATGGCCGGAACCTGACCTCATCCTTTGATCGAGTGGTTTTCGGCAATCTGACGCTGCCATGAACCATCCCCGGGGGCCGATCCAAAGAAGCCGGCAACGGCGGATCGACTACGAGGACGACCTCAACCCGGAGCAATTGGCTGCCGTCATGCATCCTGGGGGCCCAATGCTGGTGCTGGCCGGGGCGGGTTCAGGGAAAACGCGGACTCTGGTCTACCGCGTATGCCGGCTGATCGAGGACGGAGTCCCCCCAGGCAAGATCCTTCTCTTGACCTTCACGAACAAGGCTGCCCGGGAGATGCTGGATCGGGTGGAACACCTTGGAGATACCGGAACTGCCCGATTGACGGGCGGCACATTCCACTCCGCAGGCCACCGGATCCTGCGCCGTTACGCGGAGTCCGTTGGTTATTCTCCCCGGTTTTCGATCCTGGACCGGGAGGATTCGGTCGATCTCATGGGGCACGCACTGGCCGATATCCAGGAGGACCTCCCAGAACGGCGCAGTCCAAAGCCTCGCTTGCTGACCAATATCTACAGCATGGTGATCAATACCGGGCGAGACCTCGAAAGCGTGCTTGCCGACAGGGCGCCCCAGTTCTCGGACCAGGGACCTATGATGGCGGAGGTCTTCAGGCGGTATCTTCAGCGCAAGCGTGATGCAGACTTGATGGACTTTGACGATCTGTTGCTCAATTGGCTGTTGCTGCTGACCCGGCACCCTGAAGTCCGTCAGGAACTGAACCTTCGATTCGAACACATTCTGGTTGACGAGTATCAGGACACCAACCGACTGCAGGCCGACATCGTAGAGGCGATGCTCGGGCCCCAGCGAAATCTGATGGTTGTGGGGGATGACGCGCAGTCGATCTACGGCTTCCGGGGCGCCGATTTTGAGAATATCCTGGGTTTTCCCGAGCGACATGAGGACTGCGCCCTCTTCCGTCTGGAGACCAACTACCGATCCAGGCCGGAGATCCTTGCGGTTGCCAACGCCTCGATCCATAACAATCAGCGCCAGTTCAAAAAAGAACTTCGTGCCGTTCGGTCTGGCGGAGAAAGACCCCGCTCAGTCTCGGTCCCGGGCCCAGAAGACCAGGCCCGGTGGATCGCCGACGAAATTCTGCGTATGAGGGAAGAAGGCCTGGACCTTGAAGAGATGGCGGTCTTGTACCGCAATCACGCCCACTCAATCGATCTCCAGGTCGAATTGACTCGGCGAAACATACCATTCAGATTACGGTCTGGTCTCAGATTCTTTGAACAACGACACATCAAGGATGTACTGGCACACCTCCGATTTGTCGACAATCACAAAGATGAGTTGGCCTTCGCCCGTATGATGAAACTGCGAACAGGTTTTGGGCCGCGAATCACCGCGCGCCTCTGGTCCACTTGCGGTCCGGGCGACCGGCTCGAAAACCTGCTTCGATCCGATCCGCAGAAATGGGGACTGTCCCGGTCGGCCACGCGGGAACTGGGCCTCGCGACCGCCCTCCTGGAGCCTCTGGCAACGCCCCGGTTGATGGAGCAGTCGGGAGAAGCGATTCGCTACATCGTCGAGGTCTTCTACCAGGAATGGGCACGGGATAATCTTGAAAACGCAGCCTCCCGGATTGAGGACCTCCATCAACTCGCCCTGTTCGCAGACGCCCAACCCGATGTTTCGACTTTTCTGGCAGAGGTCACGATGCTGACCGATCTCTCCGGTGAAGCCCAGGGCGGAGGCCCCGAGGATGAGTGCCTGACCCTTTCAACCACCCATCAGGCGAAGGGATTGGAGTGGAAAGCAGTCTTTGTCCTCTGGGTCTCCGAAGGGCGCTTCCCCGGGCCCCGTTGCGACGATATCGAGGAAGAACGGCGGCTCTTTTATGTTGCCTTGACCAGGGCCAAGGACCATCTCGCCCTTGTGCATCCACAGATGGCCAGGGACCGCTACCAGGTCGATATCATCATTGATCCATCGAGGTTTCTGTTGGAAATTCCTCAAGGTCTACTTGCCGAACATGTCGTCAAGCCTCTGTTGCCCTCTCCAGAGAACATCGCGGCGCTCCCCGAATCACGGTATGACATGCCGGCGTTTCTGTTGCCGGCTGATGCAAATGACGATGAGGTCAATTGACCAACCCGGCGAAGCCGGAACCAAAATTCGACAGGCCAGTCCGCCGGGTAGCTATAAGCTATCAGCTGAGCGTCTTGCAAAAGCCCCAATGTCATCCTGAGCGGAGCGGCCGGAGGCCGCAGAGTCGAAGGATCCCCTCCAAATTAGCGGCGCGATTCTCGCAAAATGCCACATTAAGTGACTTATGGAGACCCTTCGACTCGGTCGTCGGACTCCCTTGCTCAGGGTGACACTCAGGGCTAACTCCTTTTCCGGTAAAACGTCGAATTGTACAAACAGCTCGAGGATAAGTCGCTCAAGGCCACAATGTACGATCGGAATCAGGGCTCCGTTCTTGTGTCTGGCGTCCCAGCGTTCTTGTTTCCCAGCATCTCAGCATTCTTCCCCTTGACATCAGATCATTGGTACATTAGAATGTTCTTTAATGGTTATAAAAGAATAATCATGCCCCCCATATCCAAAGGAGAACTTCATGTCAGTCATTGAAATCACCCAAGAAAACCTGACCGAAACCATCGACAACAACGACATCGTTCTGATTGATTTCTGGGCGCCCTGGTGCGGCCCGTGCCAGACCTTCAAACCGATCTTCCACGATGCCGCCGAGAAACACCCCGAGGCTGTATATGCCAGTTGTAACACCGAAGAGCAGCAAGAACTGGCGGCAATGTTCGGCATTCGGTCCATCCCGACCGTGATGGTTTTCAGGGAAAAGGTCGGCGTATTCAGTCAGCCGGGCATGCTGCCCGCCGAAGCACTGGAAGATGTCCTCGGCCAGGTCAAGGGCCTTGATATGAAAGAGGTTCACGCCCAGGTGACCCAGCAAAAGGCCAAAGAAACTCAGGCATAGTTTCCTGACACAATAGCCCCCTTCTTTCCCCGGGCTCTGCCCGGGGATTTCTTCTTCCCCGGTCCAACTCTCCAGCCTTCGAGCCTCCCAGCATTCCACCGTCTCCCCATTGCCGCCTCCACAACTCTTCGCTATCTTCATAGCCATGACCGACATCCTCGACACCTACCCAACGACGATCCCTGCCGCCCTGGAAAGGGCTGCGATTGATTTTCCTCACAGAGGGATCGGCATCTTCGATGGTCGCGGACGTCAAGTGGAGCGCAGAACCTACGCTCAGTTCTGGGAGAACGCGAAGGAGGTCGGCGCAAGAATCGCAACCCTGGGCATCGAACCTCGGGAACCGGTGATCATCGCTTTGCCGACATCGTGGGAGTGGTTGCTTGCCTGGTGGGGTGTGCTGCTCGCCGGAGGATGGCCGGTTGCGGCCTCCGGCGCCGGGGCAATCGCTGCCGCCGAAGCACAGTTCGACAAGGTCGATGCCATCATGAAAACGCTCCGGTGCCGCCGGATCATTTCCAGCGAAGGGTTCAGGCAACAGGCGCTTGACCATGGCAATCAATGGGCCAATGATCGAGTTCTGACAGTGCGCGAAATCCTCGATTTGACGCCTCAGCCTGGATTCCAACCCTCAATGGGCCATCCCGAGGAGACTGCTTTCCTCCAGTTGACCTCAGGCTCAACCGGCCTGCCGAGGGCCGTAATGATCTCGCATCTGGGCGCTATGCATAACGCAGTCGCCTCCTCCATTGTGATTGGCACTCCCCAAGGCGCACCGGCGCATCAATGGGCACAGTCAATGGTCTCCTGGCTGCCTCTCTACCACGACATGGGTCTGATCGGCTGCCTGATGCTCTCAATAGCTACAGGTCTCGATGTCTGGATGCTGCGGCCGCCAACCTTCCTGGCCCGTCCGAAGCTCTGGTTGCAGCAGTTGGGAAGCCGAGGGAAGACCTTTACCCCCTCTCCAAATTTCGGTTATCAGCTGGCGCTCGAACGGATTAGACCGGGGCAGCTGGACGGACTTGACCTTTCGAAATGGAAGGCGGCGTTGACCGGCGCCGAGATGATCCGCCCGGAGACCGTCAAAGCATTTTGCGAGGCCTTCGAACCCCACGGGTTCGACCCTCGAGCGTTCAGGCCCTGCTACGGCCTGGCGGAGGCCACCCTGGCCGTCACATGCGACACACGCGGAGAGGGAGTTCGTACTCTCCCGAAACCAGAAGGAGCTGATTCCGGATACGGATTGGCCGAAATTGTCAGCAACGGGGGACCGATAGACGCAACCGAGGTGGTTATTCGGGCGCTCAATGGGCGAAAGCTGCCCGAGAATTGCGTTGGAGAGGTGTGCGTCAAGGGGCCGGGGGTCTTTAACGGTTATTTCCTTGACGAAACCGCGACCGCCGGCGCCCTGGTCGACGGATGGCTGCAAACCGGGGACCTTGGTTTCCTTGCTGACTCCGAGTTGTACCTGACCGGACGGACAAAAGACGTTTTGATCGTGCATGGTCAGAATCTGATGCCCGATGAACTGGAACAGCTCGCTGACGGAGTGACCGGAGGCGGAGGCTTGATGCGGAGCGCAGCCTTCTCTGTAGCCGCCGGGGCTCAGGGGGAATCGGTGGTCTTGGTCGTCGAGACTTCGCAGACCGACAGTCCGTCCCTCCAAGGACTCGAACAGGAGATTCGATCACAGATCGGACGGCAGATCGGTCTACCGCTGGCAGACGTCGTCTTCGTCAAACGGGGACGAATTCCCCGAACAAGCTCCGGCAAGGTCCAGCGATCCGAGATCCGGCAGATTTATATTGATGGTGCCCTTTAGGGTGCGTCGGACGCATCTGAGAAGTCTGGCCGAACCTCTAGGCTATACTCCCCCGCCATTGGAGGACGCAATGACCAAGAAAGAATCCGCCCTGGCCGTTGTCGCAAAGGTCAGCGGCAAAGACCCAGAAGAACTGACGCCTGACGCAGAATTGGTGGCGAATCTGGGAATGGACTCAGCCAAGGCCCTGGAACTCCTTGTAGAACTTGAAGATCAACTTGAGATCGAATTCTCGGATGAAGACGCCGCCAAACTCAATACCGTCGGCGATATCCTTGCCTTCGTCGAACGACTCGAGAGCTGATTATCTTTGAACTCTAAGCCTGCCACCTTGAGCCGAATCTTGGTATGATGGGTGGCTATGACCCGTTCGGTTCCGGCGCACAAAGCCGGTGGCTCCAGCTCTGCCCTGCTCCGCTTGAAACGTGGCGACATCCTCGGTCGGTTGGACCGGGTGACGGCGGAGAGGGCTTTCCGGCTGTACCAGGAGCATTCGACAGAACGAATCGTCTGGTCCGGCGAGGGTATTGAAGCCACATTCAGTCGATCCACGATCACTGTTCACATACCCCAGCCCAAAAAGGCGCACATCACCGAGGCTGTCTGCTCTGCATGTGGCGCCGTAGACCCACCTTGCTTTCATGCAATGGCAGCCTTGCTTCGTTGGCTGGATATTCGGGCAACTCTGGTTCGACTGGGACCGGGCTCGGCATGGAGGGCACATTCCAGGCATCCTTTCATTGCGCCGACTCAATCTACGGAGGATCGTGTCGATCTCAGTCATCTCACTGGTCCAGATCTCCGATCGGCATTGGAACTGCAACTCTCCCTTCAGAAAACCGGAACTGCCAGCGTCCGACTTTCGGGCCAAGAGGTCCACATTCGGATCACACTGCCGTCGGGCGAGCACCGCATCGTCGTTTTCAGCGCCACCGTTTTGCCCAGTGCCCTTCCGGTCCTCAAGACCATGAACCGAATGGTCCTGGAGGGCGACCTTGAACAGCTTGAACTCTCTGAAGTTCGACTTCACCCCGTCCTGGCAGCCGCCTGGAGCGAAGAAGGTATCCTCCTGGAACCCGGTTTCCGTTTGGGTAACCGCTCGGTGCTTGCCGCGACCGAACTGGACGGTCGGATTCACGGGCGATGGGCCCGGGTCGGCCGACATCTGTGCCGGGTCCTGGATCCGCCAACACCGTTGGTACCGTTCCACCGAAAAGGCCGCCAGCTTCTGACCGGCCAGGCGGCGTTGCGATTCTTGAGTCTCGACCATCCCCAATTGAGGCAGCACGACTGGTATCTCCCCAGGGGGGCATTGGCGAAATTTCGGCAACCGGTCGTTCCCAAAACCGACAGTCTGGTCGTCAGTCAAAAAAACTCGGGCACTATCCTGCTTCAGCCGACCTTCACCGCTGAAGGGCACGACTTTGACTGGGAGGCTGCCCTGGATCTCAGGAAGAGCGGCTTTGCCCGTATCGAGGGACGGCTGGTCCATGCTCCCGACCTCTCGGCCTTCGAACGGGCGGGGTTTCAGGTGCCTCGACGTGGTTTGCACGCGGGCCTTCGAGGCGATCGTCTAGCCTTCATTCGCTTGGTCGCCGAAACCGACATCAGGGTCGTGTCGGAGGATCAAGACCTGGCCGACCTCGCGGCCTTACTTCGAGGGGCGAAGGCCGCAGATCCCGGCACGCCCCCTGGACTCATTTCCACATTGAGACCCTACCAGCGCGACGGCGTTCGATGGCTGTGGCAGCGCTATCTTGCCGGAGTCGGTGTTTTACTGGCGGACGACATGGGGCTGGGAAAGACTCACCAAGTGATGGGGCTCCTCTGTCATGTCCGGGCAACTCATCCTGAAGCATCGGTTCTCGTCGTCTGCCCTCGAGGCGTACTCGAACACTGGACCAACTTGCTGGAGACCTTCGCTCCGGGTCTTGGCTTGCATATTTTCCATGGCACCGACCGTCAACTTCCGGTAGCCTCAAAACACAACCCGGTCATTGTGACGACCTATGACATCCTGGTTCGCTCATCAGCTGAATTGATTCCCAAACAATGGGACATTGTCATATTCGATGAGGCACAGAGGATCAAGAACCCCCGAACCAAGGCAGCTCGATCGGCACGAAAAATCGAGGCCCATTTCAAGGTGGCCCTCTCCGGAACGCCGATGGAAAACCGTCTCCTCGAGTTGTGGTCCGTCGTCGAGTTGGTGCTCCCTGGATATCTGGGGTCGCAAAGGGAATTCAAGGAAACCTACCGCCACCCCTCACAGAGCCAGTTGGCGTTGCTGCGCAGCAGGCTGGGCATCCTCACCCTCCGTAGGCTCAAAGATCAGGTGTTGTCCGACCTCCCGGAGAAGGTCGAGGATCTCAGGTATTGCAATTTGACACCACAACAGAAACGGGTCTATTCGACCATTCATTCGGGGGCTATTTCCGACATCGCAGCAATGCTTGATGACGCAAACCAGGACATCCCCTTCATTCATATATTTGCGTTGATGACTCGGTTGAAGCAGGTATGCGACCACTCCACCCTCGGAGGTGACGCCCCCAATCTCGACAGCGGATCCTCTGGAAAACTCGAGGTCTTTGATGAAATCCTGAATGAAGCTCTGGAAAGCGGGCAGGAAATCGTCGTCTTTTCTCAGTACGTCAGGATGCTGGATCTCCTGTCAAGCCACTTGGCCGCTCAGGATATAGGCCATCTGATGCTGACCGGGTCTACCAGGGACCGCGGGCGGGTTATCAGGCGTTTCAATTCGGGGCAGCACGAAAGAGTCTTGCTGGCCAGTCTGCTTGCCGGCGGTGTGGGAATCGACCTGACCGGCGCCTCGGTAGTGATCCACTACGACCGTTGGTGGAACCCCGCCAAAGAGAATCAGGCGACCGACCGGATTCATCGCATGGGCCAAAAACGATTCGTTCAAGTGTTCAAGTTGATAACTCGTGAAACCATCGAGGAGCGGATCGACAAACTCATTCGTCGAAAGATTGCACTCTTCGAGGAGGTTGTTGCGCCGACGGAAAATGTCATCCGGAGTATCGACCGGAAGGAAATCGCAGAACTGTTGGATTTGTCTAAGTAACTAACCCGGCGGGGGGCGTCACCCACTTTTTTTTGCTCCTTTAACGCCGGGTTGATACACTGGGCGCATGGCTTCACCGGATTACCTGATCTGTCTTGAGTGTGAAACCCCCAGCTATGTATTCGAATGGAAGGACGGCAAGGTGACTGAGGCATTGTGCCAGACCTGCGGCAACGAAGACCAAGCCTCCTTCGCCACTGAGGAGGAGTACGAGGCACTCGCCGACGATCCCCGGTTCACGAGCGGGCGTTAAGGTTATAATGCCGGTGTTCTGATGAAGTTATTGGCACGTTTTAATTCCAGTCTGACCTACCCCATCGCTGCAACTCTATTGCTGGTGACGGTGGTTCCGGTGGCCTTGGTTGGGTTCGACCTGGCCCGGTACAACCGAGAGGTCCTGACGACCAAGGAGCGAAAGGTGCTGACCCGCCAGGCAGTGAACCTGGCCAGCGAGGCGACAATGTACCTTGCGACTGCCACGAGCCGTTTGGACCTGATCACCAGGACTCTCAGGGTGATTCCCGTTGTCGAAGCCGAACTCCAGACCGAACTTCTGACTGAGACGGCCGCCAATTCCCAGAGAGCTTTCTTGTATTTGCAGATTGCGGACAATCAGGGTGAGGGCGCTTTCGTTCGTGATCCCCAATTGAGTGACGAGGCGGCGTCGATGCTGTCGACGACTCTCGCAGAGGCCCATCGCCATGCCTTGAATGGGACCTCAACAACAACGGTGCGAACCGACCTTCCCCGCAATTTTCCTTCAGTCTCAGTCATGGGCGCCCCGCTCGAGAAAGTCGACGGCGAGATCTGGGGCAGTTTGACGGCTGTTATCAGTCTCAGACCTATCGAGGACCGGCTTCGGGAAAGCACATCCGGCGGGCAGTACTCCGCCATGTTCGATCAGGATCTCCAGATCATCGCCAGCTCTGACGATGTCCACCGTGGGCAGGCAATCACAGTGTCGCCGTTGGTCTCTGATTTCCGTCTCTCTCCAGTCAGGCTGACTCGGATTTATCAAGATCCAGACGGAGAAGACTCTCTGGTTGGCTCGGTTGCGCCGATCGGATTAATCGGTTGGGGTGTGCTGGTCGAACGATCCAGTTTCGAAGCCTTCCGCCCAGTTCGGGTCATGATCGTTCGAACCGTCGTCGTCACAGCCGTTGCCGGGCTCCTGGCACTGGGGCTTGGGTTCTTCCTCGCACAACGAATCATCGGTCCGATTCAGAAGCTGGACCAGGTCTCGTCCGAGATTGCCAAGGGAAATCTGACCGTCCGAGCGCCTATCACCGGCCCCGCTGAACTGGCCCACTTGGCCGGCAACTTCAACAACATGGCCGGGAGTATCGAGGCTCTTGTTCGGCGGTTGCGCCAAGCTCTGAGACATAATCAAGAGCTCTTCCTCGAGACCATCAGAACCCTTGCCGCAGCCATCGACGCCAAAGATCCCTACACCCGAGGCCACTCCGAACGAGTCAGTTCTTACTCAATGGCGATCGCTCGACATCTTGGCCTGGGTTCGGAGGAGATGTTCAGGGTCCGAATAGCCGCAATTCTCCACGACGTCGGCAAACTGGGTATTCGGGAAGGCATTCTCAATAAGCCGGGTGGCCTGACCGAGGACGAGTTCATGATCATGAGGCAGCACCCAGAGATCGGGTCCCAAATCATGGCGCCGATCAGAGCCTTGAAAGATATTATTCCAGGAATTCGAAACCACCACGAAACCTGGGACGGCCGCGGCTATCCAGACGGGCTCGCGGGCGAAGAGATTCCGTTGGTGGCCAGGATTATCGGAGCGGCCGACACCTTTGACGCCATGACGACCACCCGGCCCTACCAAGAGGCGGCAACGCTCGAATACGTCCTGGGGAAAATTCGCGAAATGTCCGGAACCCGGTTCGCTCCGCCCGTTGTCACTGCCCTTCTCGCCGCCGTCGAGGCTGGCGACATCACACCGCCGGACGCGGATCATGGGGGTCCCAAACCCCAACAGGAGGCATCATGAGACCCTTGGCGCTCGTTCTCTTCTTTGTCATTTCATTGGGGGGCTGTACCAGTTCCAGTTCACCGGACCCAAAAGGCTCCGAGAACGAAAACCCTTTGTACGCTCTGACCCTAATGCGGCAGGGTTCCTTGATGCTTCAGCAGGGACGCTACGAGGCAGCCCTCGATAGATTCGAGGAGGCAGACAAGGTCACTCCAGGCAATGCCACCATTCTCAATATGACGGGCCTGTGCCACATGCGTCTGGGGCAGAATGACAGGGCGTTGTTGTCATTTGACCGTGCCCTGGCTTTGATTCCGGCTTTTACCGATGCCAGAAACAACCGTGGTGCTACCTACCTGGCGATGGGCCAATACCGAATGGCTGAAGTCGATTTTGGTGCGGTCCTGGATGACTCAACCTACCCTCACCGTTTCGACGTGTACTACAACCTGGCCCTGACCTACTTGCAGCGAGGAATGACATCGGCCGCCAAGGAGAATTTCCGAAACGCCCTCGATCCCAATCAGCCGGTATTCGAAGCCTATATTCAGCTGGCGACAATCGAACAGCAGGAGGGTTTCCCGGATGAGGCGATCCGGCTGCTGGAAGAGGCAATTTTTAATTTTCCAACCAGAATCGAGGCTCCGATGGCCCTGGGTACCTTGCTGATCAATCTGGGCAGGGAAAACGACGCCGAACCTTATCTCCGAAGAGTCATTAGCGATCAACCCAATTCGACACGTGCGAACGAGGCCCGCCGGCTTCTCGATGGAGACTGATGCCATTTAATTACCTCTTGACCAATCTACTAGTGGACGTTCCGGAGGCCGTCGGTGCAATTTTCCTGGACGACGAGGGAGAAGCTGTCGACTGGGTTACCCGGCACAACGATCCCTTCGATCTCAAGGTTGAGGGCGCCTACCACTCAATCTTCATTCGGCGGCTCGTGGTGATCACCCGCGACAATGACTTGGGACCCTTGAGACACTACATCATTAAAGGCGATGGGTTGACCTCGTTGACGCACACCTTGCCGGACGGCTATTATCTCGTCCTGATCTTGGATCGACCGGCCTTTCTCGGGCAGGCGGTTTTCTACCTTGAGCGTGCTGCCGGAATCTTGGCCCGCGAACTGGCCTGATTGCTTCTGAAATACCTATCAGGCGCCCCGGGGGTTTCTCTCAGGAGTTCGCGAGGATCAACGAAATAGGGCAGAAATTTTAGTCTTCGGAGTCTGATGATGGCTGGTACTTTCGTAAAAAAACTCAAACGCGGCCTGCTGATGACCCACACCGAGTTCATCGAGAAGGTCGGAGAGTCCTTTCGCCGAACCGGTCCGGTAGAACCCGCCCACCTCGACCGTCTCGAAGATGCGTTGATTGCCGCAGACACGGGAGTTGAGCTCTCGATCCGTCTGGTAGACCTCTTGAGGGAGGATGTCCGCAAAGGACGTCTGACGGAGGCTGACGAACTCCGGCCGGCCGTTCGGATCAGGCTGCTTGATCTTCTGATGGCTGCGGACTCGGCCTGCCCTTTGATCGAGCCGGCGACTGGACCGAGGGTGACATTGTTGGTTGGAGTCAACGGTACAGGCAAAACAACCACCGTAGCCAAAATCGCAAAACGCCGCAAAGAAGCCGGTGGCTCGGTGATCCTGGCGGCGGCTGACACCTTCAGGGCTGCCGCCGTGGAACAACTTCAAATCTGGGCCAACCGCGTGGACGTGCCCGTGGTCTCGCAACGAGAGGGCGCCGACCCTGCTGCAGTGGTTTATGACGCCATCGCATCTGCAAAGGCCCAAGGCGCCGACGACGTCATTGTCGATACCGCGGGAAGGCTCCATACCCACGCCAATTTGATGAAGGAGTTGGAGAAGGTCCGAAAAGTCGCCGCTCGGGAAGTCGAGGGTGCGCCTCACGAAGTCCTGCTGGTCCTCGATGCCACCACTGGATCCAACGGCATCGAACAGGCACAAAGGTTCGGCGCGACAGCAGGCGTCAACGGCGTTGTCTTGACCAAACTCGACGGCACCGCAAAAGGCGGCGTAATACTTGCGATTGCCGACACACTGGAACTCCCGGTTCGTTGGGTCGGCGTTGGAGAAGGCGTCGATGACCTTCTGCCTTTTGCGCCGGAAGATTTCGTCGACGCCTTGCTCGAGATCTGAGTTTCTGGCGGAGCTGACGACGCTGCGGGGATCCTCCTTGTGAGGCATCTTTCTGGACGTCGAGGTACGAGGAAAAACATTTCGTAAAACGCCGCACACACTTGCGCCGATTTCTGGTAGAGTGGTTTTTCGGCACTCTGATGCGGAGAATTGAACCCGCCTATCCCGATTTGCTCCCAGTGACCCACGTGGTCCGACCTGGGTACTTGCACAGTGATCGAGTCGAACTCGACCCGATCAGGATGGGTATTGTCTGGAACGATGCACCGCGTCGAATTCTCCCCAAGAATGAGTGGGTCCCACGGGATCCCATTCGCGCGATCGTTTTCGCTCGCGTCGCTCTCAAGAGGCCGGACATTCTGGAAAAGCTGCTCGACAGGGGATCCTCAATCCTGCTGGTGCTGGATGAAGCCACAGCCACTCCGGCTGACCTCGGCCTGAGTAAAGTACAGGAAGACATTCGTTTGACTCCCCTTCTGCCCGTTCTCCCAAAATATCTCGGTAACGGTGTAGGGTCGATGAAGGCCTGGAAGGGCTACGTCTGGGGCGCAATGCTCGGCCTGTTCCCCTTCCCGAATGCTGGGGATGCCATTGAACGCAGAGTCAAAAAACTCGGCCGGGCCGGGGCCACCTTTGTCGCAGCCGCACCTCTGCTGCTGACTCCAAAAGACCGGCATCGAGTTCTCGATACATTTCAAGACAGTAAGAATGAAGATCGCATGGAGAATGCCCTTTTTCATGCAGATGTCTCCAGAGGCCTTCATGCTCTTGAACGGAGGGCAGGCATCGCCATACGCGAAGCCGGCATGAACGCCTGGGTCGACAGCCCGTCCCTGGACGGACGAAACGCTTCAGCGTTGACTACGGCCGCCAGACTCCGGCTCTGGGCACGGCGCCTCGACCAAAGCCACGAAGAAAGTTCGTGGGGATGGCGCCTCCGAAGAGCGGCGAGCGCCCTCGAACACCTCCAGAATGATCCGGAGGTTCTGGCCTCGGGAAACAACCTCAGAGTCATTCCGGGATTCGACCCCTGGGTTGTGGAGTTCACCGAGTCGCTGTGGAGCGGCGGAGAACCACTGACCAGCGCCTGGGCGAAGTGGGCCGGAGTTGACAAAAGCAGCCCCTGCGCCTGATGGAGAGAGACCATCACTGACCGCCTTGTGTAGAATCTCCACCTTATGAGAGCCGGTCCGAGAGTCCCGGAAATGCAACGTGCGACTTATGCGTTGACCCTTGCGATGGAGACAAAGACCCAATGACATATGCCAACAAGGCACGCAACGAACTCGGCATGTACCTGGAGATGTCCAAAGCCAGACTGTCGGCGATGGTGGTCTTCTCCACAATCGCAGGCTACCTCCTGTCGTCCCGCGGCGCCGGCCACCTGGACCATCTGCTCTGGACCGCTCTCGGGACCGCGCTGGCCGCATTCGGAGCCAGTATTTTCAACCAGATCTTGGAAACTGAGTTGGATGCAAAGATGGAGCGCACTCAGGACAGGCCTTTGCCCTCCGGTCGAATGCCCCGGGGCCGAGCTCAGATTTACGGCTGGGCATCCTCTGTAGCCGGTGTGGTCCTTCTTGCCACCTTCGTCAACCTCTTGACATCAGCTCTTGCTCTCGCGGTCATCCTGGTCTACACACTGGTCTATACGCCAATGAAAATACGGACCTCTGCAAATACTCTGGTTGGGGCGGTGGTCGGCGCGGTACCTCCAGTCATCGGTTGGACAGCCTATTCCGGCAGGATCGAAATCGGCGCCTTGATCCTCTTCGGCATTCTCTTCACTTGGCAAGTCCCACATTTTCTGGCGCTGGCCTGGATGTACCGAGAAGATTACGCTCGCGGCGGTTTTCAAATGCTCCCGGCAGTCGACGCCCTGGGTCGATTCACGGCACGAACAGCCTTGGTTTACGCGCTGGCACTCCAACCCTTGACCTTGATGGTCTACGCCGAGGGGCTTTCGGGGATTACGTTTCTGATCATTGCCCAGGCCCTGGGCCTGGCCTTCGCCGTTGCCGCCCTTCCCTTTTACAGAGAACGGACTCGACTCACCGCTCGGCGCCTCTTTCTGGCCAGCATCATCTACCTTCCCTTGCTGCTGATTTCGATGGTCGGCGACATGGACCAACGGGTCTTCAATGGAGCGTTTTTCGGCGCCGAACCTCAGGCCGCAGTTGCGTTGGCTAATTCCCACCCTCCGGACAGACAGTGATCGGCAGACTCTTTCGCAGCGGATGGTGGGTTGTTCTTGCCGCCGTCATTTCTGTCGTAGGAATCCTCGCCTTGGTCGTCCGTCCCGGACCAATTACCGGGATTGGCGACGGGAATGATCCCGCAACCTACGGATTTGATCTCGATTGCATGCGAATCTCCGGCATCGTCGCAGGCGGCATGGGCCGCGACGGCCTGCATGCAGTGGACAACCCCGAAACCGTTGCCGGCACACAGGTGGCAACAATCAACGAAGAGCATCGCGGCAAGTTACTGGTCGGCTCCGACCGCGTCATTGGTGTAATCATCAAAGGCGAAGCGCGCGCCTATCCTCTGCGGCTGATGCGATGGCACGAGGTCGTGAACGACGATCTCGGCGGCGAGAGTATCGTGGTGACCTATTCGGGTCTCAGCGATGCCTCTGCGGTGTGGCGACGCCCCGTCATTGCTGGTCAGCCCCTTTCGTTTGCCGTGTCCGGGTTGCTCTCCAACTCCAATACACTGATCTACGACCGGGCACGCCCCGAAGGAGAACCCAGTCTCTGGAGCCAGCTCGGCGGCCACGCAGTCGCCGGTCAGCTGGCCTGCTCCGAGGCCCACTTGCAGGGTCTTCCCTTTGACCTCACCCTGTGGTCCGACTGGTTCGAGCAGCATCCTGACACCGACGTCATGGCGCCGTTGCCGGAACTCAAAAGACTCTACAAACGAGACCCCTACCACAGCTATTTCGGGTCCCAGGTGCTTCACTTCCCCGTTGACCCGATGCCTCCAGCCGACGGACTTGACCCTAAGGAAAGTGTCGTGATCGTCGAAAACGGGTCACAGCGAAAGGTATTCGCCGTCTCTTCGTTGGCCGCCGACGCCGGCGTTCCCCAGGGCTCTGTCGACGTTACAATCGCCAATCTTCCACTCAGAATTCACTTCACTACCCTACCCGCAACTGCCCGCGTAGAAGCACTCGACGACTCCGACCAGATTCCGGTGATGCGCATCGCCTTCTGGTTCGCCTGGCACGCACAATTCCCAAACGATCCCTTGGCGACACCGTAGCTGCACATGAAGCCCGTTGGCAGCCAGGTTGCGCCCCCCCCTGAAGGACCCGCCTACAGATCTCAGAACCACCGTAGTCAGGTCCTTCAGGGACTGTTGTTGGATCCCCGGTAGAGAGTAGAATCCCTCAATGGACTGTTTTGAGCACCAAACACTTGACCCCGCAACCGGACTTTCGATCCAAGCCAACGTCACAAACGCCGGCAATGACGTCGTCGTTGTCGTCACCGGCGGAAGCAGGCCCCACGTCGGCAGTATCGTTCTGGCCCAACCGACCGGTCCCGGTCGGAGTGGCGTATCGTGTTCGGTGATGACCATACCCCCTCATAAAGAAGAAGCAGTAGCACGCCCAATCGCCGAGGCCATCTGCAAAGCGTCGGGCCAGGTAACCCTCGTCACCGCAGGCATTCACGAGGACAGCCTCGATGCCGAGGGCGTCCAGATCTACCTGGGTCTGGCCGAGAAAATGGCGGCCGAACTGGCGGAGAGGATCCGATGAAGAATACCCAGACCCGCGCCGTGATGGTGGGCGCCATTAAGATCGGTGGCGGTGCTCCCGTCGTCATTCAGTCTATGACCAACACCGATACCGCAGATGCTGATTCGACGACCCAGCAGATCGTTGAATTGGCCGAGGCGGGCTCCGAGTTGGTGCGCATCACCGTTAATACTCCAGAAGCCGCCGCAGCTGTTCCCGAAATCCGAAAGAGAATGTCCGACGCCGGATGTTCGGCCCCCTTGATCGGCGATTTCCACTACAACGGACATATTTTGCTGGCCCAATTTCCGCAATGTGCAGCGGCTCTCGACAAGTACCGAATCAATCCAGGGAACACCGGGCACGGGACCCGCGGCGACGATAACTTTTCAACCATCTGCCGTATTGCCCTGGACAACAACAAGCCGGTCCGAATCGGCGTCAATGGCGGGTCCCTGGATCAGGCGCTCGTTCTATCGATGATGCAGGAGAATACCGACAGGAAACTCGGCCTTAGTTCCGAAGAGGTCCTCGAGCACTGCATGGTCCAAAGTGCACTTCAGTCTACCGAGATGGCCTTCGCGGCCGGCCTGGCTCCCAAACACGTAATTCTCTCCTGCAAAGTTTCCGAACCGGTCGCTCTTGTTCGCCTTTACCGAGCCCTCGCGAAGCAAACCGACCAACCGCTGCACCTCGGTCTGACCGAAGCCGGCATGGGGGCCAAAGGCCTGGTGTGGTCCGCCGCCGCCATGGCGCCCCTGCTGCTCGACGGCATCGGAGACACCATTCGGGTCTCCTTGACTCCGCGGGCCGGCGGCGATCGGCGAGAGGAAGTTCGGGCTGCCTGCGAGTTGGTGCAGGGCTTGGGCATGCGTTCCTTTTCGCCGACCGTCACCGCCTGCCCTGGCTGCGGTCGCACGACATCAACCACATTCCAAGAGCTGGCGGAAAGGGTCGAAGACCACATCAGAAAAAGTATGCCGGCATGGAGAGAGCAGTACCCCGGCGTCGAGGAATTCAAGCTGGCCATCATGGGCTGCATCGTCAACGGCCCCGGTGAGAGCAAGGCCGCACATGTGGGGATCTCCCTTCCCGGCACCGGTGAGGAACCCAAATGCCCCGTCTTCGTCGACGGCCGTCCCTTCACAACCCTCAAGGGCAGCTATGAAGAGTTGGCCGAGCAGTTCATTACCATCATCGAGGATTATATTGAGCGACGGTGGAGCGCTGCTTGAAACTCGAAACTGGAAACTGGAAACTGGAAACGCAAAACCTACTAACCGGTGGTGTTGATGAAGGCATTCAGCTTTGGGCCCAAATCATCAACTAACCGGGCGAATTGCTCAATATCATTTTCCGAGGAGATGACCCCTCGACGAATCGCCTTGCGCAACCATGCCTTTGTTTCCTCGAATGAGCCTCTGGCGTAACGGTAGAACCTCTTCCTGTCCGCGGGACTGTATCGGCCGTAACCCTCAGCGATATTTGCGGCGATGCTATCCGAAGAACGGATGATCTGAATCCCCATGGTCTTCTGTGTCTTGAAATCCCACCTATCATAGGCATCCCACACCATGTCTGACAGGCGTTCCGCGAGCCGGTACACATCCATCTCGTAGATCTCTTTCATTCGATTCTCCCTAAACTGGACTGTCTTTCCAGTTTCTAGTTTCCAGTTTCCAGTTTCAATCAGCCATGCCTCACCGCCGCTCGCACAAAATTCAATCTTGAAAACTCTCCCTGGGTCAAGATCTCCAGCATCCGGTCTTTACGGCGGCCCTTGGGAAAGATCCTCTGAACGACCTCTCGCGGGCTCTGACCATCTTCGATCAAACGACAGGACTCCCCTGCCGCTCGTTCGATCGATCTCGCTTTTCCCAGCAGTCGATCGACAGGGTTCAGGGCGTCGATGCCATGGCCGGTCAGCATGCGGCGGGGTTCAAGCGCTGCGACCCGTCGAAGAGACCCAACCAGGAGATAAGGATTCTCGTGGGTCATCACCGCCGAGGCGCCGGGAGCAACAAAAAGATCCCCGACGAATACGGTCCGACTGACCGGCTCGAACAGTGCGACGTGGGTCTGGGAATGGCCGGGAGATGGGATGACCTTGAGTTCCGCTTCTCGACCAACGATCTGCTCGGCCATGGGTTCGGCCCCGACCGAACCCGGCAGCCCCCAGAAAAGACGACGATAAGCCAAGAGTTGATCGAGTCCCTCGGTATCAAGGTACTCAGGCCGATAGACAAAGACCGGACAGCCATGCCTCTCGGCCAGACCCACCGCATTGCCGGTATGATCTTCGTGGTGGTGCGTACAACAGATCGCCGAAATCGAAGCACCCTCGAGCGCCTGAAGAACCAAGGGTCGGGCATGGGCAAAGCCGGTATCCACCAACAGATCCCCCACCCGGTAGAAGCTGACCTCAAAACCCAACATCCGGGTCCATCGGCTATGAAGCCGGTACGCCGTAATCCCATCCCCAAGGTCTTCCACCTTGATCGAGACCTGCTGTGTGGCACCGTTGAGTAACCCCTTCAACATCAAACGCCATGCTAACCCAGCAAAGCCAACCAGAAATATCCGAGAAAATGAAAAACAAGGTTTCGTATTCTCTTTCTCTTGGCGATCTTTGCGCCTTTGCGAGATATCTGTGTTTGTGTCCGTTGCGGCTCAAGATATAATGAAACGATGTTCAAGACAGTGCAAGACCGTGTGTGGGCCTTCGACATGGAGTGGATCCCGGATCCATTGGCAGGCCGAATTCTGTATCCGAAAGAGACCGCCGATGCCGAGAACGATACGGCGGTGATGCGGGTGATGTGGGATCAGGGCGGCGCCTCCGAAGAGGACCCAACGCCCTTCCTCAAAACGGCTCTTTGCAGGATCGTTTCGGTCGCCGCGGTTGAACGTCGAGCATTCCAAGGGGGCGAGACTTCACTGACCCTGATGTCTCTTCCCCATGATCCAGGCGACCCCGAAAAAGTCACAGAACAGGCGGTGGTCGGAGACTTCCTCGATGCCCTCGGAGACCACCAACCCCAGTTGGTCGGCTACAACTCCCACTCATCGGACCTCAAGATCATGGTGCAGCGGGCGATCATCCTGGGCCTCGAGGCCGAGGGCTTCTGCCGTCGTCCCAATAAGCCCTGGGAGGGCATCGACTACTTCGCCCGGGGCTCCGAGGCAAACATCGACCTCAAGGACATCGTCGGCGGCTGGGGCCTGGCCACACCGTCCCTTCACCAGATGGCCGTTCAGTCGGGCATTCCCGGCAAGATGGATGTCGACGGCAATCAGGTGGCCCAAATGTGGCTGGAGGGCCGGCTCGAGGAGATCGTGCACTACAACGAGTACGATGCCCTGACGACCTATCTCTTGTGGCTGAGAACGGCCCATCTCGGGGGATTTTTCAACGACGAAGCCTACCGCCTCGAACAGCAACGTGTCGAGAACCTGATCGAACAAGAATTGGAAAAGGGGCGGTTGCATCTTCAGGCCTTCCGGGAAGAATGGGATCGTCTTCGGGAGGCGATTGGTACGCGGTGAGGCTGAACGAAACGAAAGACAATTGAACCGCAAAGCCACGGAGGTCCCAGCACGGCCCTTGGCGCAACCAAATAGGGAACGAACGTCCAACGTCCAACGTCCAACGTTCAACTTTGAAGTAGGAACCGGCGCCAGCCTGAGAGGCTGCCGAGCCGTCAGGCTCGGGCCCGTGAAGCGGGCAGCGCGGGCAGGGAACCGGTACGCCGGTCGAAGGCCGGCAGAACCATCAGGTTCCGTATCCGAAGGATGCAGTGCGAGCCTCGCCCGAGGGCGGGTTGCGGTGGAACGAGACAGCCGAGGCTCGAGGAACGCAAGGGCCCGGTTCTACACGATAGACCTCTTCGACCTTTCTGACCCTTTGACCCCTGCCCCCGTTCCGTCTATCCTTGGTCAACTACTGAAACGGAGGCTTCCCAGATGGCAGCAGAGATTTTCACCGACGAATGGGCCCAGGAGTGGCACGAAGAAATCAATGACAACGCGAACTACAAGAAGGCCGCCGCCAAATGGGAAGGTGCCATCGGCATGGTGATGACCGAGGACGAGGACATGGGCATTCCCGAGGAGCGGGTTGTGGTTGCCGATCTGTGGCACGGTGACAGCCGCGGCGCGAAAGCCATTACTTCAGCTGACCTTGACGACGTACCCTTCGTCATCAAAGCCAATCCCCAGGCCTGGAAGAAAGTGCTTGCTGGTAGGCTCGACCCGATCGTTGGCCTGATGGGCGGCAAACTCAAGCTGGCCAAGGGCGGCCTTTTCGCTCTCTTGCCCTATGCCAAGGCGGCGAAGGAACTCGTTGCATCGGCAATCTCGGTTGATACCGAGTTCCCTGATGGGTGGGACTAGGATTCTGAGGGACAAGGATTCTGAAGGACAGAGGCCACTAGCGAGACCGTTAGTGGTAAATGGCCGGGGCCTCTGACTTCCAGAATCCTGTAATGCGCTTCGCGCATGAGGGTTTGGTCAACAGTAGCACCACATTAATGCCCTTAAAAACAAAGATTTAACAATTTCTTGCCGCAAAGCGGCAAGAAATCCTTGACACTCTTGCCGCAGCGCGTTATATTCTCCTTGTCAACGATGCCGCACCGCGGCGTCACCGAACAACGGTACACCGCCGAGATCGGCAAAGGAGAACACCATGATGAAAAAAGCCAAAGACGTGCAACACGAAGTCGTCGAGAACGCTCACAAGGTCTGGCTCGCCGGACTTGGCGCGTTCGCAGTCGCCGAAGAGGAAGGCGCCAAGTTCCTCAAGAACCTGATGGAAAAGGGCGAGGACATCGAGGCCAAGGGCAAAGACCAGCTGGACAAAGCCAAAGGCGCCGCAACCGGCGTCAAGGCTGTTGCCGAGAGCTATTGGGGCGCCATCGGGCAGACCGTCGACGATACCGTGACCAAGGCATTCGACCGTGTCGGCGTACCCACCAAGGACGAGTTCAAGGCCCTCAACAAGAAGGTCGCCGCCCTGACCAAGGCCGTCGAGACTCTGAAGAAAAGCCAGGCCAAGCCTGTTGCCAAGAAGCCTGCTGTTCGCAAGCCGGCCGCACGCAAACCCGCGGTGAAGAAGCCAGCGGTGAAGAAACCTGCCGCGAAGCCCGCAGCAACCAAGTAAAACCACCAACCAACCAAAAAGGCGCCGCGCATGCGGCGCCTTTTTTGCTTTAAGGCTGGAACGCTGGGATGCCAGGACGCTGGGATGCAGGAGACGTCCAGGATTCACAGTGGAAGCGCACGACTCCGATCGTGCATCATGCGTGATTGAACACGCAGAATTTCCGAAGGTCTTGATGGGGGCCAGCGCCCACACTCCAGTCTTGCGTCCTAGCGTCCCAGCGTCCTGGCTTCCCAGCGTCCTGGCTTCCCAGCGTCCTGGCTTCCCAGCGTCCCTAGCCTTCCGGCTCCCCGAGATATCCCAGCAGAATCGTCTTCTTCTCTTCCATCAGCTCTGCAGATCGGGCTTCCAGCACTAAACGAAGCAGCGGCTCGGTATTGGAGGGCCTGACATTGAACCACCAGTCGTTGTACTGCACGGTGATACCGTCAACAAAATCAATCTCGCCGTCCGAGAAGTCTTTTTCCAAACGGCGGATCATGCCCTCTTTGTCGTCGACGTGGAAGTTGATTTCACCGGTTGCGAAGTACCGCCTCAAAGGGGCGACCAGTTCGGAGAGCGGCCGTCCAGTCTCCCTCAGCGTACAGAGAACTTCGACCAGGGTCATGATCGAAGAATCGGCGGTGAAATTATCGCGAAAGTAAAAATGCCCAGCCAACTCGCCCCCAAAGGGTGAGTTATGCTCCCGCATAGTTGCTTTCATAAAGCTGTGGCCGACTCGCTCACGGACCGGCACTCCACCCGCCTCTTCGATCGCCTCCTTTGTCGCCCAGGAAGAGCGCAGATCGTAAATGATCGCAGCACCCGCCTCGTCGCGGAGAAATCGCGGCGCCAGAAGACCCGTGATCAGATCTGCTGAGATTGCCTGCCCCTTTTCGTCAACCATCATCGCGCGATCAGCATCACCATCGAACGAAACGCCACAGTCGCTTCCGCTCTCGATGACAAGCGCCTGAAGATCAACAAGATTCTCCAACTTGAGCGGGTTGGCTTCGTGGTTGGGGAAGGTGCCATCCAACTCCCAGTAAAGGGGAACAAGTTCGATGTTGAGCCGGTCGAGCATTGGGCCATAAATCGCCGCCATACCGTTGGCGGCGTCAGCGGCAACCTTGAGCCGAGGTTCCGAGTGGGTGTAACGCTGGAGAATGTGCTCGGTGTATGCCTCGAAAATGTTTTCTTCCCGTTCGTCGGCTTGTGGGGCCATTCGAATATCCACCGAACTCGCGTTGACCAGTCCCTCCAGTTTCTCAATGCCGGTGTCGTAGGCCACGGGGATGGCGTCACGCCGGGACATCTTGAACCCGTTGTACTGCGCCGGGTT
>Ga0164313_10001111_pt1 | contig 23426 bp, 45 predicted proteins | sample GuaBasSedimGuay4_FD_113735 | JGI IMG/M metagenome (GOLD analysis project Ga0164313, IMG submission 113735) | Subseafloor sediment microbial communities from Guaymas Basin, Gulf of California, Mexico - Guay4, Core 4569-4, 0-3 cm | ecosystem: Environmental > Aquatic > Marine > Hydrothermal vents... | reverse complement strand
TGCTTTGAATATCAATAATGACAATGGTAAAAATTTCATTAATTATTTTCCTTATTTTTAGGAATAGCTACAAGCTTACAAGATTGATCTCTAGGCAAAGATTTTTCACAAGGTTCAAGTATTCGATCGACAAATGCATTATTTGTCCATTGTGTAGTACTGCACCAAATAACATTCCAAAGAAAATTCCAAAGACTACTTCTATAGATAATTTCATTTCTTAAGGTCCAAAAATGAAAACATTTTCTGTATTTATGAACCTTTATAGATGTGTAGCTATATGTAATATATACCTAAGATGTGTGCAATAAAAAAGGGACGAGAAAATAATCTAAAATGAGAGGAGGAAAAGCATTTTAGAGAGATCTTAATCTCAGTTCTCGTCCCTATGGTGCATCAGGTCAATTCGACGCTAAGAAGGACACAACATGTATACCAGTGTAAAATAGAATCTTTTTAAAATCAAGTTTTCTTAGAATGTAATACGATAAAATGATTATCATCTGCAAATGAACAAGCAGTTTGTATGTTTGGGTAACTTTTATATTGTAAGCAACTAGGAGAATTAGAATCATAATTCTTAAGTTCAGGATCACTGGTAGTGCCTATTGATAATACGTTATTTCCATTTAGAGCACCTAAATGTTCCATATTTTGGTAAAAGTACACCTTGGTTTTTTTACAATCTTTTATTGCTCGTATAAGTTTATTAAATGCCTTATTTTGTGCATCTGTTAGTTGTATTGCTTCTTGATAATCGTCTTGTAAAGATAACTAATCTCCTAATTGTAAATTTTGCTTCATCCAAAGTTTAGATTTTAAGATTTTTAAGGCAGCTTCCTTTTGTTTATGAAAAGATCTACTGTAGTTAAAATCCACTACAACAGTTATACCTGTAGGTATGTGAATTGATTCTAGTTTCAGATTCTTTTTGGTTTAGAATCAATTCACACCTTTACTTTTACAATAACATGTGTAGTTATAGAAATTTCATCTCGTCCCATTCGTTCTCTGTGGACAAGTTCTATTTCTTGAACTTTACATGTGGTATTTGTTTCAAAGGTATAAATTGCATCTCCGATTTCTTGAGTCAATAAAATCTTTGCTTGTTTGATTTCTTTAATGTTCATTAAAAATAGAATCCTCTAAATGACGGATTTCTTCTTCCGCTCCTAAGAGCGTTGTGCAAAGTACGTCAATCCAATTGAACAATTCTTTGGCACTACGATTTTGTAAAAGTAAAGACCTTTCATTATCCGTAAGGTATTCCACTTCGACAGATTTCCATTTGCCATCTCTTTTTACACGTAAGTATGCACCAGTCATTTTTTTGGCCTGTATTTTTCTGTAGCTTCCCATTTTGTACCGTGCAATACAAATACTCGTCCACAGTACTCACAAATGTCCGTGTCTCTTTCTTTAGGCTTTATAAAAACTTTCCATGTTCCATATCCATCACGAGTTCCACCTATAGATGCTAGACAACATCTAAGCACACCTGCTGATTGAATTGTAATCATGTCTTTTTTACTTTAGGATGATGACGTTTGCCACATTTTGAGCAATAAAATTTTGGTGCTTTGTTTTTACGATATCTAGGTATAAAGGTACCTGATTTACATTCATTACATTTCATTGTGAGCTCCTTTAATTTCTATGTAGTCTGTTTTGTAAGTTACGGAGTTTACGTGCTCGGTTTGCACAAGGTTTTAAATGGTCTGATTTCCATGCTATATAAATTTTATTTTTCCATATTTTACATATACATGTTGGTTTAGAAAGTTTTTCTAAAAATGTGTAATAGGTAGAAAGATAGGTACCAGATTCTTCTAGGACAATTTCCCAAGGTATTCCTGTCCTGCCAGATTTAAATTTCATTTTTTTCTATTTTGTAAAGATAAGAATATGTTATGAAAATGCCGTATACGGGCTCGATTCCATTGTAACCTGCATTACACCTACTTGTAGAATATTTAGAAAAAATAACTTTATTCTTCATAGGTTGAATTAAATCTATAACATAGTCAGGATATTTTAATTGCCATTCTTCAAAAGAAGATTGTGTACCAAAATGCTCAAAACCTCGTAAAGTTTTAAAAAGACTCATTTGTTTAAAAGATCTATGTCTTCTTCATTAAAAATATCTAAGATTCCACCAATCCAAAGTATACCTAAAATTGTTCCTACAATCCCCCATGCCCATCCTGGTGCATTGAAATGTTCGAGTAATAGATACATTACCAATGTAATTGTTAAAGGTGGACGGATAGGTAGATTGTTACGTTTTATGACTTTCCGTTTTTTCATATAAAAACCTTTGTAAATATTTATTTGAATAAATCTTTAGCTAGTACTGACAGAACAGAATAGGTAGCCAAAGGTAATGATATTAAAAATGTAGTAAGTAATATTTTATCCATAAAATCATCACTTTTAAAAAGAGCAGTAATCGAAAGGACTAAAAAGATAGAAGAGATATTCCAGTAATAATATAATTATTATAAGGTATTAAAAATTCTGCAAATTCTTTCATTCTGAAATATCTTCTATTTTAAATAGTATTCTATGTAAAGGACAATACACAGCAGTAGCGTAAGGGCGTGAGTGCTTATATTTTTGTAGGGGTAATACTAAGTAGGATAAAGGAACTTCTTTGACTGTATGAACCACTGTGTGTTTGTCATCCAGATAACTAATATCAGCTACTAAATTGGAAGTGCAAAAAGGACATTCTGTAGTTTTAAACATCTTTTATTTTCCAACAAGGGACTACTGTTTTTTTACAATCTTTACAAAAACCTTCTACAGGTGCAAAGTCTATTGGGTTGACAAATATCACATGTACATTATCATGAGGACATTGAGGTTGAGTATGTGTTATATAAGAACGTAGTTTATTTAACCAAGAATTAAGTGTAGTCATTTGTAAGTTCTTTTACAATTGAAATTATATTTTCTACTGTAAGATTTCTTGATAATTCATCAAATTCAGTAAGATCTATATCAAAAATTTCTTCTAATTCCATTATAAGTTCTACTGCATCTAAAGAGTCCATATTGAAATTTTCGTAAAGACCGTCAGTAAGTTTTAAATCTTCCCATGTTAGATGTATATTATCTTTTTTAGGAGCAAGCATAGAACAAATAGCTTGTTTTACGAGTTTTTCAATTTTTTTAGTTTTCATCTTTTGATACCTTATCTAACATTGGACTTTCAAGAACAGTCATTGCTTTGCGAAGCACCGTAACTTCCTTGTGGAGTTGAATGTTTTCGATTTCTAGATTTTTTAAATATTCTGAAAATCGATCAAAACTGTCTTTTAATTCAGTGTGTTCAACAAAATTTCGTACGTCAAAATAATCATCATCAATGCTCATGTTTAGTATCTACCCAATGCCAAGTCCAAAGTAATAAACAAAGTGTCCAAATAGATTTTGGTTTTACATGTGTTCCCATGTTTGTTCTCCATATACCTATACCAAATCCTCCAAGATAAGGGCCAGTGATTCTAATGTTTGTATTTAATATTTTCATTTATAGTACTCTTTTACAAAATAAAGTAATGTGTCATCCCAATAGGCTCTATTCACTTTTGCAGGTAAAGAAGATAATGTTGCTAATTGTTCAACTTCATCCATAAGATTTTCTAATACAATATTTACTTCTGTTAAATAATCTAGTTGTCCTAATTTTACTTGTTTAAGATATTCTGCATCTTTTAAAGGAAATGTGATTGTACCATCAGTCAAAAGTTCTTTTACTTGGTATGCAGCTCTTAAAGCATGAGAAATAGCTTTCCAATCTATACCTTTGTTCTCAGCAGCAAGTTTAGCTCTTGCTCCGTAATCTTTTTCAAATTTGGAAAGAGCATTGTACACATCTTCTATTTTTACAGATTCTAAAAACTTCTTACCTACTACTTGATATATGCGAAATTTATTGGTGTCTAAAGGATTTGGATCTAGGAAATGGATATGTTCGCCTGTAGGTAACGCATCCCAAATGTCTCGAAGCTTTGTAAAGGAATCTAAAATTTCTAAATGTTCAAGTACCATTCTTACAGAATTTAATCTGCTACCTTTGATTCCGTACTTCGAGGCTTGACGACGAGCGTATCCAATAAATGCAGAAAGATTTTTAGTATAAAAAAGATGTCGGAGTTGCACCAAGTGTTTCCAAATAGGACTTGTTTCGATAATCATATCATCAGGTGCATGGAGCATGTCTAATGCTACTGTCTGACCTTGACAGGCAAGTTCTATAAAGTAATGTAAGGAAAAGAATTCTAAATCTACATCTACTGTTGTATTTTTGGAATGGTCTTTTCCTGTAGAAGTAGTTACATTTTTTTGAATTCTTCCTAACAGGATCTTGTTGTAAGAGGGCATAAAAACACCTTTATAATCCATATCAGATTTAGGTGTGTCTAATCCGTATAAATGAGATCCAAAAATCATTTTTACGATAGTTTCCATGCTTTAATACTCTTTATTAATTTTATACTTTATATATTATATAATATACCGTAATTAAAATATAGTTATTTTGTTTGAAGTTTAAATAATTCTTGTATGGTAGGGTGCATAAATAATTTGTCATCCATTACAAAGACACATGCTTCTTCTCCAAAAAATTCTTTTAAAAACAAATTAAATTGTTCTCGGAATGCGTCTGGTACTTGAACTTTTGGAGAGAGTTCTATTTTATTTTTAGTAGCAGGTAAATACTGATTTGCATGGATAGGTATGCCGTGGTAGCGATTAAAAGGTTCATACATAGATGTAGAATTATTATTCATATTTTAAAATGTCTCCAAGGACTTTTCTTTTTACCTAGTTTTGCTGCACTTGTTTTAGATGCTGGAATTTTATTTTTAGCGTACTCTTCACCGTGGGTTCTTATCCATACATTTATAGTGTTGACACCTACACCTTTCTTTTTAGCTAAAATTCTTTTTTCCTCTGGTGTCATAATATTGTATCTCTTAGTATGATAGGTTTTGTAGGAGAGCTGGTATGTGAGAGTAATTGGTTTTCAATTTCGATTAACTCTGCCATTGCATAGTAGGCTAAAAATAAATAAAAATCTGTATCTGATAAATTATTTTGAATGATAGATTTGTTTACAGCATGTACCAATGGATGGGTCTCGTCTAAAATTGCAAATTTTGCTTCTATAAAAGATTTAGGATTTTTATGGAAGGATTCCTTTTCATGTTTTGTTACTGGTTTTATTTGAGGGTACATTACTAAAGTATTTAAGTTTCGTTTCTTTTTGTCAATTTTCTTCTTGCATTTTTTTCTGCTCCGAAGAATCCTGGGTTTTCTTTTTCAAACCAAGCTGCATCACAACAAAGATTTAAACCTTGTTTATTTTTTGCACAAACCCACCAGCCTGTTTGGCAACCTTTTCCCTTCCACTCGATAGAGGTTATTTTTCTACATTCTTTGAGTTTGTTAGATCCGTAAGAATAAAAATCTGTTAATACGGAATCTCCTATTTCAAAAGGAGGTTCATTAGGATAATTTATAATTTTCATATTAAAATTTTAAATAAATGGTTGACACCAAAAATAATTCTGTTAAATTAGCCATACTGCTTTTAAGGAGCATTGGAAAACAGGTACCGTTCAAAAGATGGGAACAATTTTCCAACTACTTGGTAATTGACGATGAGACGCTACGCGCCACATAATAACTGAACAGGTATGCTAGACGCAAGAACATCTCTTCGGGGATAATAGATTGTTTGATAGCCATTGTGATTGATGTGTATAAAGCTAGTCTGTAAGGAACAGCAAACCATAATCGGTGCAGTCCTTCTTTTAAATAGTACGAATAGACCTGCTTAGGCAGGTTTATTTTTGGGTAACTTTTTTTAAAAGATGATGCTTGCTACCTATTGCACCTAAACAAAGTCTTCCTGTAATGTCTTTAGTTATTAGATAATATTTTTTGGGATCCTTATCAATAGCTGTAGATTTATCTAATTTACCATTTCTTATCATTTGAATTAGTGCGTTGCGATTAATAATTTCAGGCATTACGCTTTTCCTACAAATGCTGCAGGGTAACCTTTAGGATGTCCTTCACAATCTAGTACAGCAATAAAGTTACTATGCCCATTTACAAGTCCGGGTCTTATTCCTTTTTTTAACATTTCTTCAAATTCTCTAAACACCTCAAACATATAGGAAAGAGATGTTTCGTATTCTCCCTCAGCATAAAATTTACCACTTTGTTTAAAGTATGTCACTTTAATAGTGTATGTTTTCATACGTAACCTAGTATTGCACCTAAAGGAATTACAATTACTCCTACACATCTAAAAATAAACATATTGGTTACAGGATCATTTATCAAGGTTATAATTTCCATAATATTAAGAATCCATCCTACTATTGCTGGAATTCCGATAATTAGAAATAATAAAAACAGATGCCAAATTTTAAAATTATTTTGAGCGTGTCTATACATTTAAAAATTCCTATAAGAAGAGGTTGTAGTTACATGGCTATTTTGTTTATACTATATATAACATACCTAAGATCCTAACTTTAAAAACATGTTCACTTATTCGTTTTATGTAAAGTCTGAGAATGTTGTAGAATTGCAAGTTCAAGGTCCAGATTATGTAGTTCTTACAGATATTTTAAAAGTAAATAAAAAAGATGAAGGTATTTTAGGTACATGTACTTTAGGAAGCACAGTACAGTTAGCAATGATAAGGCAAAATGGTTGTTGGTTATTTGGAATAGGACAAATAGGAAATAAAGTAGGTATCCCAGGTAATTGGGTAATTAACGTTCAACAAGATTATCGAAGTAAGTGCTCCCCCCTTTTAAGAATCTCTTCCTCTTCACCAATATTTATAAAGAAACCAAATGATCAACAAGCAAGTATTGATTTACCAGAAGTTTCAAGAGATCGGGGAACCTCAACCTCCTTTCGTAGGTACGGTTATAGCTGATTATTTAAATCGTTGGGGAATACGATATCAATTATTAGACGGTACATTTATGACAAGAAGAATTAATAAAGCATGTGTATCTTCTAAACCTATAACTGATTATGTAGAAAAAATTCCAATTAAAAAATCTAAAGGTATTAAGAGAACTCATTTAAAAATAAAATCTAGATAATGAAAATGACAAAGATAATAAAAAACGTAGACCTGTTGGAGAACAAGCTGGAGGCCACAAATTAACCGAACAGGAAGTGAGATATATTCGTAAATCATTAAATTCACCTAAAAATTTATCAATAAAATATAATGTTCATACTCATACTATTTATAGAGTATTAAATAGAACACATTGGAGACACATTTAAGATGTATATAATTACTAAACAGTTTAGTCTCTGCTTCGGACACCGGGTGCATAGCCAAACTTTAGATCCTGTTTTAGCATGTACTACCGAGTGTAAATGTCGGCATCTTCATGGCCATCAAGGAGAGATTATTGTTAAGTTAGGTGCTGAGGATTTAAAAGATGGAATGGTTACAGATTTCCATCATTTAAATTGGTTTAAACTGTTTATAGATAAGTATTTTGATCATAAAATGATTTTAGATAGTGCTGATCCTTACTTGCCTATAATGTTAGAAGATTTTCCTATGCCTTTAATAGATGCTGAAACTCAAATTGAAGAATGGGAAAATTATAACTATTCAAATAATAATTTTTTTGTTCCTAATTACACTTCAATTATTGAGTATTCAAGGTTGTTTGTTCCTCAAAAAGCTGCCGTAGCTATTACCGAAATTCTTGAAGGTCTAGTGGTTGTCAATTTTGTTCCCACGTCAGAAAATCTTGCCAAGATGTTTTCTAATATCATTGCTATCAAACTTGAAGAAGAGCTTTCTGTAGAAGATCAAAAACGTATTTGGGTGGTTGCAGTAGAATTTAAAGAGACTCCAAAAACATCTAGTATTTATTCTGGAGGTGCCTAATGCAGTTACATCCTAGAACCAAATATATTGTTCTCGATAATGGAGACGCTCCTACAAGAATTTTATTTGAGGAAGAAGGTTACATGGAACATCAATCGGCGTATGTAGACTGTTTTGACGTAGAAGGTAAATTGTTGCAAAGTCTTAAATTGGAAGGTGACCATTACACAAGCAACTTTTAGAGTTTTAAAATTAAGAACAAGGACAACATAATGTTTGGTGCTAATGGAATTACAAAACCGTCTTACACGCCCTTAGGCAAGCTCTCAGTAAACAGTATATTTAAAACAATACAAGGTGAAGGTCCCTTTGCTGGAACTCCTGCTTTATTTATAAGATTGCAAAATTGTTGTCTTGCTTGTCCTACTTGTGATACAGAATTTGATAAAGGAAATGTATTTGAAATAGATGAACTTGTGGAAGTTTTAAAATCTCAAAAACCTGCAACATTAGATTATACTCGACAATTAGTAGTTATTACAGGAGGTGAACCTTTTATTCAACCTGACCTTCCATATTTGTGTAAATTTCTTATACAAGAGGGCTTTAGAGTTCAAATTGAAACGGCTGGAACTGTTTGGCAACCTTTTTTTCAAGATCTTTTTTCAAATCCTTTTTACAGAAATCATATTACTATTGTATGTAGTCCAAAAACAAAAAAATTGAATACAAAATTAGCTAGATGGATTTATGCCTATAAGTATGTTTTGAGAGCTGATAAGGTATCAACTACAGATGGATTGCCTACAGAACTTATGGGGACTGGACAAGAAGGTCTTACAGCAAGATATTATGATTATGATTCTTTTTATAGTAATCTAGGAATACAAAATATTTTTATCATGCCTTGTGATGAACATGATCCTATTTTAAATGCTATAAATATGTTCTTAGTATCTGAAATTTCACAAAAGTATGGCTATAGAGTTTGTTTACAAATTCATAAGATTTTAGATTTGAATTAAATTTAATTACTGCGAATTTTTTATATATTTGCTATAATGTAAATATAATATTTAATTAAGGAGTTTTCCGATGGAAACAAGATCACGAGTATCATTAAATAGGAAGAAGTTAGATCCTATGATTTCTGTACCTTTTGAAAAAGATGCAAAAGTTCATGCATCAGGATCTCAAGCTTTTTATAAAGCAGACAAATCTAGTAGGAATGATGTTCAACTTACAACCAATCAATTAAGTCGAATGTTCAATGTCACATTGATGACGATTTATAATTGGCGTCTTAATAGAGGTATGCCTTATTACCATTTACCTGGAGGGAAGAAACCACCAGTCCGTTATGATGAAGGATTGATTTTAAATTGGGCAGAGTCTCACGGCATTCCTATTGAACATGACGATTATTTGAAAATTTAACAATAAGGCAAGGTTTGTTCTTTTTAGAGGAGCAAATTTTTTAACTTCTTAGCCCAGTGAGATCCTGCTGAATATACTGGGCATTTATTTTGAGAAGAAGGTGATATGGTTTGGCGACCATCTCTATATACGTCCCGACTTACAGGGACATTACTAGATAAGGAAAGATTATGGTAAAACAAAAGGCTGAAGTCCCTTCGTTGCAAGATTTAGAAACAAAACAATTAACTATAATTGAATTACAAACAGTGGTGCTTCATTTAATCAGATTACATAATAAGTCTCAAAAACATATAGACCAATTGATTATGTCAGGGCAAATTAGAACACCTCGTGAAGCTTTAATGAAGACACCTTTTGATATATGATTGCATTTTGGATATTGGTTGGTATTTGTGTAAGTATGGCAATTGGAGCAGGAGTGTGTGCTGCTTTGGATACAGAAGATCAGATTTTTTACAAATGGTATAAAAGTGCACCAAGTATATTATTTCCAGGAATAATTCTTATTTTTTGGCCTGTGATGGCTTATTTTATGATTAAATATAAACATGATTCCAGCCCAACAAATAAAACAGTTGTTGATAAAACTGACAGCCCAAGAACTTAGAGAAATAGAATTGCTTGCAGAACAGTATAGATCTAGAAAAGGTCTAGGTAAAATGAGAGCAGAGGATGAATTACTGTACACAACATTAATAGAGGTTTTGGCTTATAAAACAAAAACTGTTTATATGCCTTTTCCTATATTTCAAAAAAACCAAATTACTTTATTTAAGAAATTCAAAACCGTATCTTTAGATTTAGATACTTGGATAAAAGACCAGTTTCCTGGTGTTACACGTACACAAAAAAGAAGATTGTATTCGATATTTTCAGAACTTGTAATAGATTTTATAGATTCAGGTCCTATTCCTTTAAGTGTAAAAACAGTGATAAATAGTTTTCAATATTTACCTGGATTAATAGATAAAAGTTTTCCTGGATATTTAGAAGCAGGTCTTTTAGATTCATTGTTAGATGTTAATAATTCTGCAGAGGAATTTGGATGAAAATTACAGAAACAGAAAAATTTATAAGAATTCACGTGGAATGTGGAAAAGAAGAACTTGATCTTAAAAATGAATTTTTTAAAAAGGCTTATGGAGATTTAATTTGGAGATTTGTTAGATCAGGTCCCAAAATTGATAAAGATACATTTAAATGTGTTCCAAATGTATTTTTAAGTGTTCTAGATATCAATGTTCCTCAGGAACATTTGCTTGAATCCCAACAAAATCTTATGCAACGTACATTAGAACAGCTAGAGAAGGATCCCAATTAGGTGGATAAAGGAGAAGCATGTAGTAATAAGCTTCGTAATAGCACATGGCAATAAAATTCGATATTAAAACATTTTATGATAAACGTAGCATTGACTATATCACGAAAGGAGTCAATGTTAAAAAGAATGAGATTAACATTTCATGCCCTTTTTGTAATGAGGAAGGTAATCCTGATCCTAGTTATCATTTAGGAGTAGCTCCTACTACAGGTTTTTGGTCCTGTTGGCGTAATCGCAAACACCATGGAAGGCGTTTGCACAGATTAATAATGAAAGTAGGGCATGTGTCTTATCAAGAAGCCTGCACTATTTTAGGAGAGTTTGATGAATATTTACAAGAAGGTGCATTTGATGCATTAGCATTAGATCCTTCAAAAATATTTGATGACACACCTACATTAGCTAAAAAAGAAAAATTGAAATTACTAAGTGATTTTAGAGTCTTGCAATTAAATTATCCTTCTGCCAGATTATTTATCCAGTATTTAACTAGCAGAGGTTTTCACAGAAACCATTTAGTAGAATTTATAAAAGATTACAATGTGCATTTTTGTATTTCAGGGAAATGGCAAAATAGAATAATTCTTCCTATTACTTTAGATTACGAATTAGTCACTTGGACAGGTAGAGACATTGCTAGAGAGTCTAACTTAAGATACAGATCTTTAAGTGAAGATGAAGGTGCATCAATTTCAATAAAAGATACAGTATTTAATTATGATAAGTTAATTGCTGCACACGGTAATATTTTGTTTGTTACTGAAGGTCCTTTTGATGCAACAAAAATAGATTTTTATGCAAAGAGTATGAATTGTAGAGCTACTTGTTTGTTTAGCAAGGCGTTAAGAGATTCTCAAAGTATTTTGTTATCAGAATTGGCAGAGAATTTTAAAAGACTTGTGTTTTTATTAGATACTACAGAAACTGACACCTCTATGCTTATGGCATCTTCTGTTGCTTATTTAAGGGACAAAGTAGATGTAGCAGAGGTGCCTTCTCCTTTTTCTGATCCTGGAGAGATGACACCTTCTTCGATTTATAAATTAATAAATTCAATTTCGTACAGGTACAATTAATGGATAGTGCAACAATAAGTTTTGGAGTAATCGTCATTATTCTTTTTATCTTTATGCTTTTTGGAAATAGGAAGCCTTAATATGGAACAAAAAGAAAATTTGGTTTTGTGCATAGGAGGACCTTTAGACGGAACTTTTGTGCGTCACTTGAAGTGTGCTCCATTTTTTACTGCACCTTGGCCTACCAATTCTTCAGCAGTACCTTATACTGATGCCAATGCTAATTATGAAGAAAAGGTGTTTAAGGAGTCTTTGTATAAATTAGAGTTTCTTAGATCAAAAATGAGAGAAATAGATTTTTATGATTATAAGGTTTATGTATGCCAAGATGGAGAATTAGATATTATTGAGGAATTAATAAAAGGTTACCGTCGTGCAATTTAAAGAACTTACAATTCAAGGTTTTAAATCTTTCCATAAAAAGAAAACTTTTGTATTTCCTGAAAAAGCAGGATTTTATTTTGTTACAGGTAGAAATGAAGTAGAACCAGAGCTAGAAGCCAACGGCACGGGAAAAACGTCCATGTTCGATGCTCTTGTGTGGTGTCTATACGGGAAAACATGCAGAGGTTTAAGAGCATCTGATATAGGACCTTGGAACAGTAAAGAAAAGTGTGTAGTGACCCTTACAATTGCTCAAAATGAGGGAATTTACACTATATTGCGTAGTTGGAGTCCCAATTCTCTTAAATTAAGAAAAGATAATGGAGAATTTAAGACTATTACACAAGAAGATGTAGAAAAGCTTGTTAAATTGGATTTTGACTCTTTTTTATATGGAATTCTCTTTAGTCAGTTCAAAGATATGTTTTTTGACCTTGATGCTGCTAAAAAGTCAGAATTGTTTTCGTCCATTTTAAATCTTTCAGAATGGGAGGGTTATAGTAAGAAAGCAAAAACTCGTGTAGCTGAGTTAGAAGGGTTTTATCACGATACTAAAGAGTACATTTCAGAACTCAAAGGGCGCTACGATACTTTAAAAGAGCTTGATTTCACTGAAAAGCTTCAAAACTGGGAGGAATCAAGAGATTTTGACTTAAAAGGGCTTGAAATTGAGCAAAAAGAGCTTCAAACCAGCTTAAATCGGCTAAAAATTGATGGAAAACAGCTTATTTCAAGTAAAGAAAAACCATTAAAAATCATCAAAAATTACACAGTATCGTTGGAAGAATGTGAAGAAGTTAGTGTAGAAGTTAATGATCTCTATAGAGACTTGATTGCAGATGAAGCAAGTTGTGATACTTTAGTGGATACATTAGATAAAGAGATCCAAAAGCTCGAAAGTGTGGAAGGCGAGTGTCCTTATTGTCTACAAGCAGTTAGTAAAGACCATTTGGACGCGGAAATTAAAATATTAGTCGATAGAATGCATATACAAGAAGAAAAGTTAGATTATTATGCAAAAGAATTGAAAAATTTAAGTTTGGAGACTCAAGAATTAAAAAAATTGAAGTTTGAGTATAATTCGGAGATGAGGGAAGCTGATAAAGAATTGCACATCATAGAAAGAAAATTAATTTCAATAAAAGCTGATTCTAATAATGCTATGCGTGATTTACAAAAAGCTAGATTAGCTATTATTGCATTAGAAAAAGAACAAAATCCTTATAAAGAGGAGGAACGACAAAATTTAGAGTCCGTGAAAGAAATAAGTGTTCAAATTAAACAACAAAGTAAAGATTTAATTGTTTCTGAAAAGAAAACAAATAGTGTGCGTTATTGGATCAAAGGATTTAAAGAAATCCGGTTATTTTTAATTTCAGAGGTACTAACTCAGTTAGAATTGGAAGTTAATAACTGTTTATACCAATTAGGTCTTAGAGATTGGAAAATAGAGTTTGCTGTAGATACAGAAAACAAATCTGGCACTATCAAAAAAGGTTTTACAGTTTTAATTTACTCTCCTTATAATACAAAACCTGTTAATTGGAAGAGTTGGTCAGGAGGGGAGTCTCAGAGATTAAGACTTGCAGGAACATTGGGATTATCTAATCTTATTTTAAATAGAAATGGAGTTGAATCTTCGTTAGAAATTTTTGATGAGCCTACTACTGGATTAAGTGAAAAAGGTATCCAAGATTTATTAGAAACCTTAGATTCTAGATCAAGATTACAGGAAAAGCAGTTATTTGTAATTGATCATCGTTCTCTTGAATATGGAGGTTTTGATAAAATTTTTACTGTAGCAAAAGATGAAAAAGGTTCTAGATTTGAAGAGTCCAATGAGGTTACAGCATGAAACCACATTTAGATTGCAGACCAATTGATCCTCCAGGAAGTCCTAGAAGATGGAAATGTCTAGATTGTGGAACAGTTGCTGATAGTTTAAATTCTTTGTTAAATAATTATGAATGTACAGGTCCTAAAAAAGATCAAGATACAAGACTATTAGATGCTTTAGAGGGAATATGATTAAATACGATGCACATGATTGGGCATGTATCTTTTATCAATGTTGGGTAAATTCACGTGTGCATGTAAAAAATAAATGGCCTAAAGGTATGTATGATGTGTATGAAAATTTTATGGAAATTGCATTAGCTCAACATGGTGTAGATGCACAGGTTATTGCAGAGCAATTAAAAGATGAAAAATATAATGAAGGTTTTATAGATCCTGCAATGACAAAAGATAAAATACAAGAATTTGGAGATTTAATAAATCAGTTGGCTCGGGTAATGGGTATGCAAGTAGAAGAAGTACTTGATCTTATAGTTAATATAGGATTATCCGAAGAAGACGCAAGTTCCATAAAGGAGTATTGCAAAGATGATATTTAAATCAGCTGAAGAAATAGAAACTTTTATAGTTCAGTATGAAGAATTGCAAAGAGCCCTTGAACCTATTGCAAATATTCTTATTGAACTTGAAAATTTTAAAAGTAGAATAGATTGGGATGATATTAAAATAGAAGAAAATCAAACTTATGCATATTTTGAGGAATATGAAGGGTGCGGCAATTATCAAGAACATTCACTTTTAATTCCATTTGAATATCTTTTTGATAAAGAATGGAAAGAACTAGCTAAGAAGAAAATTGAAGAAAAGGTCATGAAGAGGTTAAAAGAAGAAGAAGAGAAATGTAAAGAAACGGAACAAAGACGCCTTACACAAGAATATAAGATGTTTTTACAACTTAAAGAAAAATTTAAAAATGATTAAATGTTATTTTGAAAATGGTGTTGGAATCATTTCACAAAATTATACTTTTTCAATAAAAGGATCAGAAAAAGATAAATATCTATTACATGTAACAAAATGGCAAACCTGTAAATATGTGCGACTTGTTGCTATAGGTGAAGATTGTAGAAAAATATATGAAAATTTTTTAAATATAAGAAAAGTTCAAAATGATGAGTGTCAATGTACATGGTTTGGAGACGAGGCAAAATTTATATTATGGAATCTTTTGGATTTGATAAAATTAGGATATTTTGAAAATGAATGAAAAACCTTGTGTGGAATTAAAGATTTTAGATGCTAGGTTGCATGAATGGGGAATACCTGAATATGCAACACTAGGTTCCGCAGGATTGGATTTAAGAGCTTGTATTAAAGAAGATGTAAATATATGGCCTGGAGAGACGATTTTAATTTCTACGGGTATTTCAATTCATATAAATGACGAAAATTTATCAGCTTTGTTACTTCCTAGATCTGGGTTAGGTCATAAAAATGGAATTGTTTTAGGTAATTTAGTTGGTCTTATTGATTCTTCATATCAAGGCACTGTTTTTGTGTCTTGTTGGAATCGGAATGAATCAGGAGCATCAGGCGTGTATGCAATTCGTCCAGGAGATAGAATTGCACAAATGGTTTTTGTTCCTGTTGCACAAGTAGATTTTAAAATAGTTACAGAATTTGTAGAATCTGAAAGAAGTGTAGGTGGTTTTGGTTCTACAGGTAGATCATAATGGAATTTGCTAATGTTCAAAATAAATCAGGAAAATTTATTGTACTAGAAGGGATAGATGGTGCGGGGAAAACTTCCGTATTGCAAGAGATAAAAAAATTTCTTAATAAGAAGGATATTCATGTAGTTGTTACTAGAGAACCAGGAGGCACTAAATTAGGAGAAGCCTTAAGAACACATCTATTATATTCAGAACTTGAGATCTTTCCTTCTACAGAACTTCTTTTGATGTTTGCTGCAAGAATTCAACATTTAGAAGAAGTTATTTATCCTGCATTAAGTCAAGGTAGTTGGGTAGTATCTGATAGATTTACAGATTCTTCTTATGCATATCAAGGAGGAGGAGGTGAATTAAATATGAGTGTTGTCCAAACCTTAGAATTAGTTGTGCAAGGAAATTTTCGTCCTGATTTAGTGTTTGTGTTAGATGTGCCAATTAAAGAAGGGTTATTAAGAGCTACAGAAACTGACAACTTTCACGCTAGACTATATGAATTTTATGAAAGAACTCGTGCAATTTATTTATCTAGAGCACAATCTTTATTTACACATAGATTGATAGATGCTACTAAATCTAAAAAAACTGTGTTTCAACAAGTTTTGAAAGAATTAGAAATTTTTATAAGGAAAACCAATGGAAAAAATTAGAATGAATGAAGGGATTCAACGTCCTGAAATTTTGAATGGAAGAACTTATAAAATTTCAACTCCCATGGATGATCATGCGATGTACATTACAATAAATGATATTGTATTAAATGAAGGTACAGAGTTTGAAAATAGAAGACCTTTTGAAATATTTATTAATTCTAAAAACATGGAACATTTTCAATGGATTGTATCTTTAACAAGAATTATTTCTGCTGTTTTTAGAAAAGGTGGAGAAGTTAATTTTTTAATAGAAGAATTGCAATCTGTGTTTGACCCTAAAGGTGGTTATTTTAAACCTGGCAGTAAAGGAAAATTTATGAACTCTGTTGTAAGTGAAATAGGGGAAGTTATAAAAATTCACTTAAATCATTTAGAAATGCTTAAATTAGAATTTAAATCTAAAAAATAAAATCACTCTTGTAGTTTTCCTTAGTTGGATTTATAGTTTCTATATAAACTAGAAACTAGAGAATCTAATGCCTAATAATATCAAAGCTCCTGAATTTGCAGGTAATGCGGTAAGTGCTTTTGAAAGAACTTATAGCGCGTTATTTGAACAAGCCCACACCGAAGTAAACAGATTAGAAAAAGTAAATCGAGCTATGGGTATGGTTGAAGAAGCTTTGTTGGATCCTGATAGAATTGCACAAATGGAAGTCAACCAACAAATTGCATTAGCAGAATTACTTTCTAGAACTTCTAATACTACAATTAGGAATCTTGTACAGTTCGGTACTTTATTTATGAACATCAGAAGTGTCGTAGGATTATTAGATGGAGTCCAAAAATTTACAGGTTCCGAAATACCTCACCAAGGAAACGACTTTCCTCAACTTGAAAATTCACGTGACTTTGATGGACTTGAATGATCTGTGCAAAGAACAAAATAAAGATGTAGTAAAAATTTTAATCAGATTTAGAGTTTTGTTAGAAAGTTATCTTTTGTTTAAAAAAGGAGATGATTATAAGGAAGAGATAGAAAATACAGCAGAAGAAGGTGCTTTACATCTATTTTTGAATTTAAAGGCACATGAACATTTTTTAAATCCTTATAGATTTTGGTTTGTGTATATTCAAAAAGTGGCGTTAAGTACATACAACAAGCTGTATAGGCTACAGGATAGGGTAACATTATTGGACACTTTAATAATTATCAGGGATAGTGACCCTTACAGAGATCCTGTTACTACAAATGAAAGGGATGGCCATGTATTTTTGTCTAAATGGTATGCACAATTATTAAGGTCTAACACATTGGAAGTAAGTATAGATTTTGCAAAGCAATATGATCCTTTATTAGGAAGTTATTTAGAGAAAAGAATAAAAAAAGATTTAAAGAAACTAAGTACTAGGGACTTGTTAGCTATTTATAAAGGTTATGTAAAGAAATCAGTTATGGAAGTGAAAAGATGCAAAAAGAAATTAAAAGGCGTGTTTCTAAGAGAACCCCCAAGCCTCAGGTTGAATCAAGAGTCGAGAAAATAGATAAAGTATTTGAGTACTATTTTGATTTAGGACCTGATAGGTCTTTGATTACTTTATCTAGTAGAACAGGTATAAATTTTGATCTTTTAAAACAATGGGCAGATGCTTTTGGATGGGATGAAAAGATTGCTGACAGAAATAAGGATTTAGATAAATCTTTTGAAACTTATTATAAAAATAAATCAAGAGACATAAGAAATAGGTTAGTAAGACAAATGGAGAATCTTTTAGGGGAAATGGAAACTTGTTCGTTAGGGTTACCTTTTCATATTAAGGATGTACAGGATTTTAGAAATCTTGCAAATGCGTATGAGTCTTTAGTAAGAGCTAATAGTCTTGCAATGACAAGAGCTGTGGAAGGGAATAATTCGGATGCTCCTACATCTTGGGCAGATTTATTAGTGTCTGCTTCTGATAAAGATGTTATAGAACATCAAGAATGAGTAGAATATCTATAAAAGGTTCTGATTGGCGTGGAACCATCATTCAAAAAGCTCAAAAAAATCCTGCTTGGTGGATTAGAGAAGTTTTAGGCGGGGATCTTTGGTCCAAGCAGGAAGATATTTGTCAATCTATAGTAGATCATGAAAGGACGGCTGTTCCTGCATCTTTTGGTGTAGGAAAATGTTTAATTTATAACGAGAAAGTACCTTTATCTGATGGGCGTGTGGTGTTAGCGGACACATTGATAGGTACACAGTTTGGTATAATTGCATTTGATGAAAAGACAGGAAAGCAAGTACCTTCATTAGCTTGGGCTACTGATAATGGAGTTAAACCTGTATACCAAGTCACTGCCGCAGGTGGAAGCAGAGTTACTAGAACTGGAAACCATCCTTTGTATGCAGCAACTCTTACAAAAAATAAAGCTACTACGAGACTATCAGATCCAGGTTTTAGAAAGATAGAAAATTTAAAAATAGGAGATGCTGTTCTTTTACCTAAAATTTTAAAAATTGAAGGTCAGATTCCAAAAAGTGACGATGAAGTAAAATTAGCTGGTTATTTGATAGGAGATGGAGGCACTACAGGAGGAGTAACTTTTACTCAACAAGAAGGTCCTGCAAAACAAGAATTTGTAGAAGTTGTAGAAAGATTAGGTGGCATTTGTGTTCCTATGAAAGGAGATCCTTTAACTTTTAGAGTTACAGGTCCAAAACATGTTAAAAAAGGAGGTACTTCAAATAATCCAATTTTAAATTTAGTAAGGGAATGGAAGCTTTTAGGTAAAACTGCAAAAGTTAAATCTTTTCCTGATTGGGTATGGACTTTACCTAATTCGCAATTGGCTTTATTTCTTAATAGGTATTTTGCTTGTGATGGATGGGCATCTTCTAGTATAAAAATCAATAAACAAGGGAAAGTAAGAAGAAGTACAGAAATTGCTATAACAAGTGCTTCTAAAGAATTAATAGAAGATGTAGAGCTTGCAATGCTTAGATTAGGTATTCGGGGTTTTAAAGCTTGTAGAACTTTTAGTGGCAAAGAAAGAGGTTTTAAATCTGAGTTTTTAACTGCGTGTTGTTGGGGTTGTAAAACTTTAGAAAGTATGGAAAGATTTTCTAAAGTAATAGGTATTTATGGAAAAGAAGTTGCAGTAGAACAATGTTTAAAAGTTGCTAGAGGAAGAAAACTAATAGCTCCAAGAAGATGGACACAAATGTCTTTGCCTTCCGAAGAGTATATTTGGGTCAGAATAAAAGACATTGAATATATAGGTCCAAGAAAAACAGTAGCTATTTCGGTTCCTAAATACCATACGTATCTTACTACTTTTGTAGAACATAATACTTGGCTTGCAGCTCGTATTGCTTTATGGTTTTTATACAACTTTCCAGGTGCAAAGGTAATTTCTACTGCTCCTACTTCTCGTCAAGTACGCGATTTACTTTGGTCAGAAATAAGAACTGCACATTCTCAAGCAAAGGTTAAATTAGGAGGAGACCCCTTACAGTTATCTTTAAAATTAAATGACGATCAATTTGCAATAGGATTTAGTACCGAAGAAGGAAACATGGATATGTTTACTGGGTACCATTCTCCTAATCAGCTTGTTATATTTGACCAAGCAGGTGGTTTGCCTAAGATGTTTTGGGAAGCTGCGGAAGGTTTAATGACTTCTGAAAATTGTCGTTGGTTAGCTATTAGTAATACCGCAATATCAGATTGTCCTTTAGCAGATATTTGTATGCCAGAAAGGAAATCTAAGTATGGCACTTGGAATATTATTCATATTGGTGCTGAAGAATCTCCAAATGTTGTAGCAGGTAGAAACATCTATCCTGGATTAGTCGCGTATGATTGGGTAGAGAAACGTAGGAAAGCTTGGGGAGAAGACGATCCTTTATACAGAATTTTTGTAAAAGGTGAATTTGTACCTAGTGTGCAAATGGTAGTGCTTCCTTACCAATTTTTAATTCATGCATACGACAAGGATGGAGAATTAGATGATGATGCGTTAGAAATAGGTCTTGATGTTGCCAGATCAGGACTTGATTCTACGGTTTGGTTTGTAAGATGCGGATCTGCTGCATTAGAGATGAAACGTGTAACTGGCAACGATACTATGCAGGTTGCAGGTGAAACAATTGAATATATTCGTTATTTAGAAAGAAAGTATCGAAAGGTAGTTCGTACTATTAAAATAGATATAATAGGTTTAGGAGCAGGTGTTTATGATAGGTTAGCAGAACAAGATTTGCCTGTGCTTCCTATTAATAATTCTGAAACAAAGGTAGTTGTAGATAAAGAACGTTTTAGTAATGTCCGTGCAGAAATGGCTTGGGCATTAAGAAAAAGATTTGAAGAAGGATTTATAGGATTAGCTAGATTAGAACGCAAAGTACCAGATTTATTGGAAAACTTAAAAGGTGATCTACAGATTACAAAATATAAGATCACATCTGCAGGTAAAATTCTTTTACAGCCTAAAGAAGAAATTAAGAAAGAATTAGGAAGATCACCTGATTATTGGGATGCTTTAGTAATGGCTTATGAAGAGCCTGGAGGAGGTCCTGCAAATGTAGAATTTTTGAAAGCAGAAAAAGAAGATGAAAAAGTAATGTCAGATGAGGATTGGTTATCTTTTATGGGCACAGAAGTAGATATAGACGATCCTAGTTTTCATTCTGTGGATTTTTAATTGTCAAAATTATTTGATTGTTATACAATTCTTGTAAATAAATCTAGATGATGCTAATTTTAATTTTATGAGAGTTTTCAGTTTTAGCGATTGGCTAACTAATTCAGGTTCAGAAGGTTTAAAGAACTTCTCTCTTAGTCAGAGTTATCAACGGATTGCATGGGTGTATTCCTGTGTAAATATCACTGCTTCTACTGCTTCCAGTGCTGCTTTGTATTTTTATGAAGGGTCTTCTCAAGAAGCAAGTAATCGGATAACTGATCCAGATCATCCTGTTAATCAACTTTTCCAAACACCTAAAGAGCCAGAAATTCCATCATTAAGAGAATTGTTATATAAAACATTTTCTTATTTAGGAATTTCAGGTGAGATTTTTTGGGTATTTTCAAGAAAAAAAGGTCAACTTACTACTTTAGAATATAGAATAGGCCTTAAACCTATATTAAGCAATGCAGCAGTTCCTAAATTATTAGGTTGGAAAGAAATTACAGCAAATGGAACAATCCTTACCTATACTGTTCAACAAGTTTTGCCTATTTTAAATTTTAATCCTGCTGATCCTTATAGTGGAATGTCTCCTCTTCTTGCAGCAAGATTGAGTATAGAAACTGAATTTAATATTGCAGGTTGGAATACTTCTTTCTTTAAAAGTGGGATGAAAAACCCTTTGCTTTTACAAGCAAAAGGAACTCTTACTAAAAACCAAAAAACAGAGATTAAGAAAGAGATATCAAATTATTACAGTGGGATAGAAGGAGGTCATGGAGCACTGTTGTTGCAAGGAAATATAGATGTTACACCTTTAAAAGTATCTCCAAAAGATGTGGACTTTGTCCAAGGAAAAAAATTAAATAGAGAAGAGATAACCTCAATTTATGGAGTACCTCCAGCGTTAGTAGGAATATTTGAATTTGCTAATTATGCAAATGTGAAAGAGCAACGTAAAATCTTTTGGGAAAATACGTTGTTGCCAAGGATGAATAAAATTTCTGATTTATTACAAACAAATGTATTAAATCGAGAATTTCCAGGAATTACATGCGCTTGGGACACTTCACAAGTTTTAGGAATGCGAGATGATCCTAAAGATTTAGCTACTGCTGCTAAGACTTACCAAGATATGGGGTATGATGCACAACAGATTTCCGTGATCTTAAATACGCCAGAACTTGACATTGCTATTAATCCTGGTTCTAAAAAAGGTGCTAAATTAAAACCTCTTTCAAGTGCTGCACCGGTTGCGGCACCAGCTACTACACCAGTTGCTACCCCCAAACCTAAGCCAAAACCTGAAGAAGAGTCAAATTCATTAGTTGTAAATGATTTAGATAGATTTTTGAAATGGGCGGAAGCTTATTCGACTTTAGAATCTGAGGAGTTGAAAGGTTCTATTGCAACGGTAGAAACCTCTATTCAAAATTTTGTAGATAAATTAGTTCCTTTTGTAAATCAAGGTTCTGTATTAAAACAGCTTAGATGGGCAAATTTATGGGAAGATACAGTAGGTCGAGAGCTTTCTAAAGTAGGCGAAGAAGCTATTTTAGCAAGTGTCAAGGTTATGAAGTCTGTTGAGAACCAAGGAAGGATTGAAACTATTCAAGATATAAAATCTTATGTATCTTTTAAAACATTAAAAAAATTAAAAGCTTTAGTACATTCTCAAATACAAGAATCCAGAGATATTCCTATAAAGGTTTTAAATGCATTAGAAAAAGGGGATTCTTTTGTTTGGAATAAACTAAAAGCATCTATAGATGTATTAGCTGCATCTTTAGTCTATACAATAAGAGAGACAGTGAGGCATTTAGCATTTCAACTTTTAGGTGTAAAATCTCTAATTTGGGTTTCTAAAGGTGACTGTCATAAACTTCTACATGGACAAAGAATAGATTTAGGTAAAGAATTCTTTTCTATTGGTGCAGATCATCCACATCAAAAAGGATTACCTTTATCAGATGTTATAGGATGCAATTGCACCACTGTACCTTTAGAATTTTTAAGGATTTAGGTTGTATCTTAGCAAGATTTGTATACATAATTGTGTAACTAAAATTTCTTTCTCTTTAAAGAGGTTGTTTCATGAAATATTCTGCTCCGTTTAAATTTAAAGGGGCAATAAAATCAGATGGCGATACAAAGCTGTATTCAGCTATCGCTTCTACCGATGCGTTAGATCGGGACAGAGAGGTTTTATTGCCTAAAGGTTGTGTTACAGAAAACTTTTTAAAGAATCCTGTGATGCTTCGTATCCATAATTATCAGCATATTCCTGTAGGTAAGGTTCATGCGATTAGAATAGATAAAGATGCAGTGGAGTTTGATTTTGAATTTTCAGATTCAGACGAAGGTAAAGAAATCGAAGATCTCTATGTAAAAGGATTTATGAGTGCGTTCTCTGTAGGTTTGTATCCTTTGAAGGCTCTATGGCTAGATGATGACAGTCCTAAACAGATGGAAGTTGAAGTTGCTAACGGAGAGACTCAATCTTTTGATCTTACTAAGTA